>Ga0194133_10010539_pt1 | contig 10383 bp, 3 predicted proteins | sample TA2KigOf40mmetaG_FD_155448 | JGI IMG/M metagenome (GOLD analysis project Ga0194133, IMG submission 155448) | Freshwater microbial communities from Lake Tanganyika, Tanzania - TA2015055 Kigoma Offshore 40m | ecosystem: Environmental > Aquatic > Freshwater > Lake | place: Tanzania: Lake Tanganyika... | reverse complement strand
TTACAATTTCAAGTAATAATACAAAAAATCATACTTTTTAAAAGCCAGGTACCATCATCTAAAAATCTTGAGGATTGTTAGGTGAGGTATGTCTAATCAATGGTCAGGAGGTTCAAATGTTTACATATAGATACAACTAAGTTCTAATAAATTAAGCAGCGGTTTACAGCATGTCAAGGGTTCACAACGTCATTAATAAAGGATTGCACACTTTAACTCTCTTGTGGTTCAAAGCATCTGTTTCATCTGTACCTGAATATACACTAGTTTGAAATACCTTTCACTGAAGTAAGGGAAAAGAGTATGAAATGGAAAATAAGAAGAGATGAGGAAAAAATAAGTCTTTTGAAAGATTAGTAAATCTACATGTTCTATAACTTTACACAATACTCTTAATTAATCCTTAAAAGTATTTTTATGATATAGTCTTGTTGTTGTTAAGTCTTTCACTTTCTGATTTTTTTTTACCTTTTCTTCAAATAGTTCAAAAGCAGAGATGAAAACTCTTCACAAGTTTTTACTTAAGGGACTCTGAAATTCCATCTGAAACTGACTTCTCCTCTCTTCTTTTGAAAAAATGCATGAACCGGACATCGAAATACGTTTCAAGGATAAAAGGATCTAGAAAATATGTTTTAAAGTGCCAAGTTACTACAATCGGAAAGAGTTCAACTTTCTCACTATTTGAAAAGCTTTAATTGATTCAAATCTTTGTCTTTGGGTGAAAAGTTTTGCAGTAACCCTAGGTCAAAGGGTTATAGTGCCAGGTTAAAAACCTTGATCTTAGGGATCCAAAGCCACATGCTATAAACCACTTTTCTCTTTGTTTTTCGTCATTTATTACATTAACTGGCTCAACATTGTTATTCATTGTAATCCGGCAAAGATTCTTTTTCCACTGAAGATGTTGATACATGAAAAAGTCAATTTCTTTATATTGGTGTATATATTTCCAACTGATTAATTGTCCGAGTCTCCTTTCATGTATGTTATGGATGAAACTTCCCTCACACAAGGGACAGAACATTGTGAAGCATTGTCTGCATGGTAAACTGTCAATGACAGATTATTGTGAGATGAGAAGGAAAGAAAGAGGGAATTGGATTTACTTTGGAAGATTCAATTTTAATCTCTTGTTAATGTCTTATTATTGCCTGTGCTTTGAGGGATTGAATGCCTGGTCAACCAGTTGTCTTTTGTAATTGTGTGTTAAAATGACAATAAGAAGAGAAAATTTTAAAAATATCCAGACTTTTTCGATTGGTGTTAAAGGCAGAAAAAGGAATACCTTATTAATGGGTTTGCTTTGATTGCTTAAAGAGATCTAACTCCAGTAATTAATATGACAAACTACAGTTAAAAAATTAGCCAAGTACTTACAATAACCTGAAGTTACTCCTAAAGGATGGTTTCAATGAGTCTTTATTGTCTCAGTCTACACTGTATCAGATTATTTATCTGTCATTAGAATTAGAATTTTATTCAAGTCAATTACACAGTAATTTACAACTTAGTAAGACATTGAAACACATTATATTATAAATTTGTCAAATGTGTAAGTTGTTGTTGTTTAAAAATATCACAGAATATAATGTGTCATCTAAAAATGCATTTTTAAATTTTTTCTTTTTTAGTCGTCACTAATATCACAGTCCCAATAAAAGTATTTGCATTGTTCAACAGATCACAGGCCCTGTTACAGAGGGTTTGTCTTGCAATACGATGATCTCTTTTGTAAAAAAACATTGGCCTTCTGGGTTCTCTTCTTTCTTGGTAGCATAAAGTGGTCTAGAGAATTTCTTGTGAATGTTTTAATCACAAGATTTGCAGCAGAGTATTTTGCCCAGGTTGATGGTCTTGCACAACCAATTTCATACAGCTGGTATACCTCTTGAGCTTTCAATCCTGTAGTCTTTAACTGCAATCCTGAGTGAACGATAGTGGAGTGTGTTGAGCTTTCTAACATCCTATAATCACATTCTTCAAAAAATTACTTTAGAAATTAAGCAAAAATGTATGAGAGAATCTTTTGAAATTCCTTGAATTATCTTCAACAATAACACATGAAGAAACATAGTGAACAATTATGTATGAATGAAGCCATTGATAAACTGCTTTCACTTGGAATTTTTTTCTTCACAAAGAGTTTGTATCTCTGTAAATCTCTGTGAAGGCTACTTGAATGTAAAAGAAAAAGTCAAAAAAAGTCCTTATGATTTTGGTCGATTTGGGCTCATTTAAAACTCAATTCAAGTGTTGAGACTTTATGTGATTATTGGTGTTACCTGGAAAAGTAATTTTGTCAATAATATTCAAATGTGTTATAGTAAAAATCACTTTTTTCATATTTTTCCTGTATTTGAATAGAAGATAATGTTTTTCCAAAATACTCTTTTCAATCAGCTCAATGACCTTTTAGGTTCTTTTTAATCACAATATCCTTTTGCTGATCGATGACTTTAATTTATACTTATATTTTTCAAAGCTCCATCATACAGAAACAAAAATTTACATTACTTTTAATGAGCTGTATAGTCCTGAACCAACTAATTGTGTAAACGTTTACCTAGTCACTATTTTCATGTTTAATCGACTTTTACAGTTGATATTAACATTTCACTCTCTAGATTCACCCATTTGAATTCTGTATATTGCATATCCATTGTGGCATGTAAGGAAGTTGGATTTATTTAGCTTCTTATGGAAGAATGATTGAATAAAAGGATCTGGAGTTGATTCAGGGTGACCTTTAGAGAGTGTGAGAGTAAGCCCAGTGATGACCTTTCAAATCAAGAAAAGAATCCATGCTGAACTGCTTATTGATAGAATGTGAGCCCTTTTATAAGGGTGGGATACATAGCAATGCCAGGGTGTGTCAAAGAAGCAAAGGGATATGTAATTACTATGGAACTATGGAATCAAAAAAATTCATAATTTTGTGAATAAGCTGAACATCTGCATTAAAAGTATTGTCAAAAGGACCAATATTATAAAATTTATATGCTATTGTAACAAATTTGTACTGATTTATGGAGACAATTTTTAGGAATAGGAAAAATTCACTTTTGAAAATATTGCATATTTTCTGTTCCAATTTCCTCGAGGCAGTCTTTTTCAAACGTCTTTTAGACTCCTTTAGGAACATCCAGTCTACTTTTTTTTTGGTTTATCACCAAGTCTTTCCATCATCAGTCAAAGTAACCTCTACTTTTTGCCTTAAAAAAATTTCTCAATTTGTCTATAATTCATAACAATGATATTATTTTACATTTTGATAAAAAAAATGTTCTCTTTTTCATCTTTGTTTCTTTTTCAAGAAAAAAAGGGAAAATTTAAAGCTTTAGAAATCTGTTGAAATATAATGATCCAGTCGATAGAGTTCACTTTCAGTTTCTTCTTTCCTTTTCCAACATAAAGACTTTTTAAACCATCACATAATTGAGGCTTTCAGCCCAAATTGGAAACTACCTTTTTGCTCCTTTTAAGGAGAGGGTAAATATTGGTTGTGGTTTTAGACAACTCATCTAAAGTTACTCAATTATCAAGTTGCTGTAATCATTTCACAGTGAACTCCATCTAAAATAACTTAAAGTTATGTGATATATTTTTACTTTCAGAATCTTTCTTTTTTTGTTTGGTTTCCCTTTTTTTGAGAGTTTTGAGAGTGTAAGAAGATGCTAAAGTATAGAGACGGCTGAAAACCAACCAAGAGAAGTAAAAGAATAAAACGAATAAGAGCAATAGGTGTACATAAAAAGATAGTAAGTGTGGCTTTACAATACCATCCCACCCCCACCCTCTCATTCTAGAGTGAAATGTGGCTATGCTCTCAAATATATTTTGTCGATTTTTCTCCTCATCTTTGTTGCCAAGATTCGTTTCTTTCCTTTTTAGATTTGTCTCTTAAGAAACTTTTCTGCGAAAAAGGTACATTTTAAGGTTACAAAATGAGTATGACTTAATAATTTGATTAACTTAAAAATCTTGATTCCAAAAATAGTTTAAATGTCCATTCAATTTAAAAAGTATCTCGACTGGAAAAGTGTCGCACGGTTTGGGCAAAAATTACACAATTGTTGTATGGCATACAACATTAAAGAATTGTTTAATAAAAATGGTATTTATTAAATTCAAAAGTATATTTATGTTTTCATCAAAATGTCCCAATAAATCTGACAATTTACCAATGCTGTTATTTAACTCAAAAGTTGCGCTAAATGGTGATTTTTTGGTTGGGATGAGTATTTGATACTTTAACATCATAGAGAGAAAACATAATCTTTTTGTACAAATATATTTAAGTCATTTCTTTTGTTAGAGATTTGGTTCAGATCAGACTACCAAATCACCAAACCTGGGTTGGCCAGGTGGATTTTGCTCTGGCTCAGCTTGGTTGGTTCAGTTAAAAATACTTCTTTCCAGTTTTGACAATGTAAGTAAAAAAATAGATTCTTGATAGCTTGAGAATGCTCTTTAATGCTAAGTTTCATATTATTTTTGGATGACTAGTGTCAACATCAGGTATGTGGGACGCATCAATAAATACCTGGGTCATAAATGTTTTGAAAAATTTTATATTGTGAGTCAAAAACCAGCACAGGTCTGGCCTTATTTTAGTGAAATTTTTAGATTAAAGCATCATTAAGCATTTTTACAGTAGAAGAGAAACCATGTTGGCAAATTTTCTTTTTTGTTTATTTGAAATTTTGTATCAAAAAACAAGTTTACAAAATATGTTTTAAAATTCAAGTCTTCAAAAGATTTTTTCTCAAATATATTTTGAAAAAGATGCTGACTGTGGAGAAGAAAAAAAATTCCTTTTATTTCTGTCGCGAACATCTAAGAATCTCCATGGCAAATCCAGAAAATGAAAATGTATGTTTGGCTCAAATCCATGCCTCCATCAATCCTTAAACCTGTCCTTTGGACTGAAAAGTTGTAGATTCCTTTCAAAGGTATATTTTTACTTTTTTGGTGCTACTTTTTGTTAATTTATCATTTACAGGAATATAACGTTGTTTAAATAAGTATTAAGGCTTCAACAAAATTAGTAAGTTATTTTGTATTTTTATTCATCGAATATTATCGTAAATGTACCTTCAAAGTTAAAAACTAATACAAAAAATATTTGATGGTCTTTTCTTTGGCAACTTTTTTGAAAGTTATAGAGTAACAAATTTTTATGACAAATCAAAAATTAAAAAAATAGATAGCCAATTATGTGGTTTCTCATATAAAACTTTAATATTTTTCATCCTGAAAGAAAAAAAAGAACATTTTTCCTCCGGATTTAAGTTATTTTTTCTCTTTTTTTCACGAAACTTAATCTAGAAAATCTCCAGATAAATCACAAAAGTGACAAATTTTATGAAGGTTCATCATAAGCCAATCATTTTGGCATAAGAGCTCCTGATGAAAACTTTTCTTTGAGCCTAAAATCAACTTCTTTTAATAGTTTTCATATTAGTAATCATTTGAAATTAGGTTGTTTACAATGCTAAACATAAATAAAAAAGGTATGAGGCAAAAAGTTTATTTCTACAAATCAGCTCAAAATAATTGCTTTAAATGGGAATCAATTTTCAGAAAATAGGAGCAATAAAAACAAATATAATAATAACGCACAGAAATGACTGATTGGATGTTGATGATCGATGACCACCTTTACAAGAGTCCCACCATGGACATAAAATTGTGTCTGGGGTCACTCCAGATTATTATCACCTTGAATGATCGTGGCTTGATGATTGTTTTTTTGTAATCTAGGTTTGAAATATGGCATGGCCTGGGATTGAGGCAAAACCTTAGACTGGATTTGAAGTCAGTTCCCCATGCTTTTACTTTTTTCTATTATGAAGCAACATCAATGGCATCATTACAAAGGTAGCAAAATAGAGATGGATAGACACATATTTTGGCAAGCATTAACCTTTTTTGATGATTTTTTTGGCACATTCCATCTCTTATTTACAAGCATTTACTGTCAATTTAGCAATCTCACTTTGTCCTTTTTTTGACATTGTTAAAGTCTGCCTTGCAAAACTTTGCTCTATAAAGGTAAACTGTTGGTGGTCCTTTTTCTGTAAATTACCTTGGCAAGGATTCGAACCTGGATAGCTGGGATGTAATTCTGGCGTGTAACCCACTAGACTACCGTGACTCCCTTAATTGTCAATCATAAAATAATTTTTAGTTGCATTCCAAAAAAATGAGTCATAAAGAAGAATCAAATTAGAATTTCTCCATCAGTTTACCCTGCCACAAATTTCTTTCATTTTCTTTTGACAAAGTTTGTTTTCTTTCAGACTTTATCATGGATCAAGAATAAACTTGAAAAGGAGTGTCCCTTTATTTTACTTTACTCTCGTCTTGAAACTCCAACCATTCAGACAGACTTTTACTAGAATTGGTTAGGTTAAGAGGGGGATGGAGTTAGCTAATCCGCATTTTGAAAGTTCAATCTAAACACAAAAACGAACTTCAAAGCGTCTGACTCACTTCTCCATAACTCTTTTCACTTTGGAATATATATATGGGGGGTGATGGAGGAACAAGTAAAGGAATATTTAACTAAATGTAGTTTCAAAATGTACATTTCACATGACAGATAATTCAGACTCTGATGACTTTCCACGGAGAAAGCTCAATTTATTTATAATTTCTGATTATCCAACATCATGAATAGGTAGAGAAACACTTCTGGAGAACTTGATGTACGTCTCACATTGACTTGACATAATAGAAAGCCATTCATTCCAAACTTCAAAAAAAAGTTTCAGAATATTCTAATTCAACTAAAAATAGAGTGAAAATCAGTACAGAAGTCATGAATAATCAGCTTTAGGCCACAAGACACTTTTTAAAGCTGGTTTTAAGAATGAGGGTGCATCATAATCAAGTTTGGCCTAATATTGTCTCACTTGTGTTGTGTCAGAACTCAGAAGGTTGTGTTAGTAACATTATTCAGTGCAATGAAGGCTAAGGCTAAGGCAATGAATAGTCAAGCTTAGAGCCTTCATTCTCTGCAGGTTCATGTGACCCTGACTCTGGGTACCTTGATGATTTTATCACAAACCTTAGTATTCAGTCTCTATCAGTTACATGTTAAGCCACAAAAAAACTCAAATTCAAATAAAACTTCAAAAAAAAATTCTTGATATAATTAAATAGATTAGAGGCAGTGACACTTATTAGAGGCAATTGCTAATTACCTTGTCATAAAACTTTAAGTATAGCGATGTCTGATGCCTGTGGTCTGATCAAAGAGTGTGAGTAGAGATGCAAACCCAGTAGTGACCTTCCCAATCAATAAAATAATCAATACTGAACACTTTACTGATAGAACAGCAGCAGCCCTTCAAATAGTGGCTGAGAGGTCATAGGCACCTGACTGAGAACTAAGATCTAAGGTTGTGGGTTCAATCCCCGGCCACCCATGCCAGCAATTTTTCAACCCCGGATTGCAAAAAAAAATTAACAAGGCACTCTCAGTCAGGGTAATAGTAATCTGCAGTGGCCATAAACTTCTATGGCGGGACTCATATAAAGGTGTTGGTTGTGCATCAACATTGCCTGAGTCTATACTGCACAAGATTATTATTATTATTATTATAGAAAATGGTCAAGTCAAGAATATGGTGAGTGTGGTCAACCATTGGTACTAGAACTGGGATCTTTTTTCGACACCTTTTGGTCAAATTAACTCCAGGGAACATATAAACTATAAATAGTTACAATCTTTGTAAGAGTTGGTTATACCAGAACCAAGATGGTCTTGATTCTGGTTATAATTAGAAATATGTCAAACATAAGCAATGCAATGTGTCATGTTACAATAGAAATGGAAAATATGTCAATAAATATATCATTTTAAGAGTCACATCACAGTTATGACATTGAAAATTTTTACAAAACTCAGTCAATTCAGTAATATAGTAATGCAATTAAACAATGTCACTTAATAAATGTTTTCTTAAGGTTCACTCTCAAAGCATTTTTCTCGATTCCATTTGTGATTTGTCCAGTCGAAAATCACATTCCTGAGGCAGTTGATTATTCATACGAATGATTGTCTTCCAATTTTCAGTCTGGACTTGTCTCTAATAGTTGCTGTTCCAGGCCATACGATTCAACAAAATTTTATGACTTTAGGGATTTTAAATACCAAGCAAGCACAAGCAAAAGGGATGTTTTCACAACCTGTTGAAAAACTCTTGATAGATAATGTGATTAGTAAAAATGTAATTAAAAATTAAAGTATAAATATTATTTTTCACCATTTATTGAAAATAACAAAATTCGAGAAAAGTCATTTAACAACAAGTTTATTTATTCGATGATTGACTCTGATTTGAAATGAAACTTTTTACTTTATGACAAAGTTGATGTCATGCTCTGTTAAATCAACAATCATCTTGACCTCACTCAACGTTGTGTGTCCAAACAGTGATGGTTTGTCAACCGACCAAAATCTAAAAGTAAATGCACGAAAAGACTGATCAAGATGGTAAAAATGCAAATTTGTTAAAAAGGCAAAGTTGCATTTTTAACAGAATAACAAAATTAAACACAATGTCAATTGAATAACTTAACACACAATTAGAGTCAGACAGAACCTGTACATCCCTTTGGAATGCGTATCTGGTGGGTGTGGGGAATTCAATGTTTTAGAGTATGGCGTAATCAGGAACTTTAAAGGGGTTGGGATTAAATGGTCACAAAAGGTTTTTACCCATAAATAGCCCTATTGAACAATTTTTGTTGAAGCCCCCCAACAAAATTTGAAAAGTCTGCTCTGTACGTTTAGTTGCATTCAGATGTGGAGTATGGGTGCAAACTTCAGCTCTCTAGCTTCAAAAATAGACAGGTGTGACAGACAGACTAACAGACAGATGACAACCCCGTGATACTTTATTTTTATGGACAATTTTAGATAATTTATTCAAACCAAGTTCATGTTCAAATTAATATTAACATGTGATAAATTAGTGTGGTAAACACCTTGGTCACCTTCTCCTAAATGGAGAGGGAAGGTGGCCAGGCCATAGACATCAAATATATAGACCACGCACCTCTGCCTGAGTAGCTGGAAAAATTTGCACTGTTGTAAATTAATGGTTTACAAACAGCTGAATCTGTGCGGCCTGGCTTGGTCAGCTGTTGGTAAACCACCTCTATGATTTTTGGTCACTTGCGTAATCTATGTATTTGATGTCTATGGGTCAGGCCCGCCTCATTGTAAAGCTACTTTACTTGTAAATGTAAATGGTACAATGATGTCAAGGGCAAACTCTGGTCTCATTTTCCCCTTGATGTAGCTGTATTCAGGTTTGTTCATTTTCCCTGTCTGTTTAAAAAGCCTGATTCTGTCTTTGAGAAAACCAGAATTTCTAAGGCCTCATGTTCACAAGTAAACTCAGTCCCCTGAAATAAATATTTAAATGTATAAAACCCTGACATCTGTCCCATCGAACAAGGGCACTGAAGGAGATGGGTGTTTAGGAAGGAAGTGGGAAACTTAGCTGCTCTAAAACTGCTGGTAATTATAACAACAATTCAGTATAAACTCATCCAACATTTATGCCTAATCAGTACCTTTATGAGAGCCATGCCTTTGACAAAGTTTAGGCCCACTGCAGATTATTATGACCATGACTGAGAGTGCTTATTGGTTTTAATAATTGCTGGGATTGCACAGATATCTTAGTTGTTTAATCTGATGCATTTAACCTTTTGGCCACAACATTGTAAAGAATATGACTCAATGTTTTATTCCATCTATTGTACGTGATTTCAAATTAATTCAAATTTATAATTGCATGCAAAGTATAGAGTAAAATTGTTTATGTTTCCAGCTTCAAAAAAACCCCAATAAGTTTGTATTTTTTTCCCCAACAAATACAATGTATAGCGCATTCTGTTCAAGGTCAACTATCCCAAACTTCCTACCTAATAAGGGAAAAAGATGTCTATCCCATCTACATTGCATGTTTTGCCATTACGTAATGACATATTGGAACAAGTAAACGTAGGTAGACAGAATATTTGATCACATCTAGCCTGAATGGAAGTTCGATAAAAAAAATGTCCTTCCTCATTAAATTCCTCCATGTTCAACATTCGGTTTGTTACTTTTGATAATTTAAGAACTCAGTTTGTGAAACAATCATCAAGCCAAATGGTTGATTTATGTTAGCCTTTAATCTTTTGAGTATGCAATGTATCGTGAATGGAACAAACTACCAGCCTGGACCAAATGTGGTGCTTAAGTGAGACCAAACTTGGAGCATAAAAATGAGATTCAATTTAAATGGAACCTTTGTCAGCCCACAAGTTTTCACCTTCATTGAAAACAAAGCAAAAATTCAAAATTCAAAATAGTTG
>Ga0194133_10010536_pt1 | contig 10384 bp, 5 predicted proteins | sample TA2KigOf40mmetaG_FD_155448 | JGI IMG/M metagenome (GOLD analysis project Ga0194133, IMG submission 155448) | Freshwater microbial communities from Lake Tanganyika, Tanzania - TA2015055 Kigoma Offshore 40m | ecosystem: Environmental > Aquatic > Freshwater > Lake | place: Tanzania: Lake Tanganyika... | reverse complement strand
GAAAAGCGTACGAGCGAGCCTTTCGAGAATTGTCTGCCAAAAAAGCGGCTGAGGAATATTTGAATGGCGTTGCTAATAAGCAACTTAGGGACCTGTCCAAGATGACACATGCTGAAATAAGAGAGCGTACGGGGTGGATTGATTGGCTTTTGCTTTGGGCCGATGAAACTCCTGAGCGGTGGTTCATTCCTAACTTGCTATGTGAGGGAAGAGGTCATGGTTGCCCAGCTCCGTCAGGAATAGGTAAGTCTTTACTCTGGCAAGAAGTTGGAGCAGGACTGTCCGCAGGAAGATCAGTTCTTGGCTTTCCTGCTCAAGAGCCGATTAGGGTTTTATATCTGGATCATGAAAATACGCCCAAAGGTGACATCAAACCAAGACTTAACGCCATGGGATACACCCCTGCTGAATTAGCCAATTTCTTCTATCTCAGCTTTCCTAGTATTGAATTTCTGAACACAAAACTAGGTGGACAGTCCCTCTGTCAATTGCTGGATTACTTCAAACCACAACTGGTCTTCATAGATACATTTAGCCGTTTTGTCGAAGGTGACGAAAATTCAAGCAAGGTTGCCCAAGACTTCTATGAATACGCTGGACGTGAGTTAAAAAAGAGAAACATCGCTTACCTTCGAATCGATCACGTAGGCAAAGATGCTTCCAAGGGAGCTCGCGGTTCATCAGCAAAAGTAGATGACCTAGACCTGATTTGGGTTATGTCCAAAACGAAGGAACCTAATGTCTTCTTGCTAAAAAATGAAAAAGCCCGAGTGCCTGTTACCCGCACTGAGATGTTGATTGAGAGAACCTTCGCTCCCCTTAAGCACACTGTTCAATCTGAAATCAGTTGGAAACCACTTCTAGCCTCCGCGGTGAGACATGAAAAGGCGGTATCGCTTGTGGAAGACCTAAAAGCCAGAGATCCGAAACATTCACTTGCTCAAGGAAAAGTCTGGAAAGACTTAGGTCCTGTGTGTAAATCGGCAGGAATATCCAGATCAGAGTTATTTGATGCTTTGAGAGAAGTTAAAGGTGAAGATTTGCAAATTGATGAAGCTAGTTAAACCGCTGAACCGAACCCTCGTGGGTTCAAACCGTTCAATGGATTAGCTGACTAACTTGAACCACTTAAACCCATCCCTATGGATGGGTTAGTGGTTCAGTAGTGGTTTGGTTTGTTCAAGAGATGGCCCAAAATTTGGGATTTCAATCAATGTGATAAGACTACAAGAGGTCAAATATCGTGATTGCGGAATCTGCGCTTGTTTATTAATTGGAAATGAGCCTATTTTTGGGAGTTTATTGGGTCTAAGAAACTGCTCCTGAATTACTCATTCCAGAGGTTGCTAATGACTCTTGAGATTTCAGTTTTTCGGAGTTCGACGAGAGTAAGCGCATTGTCAATTTCATCTTCAAGTACTCCGATCTCTGCAACTATTTGTTCTTGGACTTCGAGGGGAGGTAGTGGGACTTCAATCTCCTCGATTTGCTTCCTATTTATGGAATCGAACACTGAGCCACCGTTACCGCTTATCTTGTCTTCTAAAGATTTCAGGACGTAAAAAAGGAAATCTCTATTTATGCCTCGTGGACGGATTGCTGCCAATCCACGGCCAATGCATATTTCCTGCGTTGAGATATTTACGGGTCCCACGGGGGCTCGCACTGACATGAGAATGTCTCCAGCATTAGCTAGTTTGGTTACAGATGTGGTCCATTTCGTGGGAGCTCCCAAGAACTTGTCAGTGAACTCAGTCTTCCCTTGATAAAAGGGAGTACCTTCCCTGTTTTGGTTGTAAAACTTACCTTCGGGCGACTGTCCAGAAATCACTTCTGCGACTTCGCCGAGAATGACTAAATCCCAATCACTTTTAGTTGGACCTTTATTTGTGTATCTGTCCACATTTAGATTGAAATCCAAATTTGAAAAGATGAGTTCTTTGGAAATAGGAGCGCAAAGCTGGCTTTGCGTCAGACCCCCATCGCGCCAGTTCTGTAACTCAGATAGAGCTTCAGGTAGGTCATTCTTCTCAATTGGACGTTTAGTTGCACCTAAGTCATAACCGTCGGCTGAAATCTTTATGAAAAGGATTTCATCTCGCTGTTTTGCGATTTCATTGTTGATGAAAAGGATGCTGGTCTTTACCCCTGAGTAAGGGTTAAAGACTCCTGAAGGCAACGAAACAACCGCATAAAGACCGCCTTCAACGAGCTCTTTTCGAAGCTGCTTATAAGCCTTACCGCTTTGAAAAATGATTCCTTCGGGAACGATGATGCCCGCACGGCCGTTTGGCTTTAGGTGGTTGGCGATGTAATCAACAAAAAGAACTTCTGAGCGGTTCGATTGAAGTGCGAACTTGTTGTGAGGTTTGATTCCGCCCTTCGGAGACATGAATGGTGGATTGGCAAGAATCACATCAAACTTGTCATTCCATCGCTCTTCACTCGTGAGTGAGTCATACTGAAATATCTTTGGATTTTTAAATTGATGCAGGTACATGTTCACTTGAGCAATTCGAACCATGGATGGATCAATGTCGTAGCCTTCGAAATTGTTCATCAACCTCTTGCGCTCGTCTGGGGTAAGCGGTTTTTCCTGTTTAGATTGGTCATTCTTTCCATCATGCTGCTCAAGAATATGATTGTAAGAGGAGACTAGGAAACCTCCCGTCCCACAAGCTGGGTCTAAAACCGTGTCATCTTTGGTTGGATTGATGACATCAACAATGAAATCAATGATGTGACGGGGAGTTCGAAACTGTCCTGCATCACCTTGCGCAGACATAATGGACAGCAGGTACTCGTAAGCGTTACCTAGTTCTTCAGGGTGTGTGTAATCAAAGAAGTTGATCTCTTTGAGGAAAAGTCCCAAAGTCTCAGGAGATCGGTAAGGTAAAAAGGCGGCGCGGAATATCGTTCTAAATAGTTCTGGCAATTGCTTGGCCTCGGCAAATTTCTGAAGGGCTTCGCCGTAGAGATTCATCTTCTCTTGGTTGCCCATACGGGAATCAACGAGCTTGCTCCATGCGTATGGCTCTAGCTCGTCAATGAAGAAGCTTGGCTCGCCACCAGCTTTGATCGCAGCTTGGTCCATGTCATCCATGAACTTGTAAATAAGGGCATATGTGATTTGCTCAATTTGAGTCATTGGGTTTGGAGCGACACCAACCAACACATCTCTTGCCGCATCAATGTGTCTTTTGGTCTCTGCATTCAGCATCTTTTAGATTCCTGTCAGTTGGTAGGCGTAGTCATTTACATATTGCGGCACAATCGACTTGAAGCCATTAAGGCGTTCATAATCTGAGAAGTCGAATGATGCACAGTGGTTAAAACGAGCTAATTGCTTAGATTTAACAATATCCCTGACTTGTGGGTCAACGATAAACGCTTTGAAGAAATTCTTAACAGGTTGATAGTGATCTTGATCGACCATATGAATCTCCATGAACTTCTCCCATTCTGACTCAAGTAGGTCGTCTTTCATCTCAAATGATTCTTTCTCGCCAAAAGCGACTTCTAGAAACTCTTTCACTGAGATTCTGCGATCGACATTGAAAACCTTTCGCACCCTCTCCAGATTGAGAAAATTCTTAGGTTTATCAAAGACATGGGTTTTGACGTATTCCTCAGCTGCAGAAATGTCACCGTTTTTCCACAACGCTGAAAGAGTCTCGTTCGCCAATACATCTTGAGAAACCGCTGTTTTGAATCCTTCACGGTCAATCCGCATGATGACACCCTCGGCGGATTCCTCAAGAGATTTAATCTGATCACTGGTAGCTAAGTCCACAACTGCTAATTTGATAGGTGGATCATCAGGTCCGTTAGGTCCTCCCCCATCTGAAGTTCCCTTGGGTAGCTTTATTTTCTCGTCGTAATCGAATTCATTCTCAAAATATTCACACGTCGCAAAGAAATCAAAGAACTTGAATTGACCCTTATCGATCTTTTCATCAACATCCGAATAATTGTTGTATTCAAAAGTCCATTTGCGAGTTCCTCGACCTTTGATCTGAACAAAGTCAGAAGGACTAAAAACTGGTCTCATCAGAGCGATGTTGAGAAGATCCTGACAGTCATATCCCGTAGTCATCATCCCTACTGTGACAGCTACGCGAGTTTTGGAGGAGTCATATCCCTCGGGAGACTTGGTTTGTCCTCCTAGTCGGTTATTCGCAAAGTTAATGGTCATCTGTTGCGCATTAGCAACATCAGATGAGACTTGCATTGCGAAGTCTGATTCTGCATAAAGTTCAGGCCACTTGTGAAATGCAATTTGATTCAAGATGTTTGTTAGGCGAGCTGCATGCTTCTGTGAGACTGCAAAGACTATAGTTTTTCCAAATAGGGGAATTCCTAGTCCTTTTGCGATGGGGTCAAAAAGTCCGTTCTCAATTAAGGCTTTACACATCGCAATATTTGTCTCTGCATTAAAGACTTTTCGCTCGTAATCCCTTTGAGTGAAGGTCTGCTCTCCTTCCACTCCCGAGTCATCAACCATTCGAACTGAATATCCGTCATCTGATAAGAGTTGAGTCGTAATCTCGGTTCGCGCATCGACCAAGGTTGGCTTAATCAAATAGCCATCATTGGCACCTTTTTCTAAGTCATACGAATAGGTTGGGCTTCCTGGTTCGCATCCGAAAGTTTTGTAGGTGTCGATGAGGAGTCTGCGCTCGTACTCCCTTTGGTTATCGAGATCCGTGTTATCCAATCCCTTGAGGTAATTCTTTGGTGTAGCTGTGAGACCCAATTTGTATCCGACAAAGTATTCAAACACAGCTCGTGAATTACCACCGATAGAACGGTGAGCTTCATCTGAAATCACAAGTTCAAAATCGGTTGGTGAAAATTCTCTGCGATATCGATCCCCTGCTAAGAAGGTTTGAACCGTTGAGACGACTACAGAGGCATTGGCCCAAGAGTCTCGATTGCTTTTGTACGTCACCGTTTGGTAATCACGACCCAGATATTGCTTGAAAGCCTTCTCGGCTTGATCTTCCAGCTCTAGGCGATCTACTAGGAAAAGAACGCGTCTGGCATTACCTGATTTAAGAAACAACTTTATTACTGCAGCGGAAATCAAAGTTTTGCCTGTCCCAGTTGCCATCTCGAATAGAAATCTTTGGGAACCTTCTTTTGCTGCCTGCTGGATGGAGCGAATCGCCTGAACTTGGTAAGGACGCATCTGCTTAAGATTATTTGTGCGCAAAAAATGACTTCGCTTCTGTACATCTTTGAAGTCAGGATCTGAGGCGTAGTTGGGCATCTGTGTTGCGATGATGTAATTCTCATCAATGAGAGTTGAAGCTAGTTCATCTGGATTTGGCACATATTGCTTGTATTGAGATATTGATTCAGGAGTTGGGAAACGGGAGATAGTTTCAGGATTACCATGCTTGGTATCCCAGAAGTAATGAAGATTTCCGTTACTTAAAATTATGAATCGAGCTCCAACATTTCTTGCATAGTTTCTTGCTTGCTCTTTTGCAGACAATGGATCTATCGACTTCTTTTTCGCCTCAAGAACTACTAGTGGTCGCTTATCTTTATCCAAAAGCAGAAAGTCAATCGACCCTCTCGTGCCAGAACGCGATACAGCGTTTTCTAAGTCATCTCCCAACTCAGAGAATTTCACGCCAGCTTCTAACTCAATATTTGCCTTGCCCTCAGGACCATCTTCAAACCGCCAGCCAGAAGCCTCAAGAAGTTTGTTGATCTTGATGCGAGCTCCAGCTTCTCTATCGATGCTCATTGATCACCTCACTCACCTTTACAGCCAGTCTCTCTATATCTGCTACAACTCTTAAACGCGTCATACCTTTTCTGCTTAGCCTTGCTGTACCCACCCGGTACCGAGACAATTACTCCGCCACATCCCGAGCGCTTACATTTCTCGCCTGCAACAAGAGTATCTGCTCTCCTCGTGTAACTTGACTGGTTACCACCTGTAATTCTTTGATTTTGGTATTCGTCAATCAAGCTTTGTGCAAAATCGGGAGATTCTATTCTCACCATAATTTCACTAGCAGAGTGATGCGAGAGAATATTCAATGATCCGAGCCAGACAGTCTTTTCATCAATAACCGCCAATTTCTCGTGCATTTTTGGAATGGTTCTGAAAGTGCTGAAGGTATCCTTCAATAAAACATGAACTTTAGCTGCATCCGAAAAACCCATCTTTTCCTCTTCAGGTTTCGTAAAAATGGACACGGCAACATTTTTGGCAACTAAGTCTCTCAACGTCGGCATCCACTTACTCACGGCACCCTCGCTGGTAAACGGGCTAACGATTAGAACGCGACTCTTCGCTCTATTTAAATCTCTCTCAAACTCTGAATAAAATCCATCACTCGTAAACCAAGCAATTGAACCTTTCGATTCTTTCGGAATTCTCTGATTAAGACTATTTGCGTTCAGCACATCTGCTGCATCTATAACCTTAAAATCTTGATCTATTCTTCTAATCATGTTCGAGATTAGAGCGGTGGTATCACGTTCTATCGTAGAAAGATCCACGATAAGTAGCACATGTTGACGCGCGCGGCTTATTGCTACATTCCACATTGCGTTTTGAGCCGACAAAGGCTCAGGATTGCCCAAGAAATTAGCGCCTAAACTTGGCGCCATATCCGATGTAACTTTCGTCAAATCTATAATCATTAAATCTCGTTCATTGCCCTGAAAACGATGAACTGTACTTACACCACCCTTGATGAAATGTTTAGCGTTAGCCGTCAACATATTTTCAATAAATCTTGATTGGCTCGCATACGGTGTAACAAGTCCAAAGGACTTCTGACTTGTTGCATCCAATTCCCAACCAGACTCAAAAAGCGCTTGACAAATAGATTGAGCCACCAAAGCGTGTTGTATGTTTCTTCTAGAGCGACCATTGACTTGACCAGATTCAGGATTCAGTGCTGTTGTATCAAAAATAAGAAATGTTTCATTTCCCCATGGCGTAGGCTTGTCGCGTTGATCATTGACTGTTTTTAAAGTGTGTTCAGGGTAAAAAGTTGAGGAAATCAAGTTTGAAATTGGTTCGCGCATTCGATATTGCTCACGCAATGCAACTAAATCTTGATGATCGGAAGACGAGGTTAGTCGTGATTTTACAGATGAGCGAGTGAAAGGATTTCCTATCAGTATTTGGCGATGCTGCTCATCCACTTCCGCTTCCTTGGAATTGGGCTTAGCTTGTGAACCTACACGAACAATTGGAGGTAGTTGACGAAAGTCTCCCGCAACGACGATTCTTTCGGTCGCCCTAAACGCGGAGCAGAAATAGAGAGGAAGAGGCAACATTGATGCTTCATCAACAACTACGCAATCGAATTGTATCCCTGAAACATCTTTATCTAACAAAGGTCTATATGCCGTGCATGCTATGACTCTTGCATTAATCAAAAGACTCTTCTTTAAATTAGCTAAATCTTCATTCAGTTTTTCAATTTCCTGGCTCAGATCGGAAGCTTCACTCTTCAGTTTTGTGGACTCCTCATTGGCTTTCTTGAAACTATCATTCTTCTTTAACCACTGCTCCGCATTCCCAGCCTCAGTTTTTGTCTTAGTTTCTAATTTTTTTAATTCTGACTTCTCAGACATTAATCGTTCATAATTTACTTGGTTTTGCTTTAGGTCTCTCTGTCTCTGATCAAGGTCATACCTGACTTGACCTGGTTTCCTAACTCCAGCGAATAATCGGGTGATTCCATTTTTGCTCTCAGACTCAATCAGTTCGCTTTCAAGTTTTGAAATCTTTTCTAAAAGGACTCTCTGAGCTTCCTTGATTTGCTCTTCCTGTTTTTGAAGTTCTAGGTGCTGCTCGTTTAACTTTTCAGGAGCGCGAGCAATCTCCAGCATTTCTGAATACTTCTTTGATTTCTGCTCCAAATCGCCAATTGCATCCTTAAGTTTTTGAAGATTGTTCGAGATTCTTACAACTTCTCGCTTGATGGGTTCTGATTTCTTCTCGTAAACCTTATCCAATTCAATTTTTGAGTCATATTTTCTGATCAACTCGCCCTTCACCATGGACCCGAGACGCAACATCACTCCTTCATCAATCTTGGTGACTTTGCCAAGTCGATCGATACACTTTTCTAAAGCTGTGTCTAAGGCCAAATTCGTGTTTGATACCAACAGCACCTTCTTTCCAAGAAGCGCTAGTCCTGCCACTACAGAACCTAAAGTTGTAGTTTTGCCAGTTCCTGGAGGTCCCCAGATGTAAGTTACTGAACTGCCTGCAAGAACTTTTAAACTTGAAGCTTGAGCAAAATTTAGATCCTCCGAGAGTAGGTCGGGAAAGTTGAGAGGTTCGGGCTTTGGCTTTGGTGCTAAATCCAACGATGAAAGAGCGATGGCGCTTTTGAATGGTTCATCGTCCGATAAGAGATCTATCTGTCTCTGAAGTAGGAACAATGGATCGCTCACTACGGTTGCTTCATCAATTTCAGCCCCCAGATCACCTTCAACTTCAAATAGGAATTTGGCATCCACTTCTCCGAGGTACCTGCCATTAGTCGCTTTGTCCTTTACAGCGAAGGAAATTTGCACTCCTTCTTCAGGTGGGAATCCAATAAGTTCTTCAAACTCGTATATATAACTATTCTTACTGCTTGATCGCCTTTTTCCTGCCAAAAGTTTGTTAGAGCGCTCGCCAGAAGAAACTCTTTTTGCAATTTCCAATTCTCTTGTAAGGGCTTGAACCATCTGAGTTTGAAGTTTGGAGGCTTCACTATTCATCGGAACAGCTCCAAACTAACCTTTCTGCAGACCCCAAACGTTCAATTTTCACGATTGCGCTCTCGATTCATTTTCCAGATCTCAATATCTTCCCGCCACCAGAGCCTCAAGGGGTGACGTTTTTTACCCCTCACTTCATATATGGGATCTGGGAAATCTCTCCCTTTACGAGAAATCAGCGTATTTATGCTTGATCTTTGCATCCCCAAAAGTTCAGCAACGCCATGGATATCAAGAACTTCTCGATCAAACAGTTTTTGAAGCTGTCTCGTTGCCTCTGAGCGTGAAGCCATACGACTTAGCCTAACTGGAAAGGGGTAAAAATCCTAGAGTGAAGTCGTTCGACTTTACAAATCAATTGTCCCGAAGTATGATGAAGTTATATGACTTCATTAGAAATATCGACTCAAGCGAGTCAACAGGTAGGCCCTCTCGATGTATGGCCACTCCGTTGGACTGGCCTCTCAAAAGTGAACTACGAGGTTCCGCCCGCGATTTCACGCTTGAAATTCTCTGAACACGATGACGGCGATGGCCCCCGAGTTGAATGGATAGAAGTTTCCAATCCCACAGAGGAGCCATTCATTATTCCTTCTGGATGGATAGTTGGTGCAGAACTAAATCAAGTCAGAACTTTCGATTATTCAGAACACATTATGCCTAGAGAAACAATCTTGGCATCCGTCTCTTGTGTTGAAAAAGGGCGCTGGGGTGTTGGAAAAAACTTAATTGATGGAGGCAGAGCCCCATTTACCGTAAATGCAGCTGGTTGGAATTTTGATTGGAATCAAGGATTATGGAAATTAGACAAAGAATCTCGTCAATCAAGAGTATGGGATCAAGTACACAGACAGGAAGAGCGATCAGGTTCTCGGCCTACGCATTCACTTGAGCAAGTCATGAGAGAAGACTCCGTCCAAGAATATGTACCAAAAGTCATTCAGACAGTTGCAGAACACACCATCAAGCCTCTCCGTGGGCAAAATGGCGTTCTAGTTGCATTTGAGGGTCAACCCTTGGTTATGGAGCTATTTTCCAACTCAGTAGCGCTAAAAAAGACTATCAAACAAACACTCCGCTCGATTAGTTTTGATGTCGAGCATCTCGAATACTTACCGACAGATAGAGAAACTGTAGAAAGGTTCATTCGTGAGGCTTCTCTGAACAAACTGAGTCACTTGTCAGATACTGATTGGGCAATACTTCTTGCTGGTGGAACAAGCGGTGTAGAGACCCGCGCTTCAATGGATTTGGACGAGCGATTCCTTCAAATCACAACCTTGAATCGGCGGCATAGGCTTTTAAGTTCCGTGTAAATCAAACGTGGGTAAAAATGCAGGAAGATGAGCAGTCAGTTATCAGTTATTTCATTATAGAAATCATAAGCAGTCATGACTTCTTGGCAGCTTAGTGAGCAATAAATGAGCAGTTCTATGATGAAAATGGATTTTTAGGTCTTGCCCTGGAGGAAAAATGAGCCTAAACTCAGGCGGAACAACGGTTTGTCTCTTCAAATTCGAAGAGGGATTCCCAATGTGGAGTTTGGCATCGGTGACTCTTAATCACCGGGTCGGGGGTTCGAAACCCTCACAACCCACTGAAAGATTCATACAAGTGAACGAACATTTGTGTA
>Ga0194133_10010533_pt1 | contig 10387 bp, 5 predicted proteins | sample TA2KigOf40mmetaG_FD_155448 | JGI IMG/M metagenome (GOLD analysis project Ga0194133, IMG submission 155448) | Freshwater microbial communities from Lake Tanganyika, Tanzania - TA2015055 Kigoma Offshore 40m | ecosystem: Environmental > Aquatic > Freshwater > Lake | place: Tanzania: Lake Tanganyika... | reverse complement strand
CGCCAAAGCAGAAGATGTTACCGCGCTGATCGCTGCGGTGAGTTCATTTCATCTCACGCCAGAAGAGAAAGCCCTATTCACCGAGGCAACCGATCGATTCAAGAAATACGAAATTCCAAAGAGCATTAAGATCAGCTCGGTTTTCTGACTGGATAACAACCATCTGGTGTTCACGGCTTTGAAGTACCCGGGTTGGGAAATCAAGCCAGATGAGATGCCGAGGATTATTACTTACAACGTGACTACAGGAGAAATTGCAGATAGTGGCTATCGAGGCAGACTTTTCTGTATCAATCACGTAGGCGATGTTCTGATCAACCAAGAGACGAGGATCGAATCACTGACTGGGGCAGGAGTTCAAAACTGGATTTATGGACGTTGGGGCCAAGAGCTCAGCCATATACAAAGGCTGGAAAATTCATTTATGTCACTTTACCGTTATGAATTTATTTCATTTGGCACACTCACAAAACGAGTGACCGAGGCGGGCTATGAATTTGACAGAGAAATGACTATGCCGCTTCTAGACTCGCACGGTGTAGTTCAGGAATCGGAATATACAAGAGGAAGGAAAACTGAAGCAGCGCCCCGACTGATACAACCATCAGGAAAAAAATCTTACTTCGCGACCGTCTCCTGAGTCATATTTATCTCACTTTTTTGCCATGGCGTGGATGCTATTTCGAAGCAAGAGCAGCACCACCAGAGCCGATCTCATTTTGCCCAGATGGTGAGATTCAGACCTACTATATACCAACACTTTTTGCGATTTGGGGCTTAGTAATTCGTTCGTCCACAGCCGCATATCCTAGCGGTCGAGTCATCTTGTGGATGACGCAACAAGGTAAATACTTCTGGCGGAAGCAGGGAATATTCCTACAAACAAATTCAGACTTATTGCGTATTGAATTGGGTCAAGCAATGAGCGATCTTAAGAGCTCTCCCGATGGCTGCCGAATTTTTGCTCAAGTCTTTCGTGGAGACCCATTCAAAAATCCAGGAAACAAAGATATTAGTTTGGTTATCGATATCTGCGAGGAAAATCGTAAATGAGTGAGTCTACTGTTCCAACGAATTCAGAAAATAGACCAACTGACCAAGAGGCGAAATACCTCGCACTTGGTATCTCAGCTGCGCAGACATCATATGAGTTAAATAACGGTTTTGGCATTTTTCCGGGGTCACCCCTAAGATTTTTTGATGACTCGAATGCATCCACTCTACCTGGATCCCGACCATTCAAGATGGTAGATTTTGAATAATTCATTGTCGAAGATGTATTTAATGACAGGGCTACCGGCCTAAATGATTTCCTTGCATTTAACAAGACTACGGGCATATTACTTATTGGCCTTGCAGGCACCAATGGATTCGCCAAAGACTTTCCTGATACAAAATCTGATGTTATTCAACTTGGTGTTGATCAATCATTCCAGCTTCTGAGTGATCCGAGATTCAGAACCTCATTAGAACAAGCAAGCCTAAGGCTCGGCGGAATTTCTGGCCTTGACAAGATAATTATTGGTGGGCAAAGCCTGGGAGGTGGAATGGCGGCGACCATTGGAATGGGATTGGTTTTTGAAAACAGTAGCAATGACTTTTTAAGCACCAAGGAGACACTTTCAATACCTGCTGAAAAGATATTTACCGTCTCCATCAACGGCTTCGGTAATGAATACAGCGCCGAGCTGGCTGGATTTATAAAAAAACAGATCGATTCGTTTAACCAACACGCATCACTGCATCGTATCGTCGTAAAAAACGTCAAAATCGGTGATTTCGATTTGGTGTCCCAGCTTGGTGGTGATTTCAGCGGCACCGACTGGATACTCCCGGTCGAAGTTGCTAACGGTCTGGGACCACTACACCGCCTGAATTTTGGCGGTGCCGAAGGTATCGACAATATCTACGGCGATCTCACCCTGCTCAAATCCGGCGACGTACCCAAGATCGACCACGCCACTATCGCACGCAACCTGTTCTGGCTGGACACCCATCTTCAGCTACCGAACAACCCTGTATCCCTGTCCTGGGCAAGTTATGTCGCTTTACTTGCCTCAAAACCCGGCGAGGGAAGCGCTGGACTCAGCGCCGCATTACAGAGTGTCTCAAGCATACCCAAACCACTCGCTGATGTGATCGGTGTTATTCCAGAGTTAGTGCTGCGTGCGCTACCCATCACCCACGCAGCGCAGGCCTTGCAATTTTTGACGGGTGCCTACCTGGGCGGGCAATTGATTGGCTCGCTCAAATCGTCGCAGCCTTTTTTTGACATTAACCAATCGTATGGTCCGGAGCAAACGGGTTGGTATCGGCAAGTTGAAAGAAATCCAAACACGAATGTGCCAGTTTTCGTCATTGATACCAACCCGCTTACTCGGGTGATGGTGATCAGGCAAATCGATGGGCGTTCAATCGAGATTCATCCTGACGGGTCACAAATTCAACCCCACCCCGAATATGGGGTCGCCTACACTGCAGCGGATGGCCACGGTACGCTATTTTTCAAAGGCACCGATGGTGCGACGGGCGACGCGCTATCTGCCACCGTGGTGGTCGATGCCGGTAGCACCATCAAGCTGGAATCGGGTGGCTGGCGAGTGCTGACCCCGGTCGACCAATACGCCGGGGTGTATCAGTCCGTACTGTACCGAGGTATGGAGGCGACATTCAGCGAGATTCAGTTCAATGCATCTAGCGAGGGATCGTCGACGGATAAATTATCGATCAGTCAGCCGATTGTTCATACCTTGGCGCACAGCGATGCTAAGCAAAGTTGGTCCGCCTATACATTAGCTGCCGAAATCCAGCAGACGAGGATCAGAATCTCGCCTGAACATATCCGTGTTGTACTGCGAGACAGCGATCGACGGATTATTCAAACCATTGATTCCATCACGACTGATCGCGGTATTGACACGCGCTACCACGACTGGGAAGGACGGCTTCAACAACGCATTACGATCGAACGTCTGAGCACAGATGCGACCCGCACTACGATTTATAACGAGGCGGGTTCGGTGACCGAGACCACGCTGGTGCAGCGGTATCGACGCGGTGGCGAAATCTATGACCTGGAAGATCACACAGACTTTATCGACGGTAGCCGTCTGCTCACCGTTCGGGATTCGCTAGGCCGGATCACAAAGACTGAATCAGTGCCGATAGGTGCGATTTCAGATTCACAGCGCGAGGTGGTACGCGACCAACTCGATAGTGACATTGCTGATTTCCTGACCGCACTGCGGCAAAACAATACGCTGAATATCATTCTGTCCGCTGCCCGTATTGCGCTGGATTACTCGCGTGCTCAGGGCATAACGACGCTACAGCAAGATGCACTGGTCAATGATGTCTCGAGTGGTCTTGCGTTGGTTACGTCGCTTCGCTCGATACAGTCAAGCGATATGCTTGCGAAAATCGGCGGCGCAGTTGGCTTGCTGAGCAGTTCGAATTATCTGGCATCGCGCTTGGTTGGGTCAGGCTATCTCAACACTGGCCAACTTGGCGCACTATCGCAAATCGGCGCCATACTGTCTGTTGCGAATCTGGCCAACCTCGGCAAAATGATCGAGGCGGGTCGAGTGGGCTCGGCTGGCGCAAGTGTAGTTTCTGCCGTCAACAGTGTCGGCTACCTGTCTGGCGCCAGTACGTCAATGATGGGATCAGGGGCGATCATCGCCATCAATCCGATTGTGATGGTGGTCGCCGCATTCGCTCTGGATAGTTTGTTCGGTTCTAACCCACCACCTCCGCCACCTCAAGCCACCGCAACTTTTTATCACGATAACTCAGGCGTACTCCGCTATCGCATCAGTGCTGCAAACCCACTTGGCGAGCAGATACTCAGACGCGAGCTGGATGTGCTGGTCCGTCAACTCGAGCATCAGCTGGTTCATGCCAACAGCTCGATCAAGTTCGGTGAGCATCGACTGGCGCTGGTCGCGGCGCGCATGCCGACCATACAAATCGCATCGTGGCCAAGTACCGAGGGCAATGGCGTCGATAACTATTTCTTCGTGCTTCAACAACGAGATCCGGCACGTAACGATTCCTTAACGCTGGCATTGGCACGCCAAGACTTGGTCAGACTCTATGGCGCCAGCTTGCTGGTGCCAGAGGCAATCGTACAAGGATGGGAAATCGAGCACCTGCGCATGAAGTTCGGTCCGAATGAAGCCAACTGGCAGACCGAGGGCGAATGGTTGCGCGGACATAGAGCGATTGAGCGACAACGCGCGCAACTTCAGGCAGAGTTAGACCGCGCGACATCGGAATGGAAAGCAACGGCGCAGCAGAATCTGAGTTTAACCGGCCCCGCAAGCAGCAGCCATTTAGTGAGTAATGTGTCAGCAATACATATAAGTGTTCAAGCGAATTCGACAAGTACAAATATATCGAATATACCGAATTCAGCGGATACCGCCTATGTCGCGATGACCAGTGCCGAATAGGCACTGGCGCAACTCAATGTTCAGCATCCACTGGACGCACTGCAAGCAGCTCGGGCTACTGCAGAGCAGGCGCTGGCCTTTGCACGCCAGCACAATGCCCGTGAAGTCGTTTCACTGCAGTGGCTAAAAGTCATTGCCGTTGATTTGGGTAATGATGGTGTTCATATCATCGATCTTCCGGGCACGGTTGGTGAAGACCTGGACAGCCTTCAGAGGCAACGCATACCGCGGTTTGATGTGGATGGCGATGGCTTTCGGGAGGCGACGCAGTGGATTGAGCCTGCCGATGCAATTTTAGCGATAGACCGAAGCGGTAATGACCTGATCGATGATGGAAGTGAACTATTTAACAGCGTCAGTTCACCGTTTGATCAACATGGTCTGGGCTCGCTTGCTTACCTCGATGCGAATAATGATGGACTACTTACACCGCTCGATCCGGCGTTTCGGCAGCTCAGGCTGTGGCTTGATCTGGATGGCGACGGGAGCGCCGGCGCACTTGAAGTCTTTGATCTTTGGATGCGTTCGGCATCGGCATCGCCGGGCAGCATCACCGATCCACGGCTTGCGGCGATGGTCGTCACGGCGATTGATCTGAGTAATGGCACCTTGCGATTTGCAGATGGCAGATCCTCTCGGATGGTCGAACTCAATCTGCTTGCACATACCCAAGGTTTACAGATCGAATTTGATCCATATACCGCTAACCTCAATGTACTTCATGAAGACGGCCTGAGAGAAAATTTCATTACCCTGGTCGATGACATGAGTGCATTACTCGAACTGACATCGCCCTCGGTCACGCCGGCTCGACGCAGCGAGCTTTATGCGCTGGCCAGTCGGTATGGAATGAATCCATTTTCATCTGACTTCCCGTCAATCGTAAACAGTCTGCGCGCCAGTGGCCAAGCCATGGGTGAGCAAGATACTGTCATCTTTTTTGGCGATGATACTGTTTGGGTCGACCCGGCGATACGCGAGCGCTTGGAGCAGATGCGTATCAGCTTCCGTAAACTGAATGATACGGCTCACGATAATCAACCCGATGCACAGCTACTGACGGTGGGATCAAACCCGAAAGCGACCTCATTAGGTAATCTGCGCGCATTTGATGATCGCTGGGTGCCGAGTCGAAAGCTCTCAGCAGCAGACATTAGCAGTGATGCCGCCGCCGCCGTGTCGCCACCAGCTGCGCCGATCGTATTACGACCGATCGCGCCGCAAATTTACAGTCTAATAGCTGCTACCAAAGGCGCGCAAATCGGCGGCTTGGTTGCCCAGATACCTGTACTCAGTAGTGATCCATCGAGGCCCGTCGTGGCGGGTACCCCGACCGTCGTGTACAGCAGCGCGGTACCGGTCGACAAGCTACCTACCTTGACCATGCAAGGCGCTGAAGATAGCCTGGTTAGCTTCACTTACAGCCAGTTAGCGAGTGATGCGCAACGTACGCTACGAATAACGAACCGAGCACTTCAGTTGCAAGTCATCGGTGTAAGAAGCGCGACGCATGGCAGCATACAGCTCGATGATGAGGTCAGTCGGCTGTCGTTTCGACCCGAGGCTGACTATGTCGGGGATGCTATTTTTACCTATGTATTAGCGGATCAATATGGTCGCGTGATCGAACGTGATGTCTTGATAACACTGCAAGCAGTGAATGATGCGCCGACCACGCTCGGCGAGTCTATCACCTCAACCGAAGACGTCCCCCTGCTCATTGATACACGAGACCTGCTGGCCAATGATAGTGATATCGAGGGTGATACTTTGAGTGTGATCGGTATCGCTCGGGTTGCACTCGGGCGGGCCGAATTACTCGCCAACGGTATGATCCATTATGTGCCTCCGTCTGATCAGTTTGATATCACGGATACCTTGGAGTACATCGTCCAGGATAGCCAAGGCGCAAGTTCGATCGCAGCGATTCGTATTTCGCTCAAGCCAGCACAAGATGCACCATCAGTCGTAGCAGAACGCATCGTCAATGCGCGTGAAGATCAAATTCTTCGGATCGATCCCAAGCTCATACTTCGCAATGATATTGATCTGGATACCGATGCCCATGTTGGGTCTTCGCCCTTGAAAATTTCTGCTGTTGGTGCGGCTGAACATGGCAAGGTCAGCATGAGCCGGGACGGTGAGATTGTTTTCATACCCGAAGCGAATTTCAATGGTGAAGCCCGCTTCAGCTATACCGTCATGGATGAGCAGGATCTGAGTGCAACAGGCTACGCATTGATCAATATCGATCCAGTCAATGACACGCCCTTATCAGCGGGCGAGATGATCGCAAGTCGCGAAGATGAAGCGCTCCTGATTGATCCTGAGTTGCTGCTGAAAAACGAGCTGGATATCGATATACAACGCGGCGAGCTGCAAAAACTGTCGATTGTCTCCGTCGAAAACCCAGTCGGCGGCACCGTGAAACTCATCGATGGCATGATCAGCTTTATTCCAACTCGTGATCTAGATAGTCATTCCAGCTTTGAATATACAGTGGCTGATGGCTACGGCGGCTTTGCTCAGGCAACAGTCAATATTTCCTTACAAGCGGTGAATGATGCGCCAAATTTACCGCAGCAAAGATTCACGATACTTGAAGATACCGAGCTCAAATTAACCGATGCAATGCTGCTGGCTGGTGCCACCGATGTCGATAGTGATATTTCCGACCTGAGGTTTGCATAGATCATATTATTGGCGGCACGCTGCAGCGCAATGGCGAACAACTGATTTTTCGGCCGCTCGAGAACTTTAACGGTACCGCGAGCTTCGACTACACGATCGCCGATGATCTGGGCGCAGCGACGACCGCCACTTTGATTATTGATGTCAACAGCGTCAATGACGCACCTTATCTGATCCCTGGTATTCGATTTGAGCCCGTGGGCTACGAAGATCAGGAAATCCACATGGCCGAATCAGCGCTGCTGAAAATGTTTAGCGATGCGGATGGTGATGTCTTGACATTGGATAGTTCCTCGCTAACTACACGCTTTGCCGGTGACAAAATTCGCTTCGATCAAGTGCGACGAGAATTAGTATTTGCTGGTGCGCCCAATGCCAATGGTATGCGCGAGTTTAGCTTCAAGGTCACCGATTCGAAGCTCAGCAGCCCCATGGTCACGATTGGCGTAATGCTGCGTCCGGTGAACGATGCACCCGTCGTTAATGCGATCGGCTTCCAGATGCTGGAAGATGGTGGCGCGACCGACCCAACACAATCCGCCTGGACCTACCTGCCCCATACCATGCTGTTATCCGGCGCGACCGATGCAGAAGGAGATGCGCTATTCATCAGTAAAGTCTCTGCTGCGCAAACCACCGGCACCACGACCCCACGGCCAGTCGAAATCATCAACGATATGGCGAATCAACGGATTGGTCTGCGCGCCCCACTCAATTACAACGGGCCGGTCGTCTTTGAATTTACCGTGTCGGATGGTCACGGTGGCGAGACGACGCAGAAGGCCTACGGTCTCGTTACGCCCGTCAATGATGTGCCCTATTTAACGGCTTCCAGAACTTCGCTCTTCGTCATGAACTGGTTTGTTCGCTTTGAGTCGACGACCTGGAAGATCGACGCCTGGGATCCTGATGCCAACCAGACCGTAAAGATAGCTGTCGCCCGCAACCCGTTGCGTGGCCAAGTCGGGATCATTGGCAATTCGACCACACCAGACCCGCGGGGTGGCATCATGACCACTGCAACGGTGGCATCGTTTAGTGGTCTAGGTAACCGGACGACAACCGAGACCGCATGGCTCAGCGCTACCGACTCCGTGGGCGCTTCCGCGCAAATCAGTATTTCATTTACTGGCCGCTACAGCACCGATCCGATTGTGATCGATCTGGGGCGTGACGGTTTCAGCTTCATCGATATTGAGCAAAGCAGGGTCAGTTTTACTGTTCATGGTGTATCACGCCGAAGTGCTTGGATCGGTGCCGGCGAAGGTATTCTCGCCTACGACTCGGATCAGGGTGGTCGCATCCAGCGTCTTGATGAAATAGCGTTTGGTGAGCATGTAGGCGATCCTGGACTCAGTGATTTGCAAGCGCTGCAAAACCTTGCCTTCGATCAGAACCAAGACGGCGTTTTTGATAACAACGACGCCAAATGGTCTGATTTTTATCTCTGGCAGGATCTGAATGGTAATGGCGTGAGCGACCCCGGCGAGCTGAAACGACTGGCCGATGCCGGCATTCGGGGTCTGTTCCTGAATGCGAATGTACTGAACCGCGCCGAGGGCGTAGATGTGCGCGTTCGTGGTCACACACGCGTATTGATGGAGGATGGTCGTCTACTACAAGCAGCTGATGTATGGCTGGGTCTGGAAAATCCCGATCGCCTGAACTCTGCCACAGCAGATCCAACGATGCAGCAAATCTCACTGATGGGGAGTGATCAATTTAACGATTTATTGAAACAACTCGCCAATGCACCGCAGCAGGGTAATCGTGCACCGTTGGTGTACGGCCAAATGCCCACGCAATTTGCAGATGAAGGCCAACCATTTCGTTTGGATATTGCGCCGAATTTCTTCATCGATGCGGATACTTCAGATCCGCTCCAGATCGAATTACGTCAGGCCAATGGATCGGTACTACCGGACTGGCTGCATTGGGATGCCAGTCAGTTGATGCTTCAAGGTGTGCCGCAGTATACGGATACCGGGAAACTTCAACTCGCACTGATCGCCACAGATCGACAGGGAGCGAGTAGCCAAGTCAGTTTCACACTGGTGACCGCTTCGATCAATCGAGCGCCGGTTCTGAACCAGGTACCTGCGTACCTGGGATGGCAACTCAATACGAGCAATCAGTTTGAAGTATCGACGACGCTGTTCACTGATCCGAACGAAGACGATATCTTGAGATATCAAGTGTCAATGCCATATGGCACCCATCTGCCCGCTTGGCTACAGTTCGACCAGGATAGTGGCCTGTTGACAGGCACACCTTCGCTCGATGATTTATACCGCCCCATTCGACTGAAAGTCACTGCTACAGACCGCGGCGGGCTTAGCAACAGTACCGTGCTGACCCTGGTCGCCGCAACCAGCGGAACCGACGCAGACGACGTACTGTCGGGCACCGTAGCGGATGATAATCTTTAAGGGTTTGGTGGTGACGACCTCCTTCAGGGTGCTTCAGGTCAGGATATCTTGTCCGGCGGTAGCGGAGACGATTTTCTTATAGGCGGACTCGGCAGCGATACATATCGATTTGATTCAGATTGGGGCTGGGATGAAATACATGAAATCGCGACCAATGAAGACCATAATGTGATCAATTTCGGCGCGGATATTAATCCCTCGGATATCTTGCTGCACCGAGATCTCACCTCACTATCCATCCGTCAAAGCGGTTACTACGACATGATCAAAGTGACTTCTGACCATGGGTCTGTTGTCCATCCAAGCGAACTCATATCAGAATTACATTTCTATACGGGCGATGTATGGCGCATACCGGCTGATCAAGATATTGCATTCCTGGGTACGCTGGATACTGAGCACACCAACTTTACCGGCAGCAAAAAAGATGACCTGATCTTCACCAGCTGGCTCAGCTCGACTATCGATGGCGGTGAAGGCAATGACAGGCTGTTTGGTAACAGTGGCAACGATTATTTAATCGGTGGTGAAGGTAACGATGCGCTGGATGGTGGATCGGGCAATGATTTGCTGACGGGTGGCGCAGGTGATGATGATTACTTTGTCGCGAGCTGGAGTGGTTATAAAACGATCGATGACACGGGCGTTATCGATACGCTGATATTCAGTGATATCGATAGCGTAGCTGACATTTATTTGAGCCGATTTGGGGAAGACTTGCTCGCGGGCTTTCCCCGCGCCGGTGGCGGCGTCGCCATCAAGCATTTTTTCCAGCCGGATGGGATGATCAATACAAATGCTGCAATCGACCAA
>Ga0194133_10010532_pt1 | contig 10387 bp, 7 predicted proteins | sample TA2KigOf40mmetaG_FD_155448 | JGI IMG/M metagenome (GOLD analysis project Ga0194133, IMG submission 155448) | Freshwater microbial communities from Lake Tanganyika, Tanzania - TA2015055 Kigoma Offshore 40m | ecosystem: Environmental > Aquatic > Freshwater > Lake | place: Tanzania: Lake Tanganyika... | reverse complement strand
TCCCCTCCGGGTCAAAGAAAATTGCTTCGGGTCGGGTCGGAAAGTACCCAGGTCAAAGCCGGGTCAGCCTCTTATTTACTGCGGGTCAAAAGTAAGCTCAGGTCGGGTCAAGGCCCATCTCTAGTCCCAATTCATTCAACAATTGTGAAATGCCCTTATTTTGTAAAAAATAATGTCACAAAATACGTTCATTTTTTCAGGCGGGTGTAGCATGGAAATTAGAAGGGATTGCGGTTGAGAGTTGAGTTGAGAGAGTAAGTGTGTTGGGATGAAAGGGTGTTTGTGTAAAACCCATCGATGACTTTCCCATTTAAGTAAAGAACTGTTATTGATAGAACGGCAGCCCTTTATCAGGCCTTCCAATCAGAACTATGACCACAGAGGGTCGTCAGCGAGTTGTCACTTGCTGTTTGGAGGAGCGAGAATACCTTATTCAGAAATGCTATCTCGATATCAAAAGATGCGGGAATGAGAAACCAGGTGTGAACCTGTTGAGTTTAATGGGACAGTGAAAGAACTTGAACAATGTCATTAAAATATCGTGAAAGCGAAATAAATAAAACAACCTGAATTGAGCACATTGTACAGTATAGGTGTCAGAATATAGTAGTTTGTTGAGCACTGTATGTGAATAATCCTTGAAATAATATTTCAAGGAAATTTGAGCATTTGCATTAAAATTACTGTGCTATGCTAAGTATAAAGGAGGTAAAAGAAAAGAGCTCACATTGTGATGTTTACATTCCTCTAATTCTCTTATTTTTATGGCATTTTTAGATGAAGATACGAACAATGTTTGTTGGATGGAAACATATGGTGTGAAATTTTGAAAATGTAGCAGGATGTTCTCTGTGGCATGATGGTCTTCCATTTTGGAATTAAAAAGCAGTGGATTTCTTTTCCATTTAAATCAAAATCTTATGGATCATTATTTGGATGATATGTAAGTACATAGGTGTAAATGTTAATCTGCCTTAAAGTTAATCAACTAACAATACGATAATTCCACAATAGGATTATCAGCCAAGGAAGGAAGTCAGTCAGGTTGCTTATCGAGGTTATACCATGGCTCTGAAGTTTGGTACGGGAAAAACTTGTCGAACGAACAAACTCATCGAACAAATGAACTCGTCAAACAAACGAACCGGTCAAACCTAACCTGACGCTGACAAGGCTTAGACCCCAGAGTCCGCAGGGTTAAGGTTAGGTTATGTTAGGCTAGGTTAGGGTTAGTTTAGTTTATGTTAAGATTAGTTTAGGTTAGGTTAGGTTAGGTCTGGCTGGGTCATTTTTTTGATGCTCAGGTTAGGTCAGCCACGTATCTGGAAAATTTTGCCCAAAAATCCCAATTTTGGGTTAAAATAATCTCATTGGATTGGGTCAAAAATGCCCAGGTCAAAGGCAGGTTGGCCTCTTTTTTACTGTGTATCAAAAGTTATACTTGAGTCAGGGCCTATCTCTATGCCCAGCTCAATGTAATGAATAAAAGGTAGCAAAAATCTTTACTTAAGTTTGCACTAATACACAACCTTTTTTGTTATTCCATGAGCTCCTGTCCTACACAGTGGTGAAAAGGAGAGCCAAGGGTGCTATTAAATCTGCTGAATCGTAATTCATCAAAAATTATTTTGTGGAATCACCTTTTTATCGAAATCACGATTCATCAAATATTTACCAAAAATCTGATCTTTGTTAAATGACTTTTTTACCAATAATCTACTAATGGAATCAAGCCAGGCTGGGTTATAAGGTTAGCAATAAAATAGCCTTGCTGGGTTAGGTAAGGCTAGCAATAAAAAAGCCCTTGAATCAGCTTGATTTTTTTGGTAATTTGTCGAATTATGAATTTGGTAAAGATGTCATTCGACAAACCAATTCGGTAAAAATGTTATTCAGAGAATTGTCAATTTGGTGAAACGTTGATTCGATAAATTGTGATTTGGTGTATTTTCCGTCCCAAATTCTTTGATGTGAGCAGAACAAAGATTGGTCAAACAAAGCCTTGCAAGCTGAGTTGGAATGATCAGTGAAATGATATGAAGTCTGAATGGTGGGCTGAACTTGAATCCAGATGTGCTTAGAGTGAGGCCTAAGCCCTCTGTTTTCATCAATAACTAGGATTTACAAAAGGTTTTTTGTCGAACAGCACAGTGGTAGTTTTTTACGTCGGTTGAGGCCTTTTTGTCAAAAACAAAAAAAAGGTGGCAAATTTTTAATGAAACAATCTCTATATTGTAATCTTTGTGGGAAAAATATGCTCTTAATGGGATTGTAAAGTGTTTTGAGTAGGATTTGGATAAGCAAAAAAGGTTTTTTCATCTCTCTTGGGAGTATTAAAAAGTTGATGGGTATTTTGGTGGCATGTAAAAAAAAGTGAGAAGATCACATGTTAAATCTTGGTTTAGAAACATATTTTGAAAAGTTTTCGTCAACTCCATTAGAATCCAAATAAAGGGTTTCTCTTTTCCTTTTTTGCTTGTTTGAGAATCAAAGTTGAAACAGAAAAAAATCAAAAACTTTGATTTTGGCTAAATATAATCATAAAAGTTTAAGTCAACTTATTTAATTGGTGCTTTCAAGCCTTACAAAAAAAATTTGCAAGTGAGGGGAAATATTTATTAAAGTCATCTTCAAAAATCAAGTAAGTGTAGCTTCCCCTTGGATTTATGTAATAGAAGTAGAGATGGGACCTGACCCAATCCGAACTGACCAAGCATACTTTGACCCACTCTAAATAAGAGGCTGACCCGCCTATTGACATGAGTATTTTTTGACCTGACCCGATGAGATTTTTTTGACCCGAAGGGAAAAACATGAAAAATTGGGATTTTTGAAGGAAATTTTTCAGATTCTGAGGTGGCTGACCTGACGCGACTGAAGCATTAAAAAAATGTCCCGGCCCAAACTTTTTTGGCAAGGGTATCTTCATGCAAAATTTTAGCTCTCAAGCTTTAAAATTGAGGAAGCCATCCACCAAATTTTGCACAGGCCTCCCTGACAACTCAGGGAAGGTTCTTAACACGAGTATGACTCCAAAAACCTGACCCCCGGATCCCAGGGTACCCCAAACTCCAAAACCTAAACAGATCACTGGAGAAAAAACTTTGCTTTACAAAAAATGTCCAGATGGGTGACGTAAGCTCATTAAATTTTTCCTGAGCAGCGCCGGGGCCTGGTTGGCTAGTTTAATTTATAATATGCCCTAAAATGAAGCACAAACCTACACGTTTCAATTTTACTAAGGCCATGAAATTATTTTTTCAGACCTGTAATGAAATTTCTAAATTATTCCTTGTGGATAAATTTGAGCAGAATTCTATAATTTTTTTTCATTGGGGTTTTTATACAAAAAGATCAATAGCAATAAGTTTTAATCATCGATGGGGGAGTTTTTAGCAAACCTTATCTAGCTCTAGTCTTCCTTTGTTTATTTTTACTTACATCAGCTAGTTAAAATAAATTGAGCAATCATCAAAAAGTTGCCAGAAAGTTTTGAAGTCTGCTGTATTTTCTCACTGAAAGAAAAGTTTTCACAGGCACTAATTCAATTTCTAACCTGAAAGTTGTATACATATGTGTTTATTTCAAACTAGCTCCATTTGATAAGAGATGAGAGGAAAAGTTAAAATATATCCAGTTTATGGATATTTTGAATGAGATTTCGGAAAATAATTTCAACCTGAATTCCCCCTGAATATAAGTTGCTAGAAAATGGAATAAATTTGTCAAAAAGAATGAAATATTGATCACAAAGTGAAGCATTAATGGCTTTTATTCTAGGCATGCTTTGATTTGTGGTTTAATAGATTGAAAGGTTCTTTTTACATATTCTTATAGTCTCAATTGTTGAACAACAAAAGGTTGTTTGTTTAAAAATCAATCTATATAAGACAAATACCAGGAGAGTTTAGATACTTTCAAGTTCAACCATCCCCAGTTTGCTTACCTGGGAGTTTGCCTTCCACCAGTTCCCCTACCTACAAGTTTGGTTACCCACTGGTTCGCCTACTCAGTACAAAAAGGCCCTGGCCTCACTGGGGCCTTTATTTGCCCCACTTGCAGGCCTATTTATTGATAACTTAACCTAATCTAATTTAATCTTTCGGGCCTAACCTAGCCTAGAATTTAGAATGTGAACGTGACTTACCCAACAGAGCTCATCATCCGCTCGGTAGGTAGGCAAACTAGTAGGTTCACTTACCCAGTACATAAGATTACCAATTTGCCTACCCACTACATATAGGCATTGGCCTCTTCGGGGCCTTTATTTGCCTCACTTGCAGGCCAGTATATTGACAACCCAAACTAACCCAATTTAACCTTTTGGGTCTAACCTAGTGCATGCCTTACCCTGCTGAGCTCATCATCCGCTCTGTAGGAAGGCAAACTAGTAGGTTCACCTACCCAGTACGTAAGATTCCCAATTTGCCTACCCACTACATATTGGCCTTGGCCTCTTCGGGGCCTTTAATTCCCTCACTTGCTGGCCAATATATTGACAACCCAACCTAACCCAATTTAACCTTTCGGGTCTAACCTAACCCTGCAGGATTTAGCATGTGTGCATGCAGAGCTCATCATTCGCTCCTTAGGTAGGCAAACTAATAGGTTCACCTAACCAGTATAGAGAATTACCAATTCGCCTACCCACTACATATAGGCCTTGGCCTCTCTCCTGGGCCTTTATTTTCCTCACTTGCAGGCCAATATATGGACAACCCAACCTAACCTAATTTAATCTTCTGGGTCTAACCTAACCCTGCAAGATTTAGCATGTGCACGTGCCTTACCCTGCGGAGCTCATCATCTGCTCGGTTGGAAGGCAAACTAATAGCTAGGCAAACTAGTCAGGTAAGCAAAATGGGGGTAGGCCAACTCTTAAAGAGTGGAACTCTCGTGTACCTTTTAAGACTAGTTTTGTGATCTGACAATCTGTTTGGAAACTGTTGAATCAACAGGGTTGAGTATTATGACCTTCACACCATTTTCTATGTGGTTGAAACTTTGCCAAAAGCAATTTTCTTCAACCTGCCAACCTTCTCTTGCTATTGGTTAATAAAAAAAGTTTTTAATTTTCTTTCATGCCTGACATGCTTCTCCAAGTTCATTTAGTACTGGTTTTTTTCATGGACAAAAAGATTGACCATTGAGTGGCATGATATAAATAAATTTTTCAAATATATGTCTATGTAGCTGAATAACATATATTGATTCGTATTACTTGTACAACCTAGCTTAGCAGCACTAAAATCATATTAGTGGATGAATTAATAATTAGCGGAACAATAAATATTGGAACAAACCAATCTCAGTCACGCAACCTTAATAGCTATTTGCACTTAAAATCAAATATCTCAGCTCTTAGACAAAATTTCAATGGATGAAACAGTCCATAAAGAAAACTTTTTTCCCAAAAGTTTAGTTTAAGCAATGGGCCCCGACTTGATCCATCCTGAGCATACTTTTGATCTGCAGTAAAAAAAGAGGCCGACCCATCTTTGACCCGCACCTTAGAGATTTTTTTGACACAAAGGTGAAAAAGTTGAAAAAGTTAGATTTTTAAGAGGAAATTTTCTAAACTCAGACCAAAACAAAAGTTGGCCGACCAGACCAGACCCGAGCAACAAAAAATTGACCTGACTTGACCAGAGTAAAAAATTATAAACCCAGTCCTATCACCAGTTTTACTCAAACATTGAATGCATGCTACCCTGCAAGCTGGGCAGACGAAAGTCAGGATCCCCTTCCTGGTACAGATTCAGCTGTTGCAAAATTATTTTAAATCCTTTTAATTCAAAATCAACTCTTTGTGAAGGTGATGAATTCTTGGATTGACCCCAACTTAATGCTTGAACAGTCCTTTTATATAATAATCTGAATGTCTGTTGTTTTTAGTATAGTTGATTTTTAAAATCAAAATTATTCATTCCTTAACTTAGACTTTTATAAAGAGAGTCAGGGTGGCAAAGTGGTAACAAGCTGGAATTCTATCCCAGCAGCCCGGGTTCAACTCCCGCCCGGGTAAAATACCACAAAAAAAATAGAACAAACCACCTAGTGTGCCTTTAATAATGACTGCAGAAGTCGCAAGGCATACTTAAAAAGAAGGAAAAACTTCTTTTGTAAGTCCAGTCCAGTCTGACCTTGCCCCGCATTTGTAAGGTAGTGTCATGGCTGTTTCATGTTTACTGTAAATAATAGTTCAAAAATATTATACATCAACTGCTGGACAATTTTATGCAACATTTTGTCAAAACCTTTGGTCCATTTCTAAGGGCAAAAATAAATCCCAACTGAGGTTGGGTGGTTAATTTAGGCAAATCTGGTTGTCAAAGACTTTTCTTAACTCAGGGCTTGATCTTCAGTCTCCAAGTTCTAAGCCAGTTTCCAAGCAAAGACTAATCTTCCCTTACTGGATTCTAGAAGTTGTTTCCTGAAATTGTAGCACTTTATTGCCACAACACTGGAAATTGGATTTTGCAAGGTCATGGGTTCAAATCCTGGCCTTGGCAATATCTTCAGTCAACTTTTGACCCTGGGTTGCAAAAATAAATTAAAAAATATAAAAAGATTCTAGGCTGCAGGTCAGCTAGTTTTATTATAATTATGGTTGTTCAGATTAGTATTGTCCTAACTGAGAGGTGCTTTGTTCATCCCTCCCCAAGTGAAGCAAGCAGAGTGAGGGGGGAGTTTAGATTTTCCCAAAGGGCTTGAGTTGATAAAACATTTATGGCAATCTGTCACCTTTATCTCCTCCCTCAGTTTTGAAGCTAGAGGGCTGAAATTAGGCATACATAATCATTGTACCTATACCATCAAATTTACGGGTCTACTTGATTTCGCCTAATCTAAGTTCGCCTAATACTTTTCGCCCAATTTAAGTTCGCCTAATGCCGTTTTCGCCTAATCTAAGTTTGCCCAATGCGCACGCAAAAAACGCAGCCCCGCAGGGTTAGGTAACGCGCGCGCGAGCAGGTTAGGTTAGGTTAGCATAGCAATAAAAATCGCGAGCGTGCGCGAAAAACGCACACGCTCGCGAAAAACGCACGCGCACGCGAAAAACGGCATTGGGCGAAATTTGTACGTTGGGCGAACTTAGGCATTAGGCGAACTTAGATTGAGCGAAAAGTAGTAGGCAAACTTAGATTGGGCGAACTTAGATTAGGCGAAACCAAGTAGTATCCAAATTTACAGACCAGATTTTTGAATTTTGTCTAGAACCTGAGATAAATTAGCAAGTGCAAAGATCCATAATTCAGCTATAAATAAGTTGCGTGAGTAAGATCTGAATGTTCTGCTATGATTTGAGCCCACGTTGTCATTCCAGTGCACCAAGCTAGGTCACACCAATAATATGTTGACTCTTGTGCAAGTAATGACTGAGGGTGCTTCGCTTATTTTTCTTGCAATCCTGGGTTGAAAAATTACTGGCATAGTCTGTGTATCAGTCCAAAACCTTATATATTTGTGTTCAGTCAACTGCCTATGACCACTCAGTCATGGTGCCCACCCTCTGAATAATGCTAAAATTATGTACACAATTAGACAATATTCTTTGTCTTACTTTTTAATCATATTTTTTAAAAACATTTAGTTTAGTTTTAATGGCTTGATTAACTTTAAAAGGATGTTGCCGTGGCTGAGAGGTTACGGGCACCTGACTGCGAGAACAAAGATCTAAGGTTGTGGGTTCAAACCTGTCTGCCCATGTCAGCAATTTTTCAACCCCGGATTGCAAAAGGTCAGTGTAATAGTAATCTGCAGTGGCGGGACTCTTATAAAGAGACTGATCGTGCATTAACATCGGATGAGTCTATACTGCATAAAAATTATCGTTATTATGTAAACTAAAGGGGTTGTTTCGGTGCTATGAAAATTCATCGAATCACTTTTTTACCGAAAATTCATTCCATCAAATCTCCGTTTTTACCAAAAATTTGTTCCATTGAATCTCCGTTTTTACCGAAAATTCATTCCATTGAATTAACGATTTGTCGAATTAACCTAACCTAACCCTGTGGGGCTAACCTAATTGGGGTCGGGGTTGGGGTTGGCTGACTCTGACCCCGACCTTAGAACTTGGTGAAGTTTGTAGAAATGGCTCTAAGGTCGGAGTCGGGGACGGCCGACCCCGACCCCAGTTAGGTTGGCCCGCAGGGTTAAATTAGGTTAGGTTAGGGTAGGTTATAGAACTGGAAATTCAGTAAAAATGGAGATTTGACGAATCGTAAATTCGACGAATCATGAATTCGACAAATTGTGATTTGACAGATTTTCATAGCACCGTTGTTTCATGGGGCTTTAAAGGTTGTGGTCATGGGTTTGATCCCCAGGTTGCTGAAAAAATCTACCAATAGTATAAAGCAAATTTAAAGCTGCTACTGAACAAAACCTTTACTATAAAGCATTTAATTTTGACAGATGTATGTATCTTGAAAAATGCACACTTCATGAACCACAAAAACCAAACATCTCATTTTTCATTTCCCTTTGATAAGAAAACGTATAAGTTAAACTTTTTTCCATTAATTTCATGTAAAAACAGTTTTCGAACTAAATTGAACAAAAAAATGAAGATAAAAAATGCAAAAAAAACCTAAATTGCCAGTTTTTGTAGCTGAAAATTGCAATAGTTGGAAGAAAAAATGGTAAAAATTAAATGACAAAAGCATAAAAACATGTTTGAATTTCACTTATTTAATTTGAATGACTTTCTCAGTGTGAAAATTTCAACTATTTTTCTACTTTTTAGCCCCAAGACAAGTTCGATTTTCGTGGATTGTTGATTTGTTTGTATGTCTTCATTTTCAACCTAATCTCGGCCTAAAAATCTTGATTTCTTTGTTTATATCTTCTTTTGATTTCAAATAATTCATGACAAAGATTTCAATCTTTATCAGACCAATTGAAATTGAAATTGAAATTGATTTATTAGACTCTTTCATTAAATTTACAACAAAATAGCCGAAATTAAACTTTTATCAATTGTTTCCATATAGAGATGGGCCCTGACCCGACCCGGGCTTACTTTTGACCCGCAGTAAATAAGAGGCCGGCTTGCCTTCGACCCGAAGAGATTTTTTTTGACCTGAAGGGAAAAAAATGGAAAAATTTGACGTTTTTAGGAGAAATTTTCCAAATTCAAACCCAAACCATAAATGGCTGACCGAAGCCGACCCGGGTTAAAATTTTTGACCCAGACCCATCACTATTTCCGTAATGATCGTCTGAGACCATTTTCATGTTTTCTGAAAAATGGCTTCCGAGGCAGATCACCTTCCTTTCCTGCCTAACTAACAAGAGCACGTACCCTCTTGCTTGCCCCTTACCATTGTTTACAAAACCTTTATAAACATGTGTATTTGATGGAATAAATCAGTTAGCATTCAACAGAATCTTTCTTTTGTGCCGAGATTTGTCCGTCTATTAAATAATATTTAGATAATTTTGTTTGTTCATCCTCCACAAGCGAGGGGAGAGTCAATAATTTCATTATGTGTCAAATTTTTTCTGCGTGTTATCCGCCCATCCATAACCTCAAACCCCTCACTTAGTTTTTAAGCCAGAGAGCTGAAATTTTGCATATACAGCCCTCATATTAATGTCAAAAGTGGGCTGCGATATGAGAGTTTTTCTAAGCTTCACTTTGTAGTTCGTAAAATGGTCGCTGTGCAAATGTAGTTTAGAAAATGGCTGCTGTCCTAGATATTGCTCATGGAGGGTTGTGCATTTTTCAAAATACAAAAATGCATCTCTACTTAATTCAACAGCTACAGGGTCACCTTGGTTGATTGGTGATCTAAAAATGTGGGTTCAATCCCAAGCCTTACCAGCCATTTTTCAAACCCAAAAAATCAAAAAGGCATCCTCAGTCTCAGTAAATCTAATCTGCAGTGGCCTAAAACATAATTCTAATGTCTATGGATGGACTTGTGTAAAGGAGTTGATCATGCTTTAACATCAAATGATATCATTATTATTATCCCTCCCAAGCAAAGTGAGGGAGGAGTTGGAATTTTGTATTGCACTCTCAGGAAAATGGAATGACGTCCTGTGCCCATCCTTCTGTCTGTAACCTCTACCTCCTCCAACACCTTTGGTCCTAGAAGGCTGAAACTTGACAAGAATTATACTCATATTAATGGCTCAAAATCTGTGTAACACAATTTTGATATCTTGTCTAGAAGCTGAGAAAATTAACTTCAAAGTTATGTAGTGAATTAAGATAGATCCAATTCAAGTTCGCCATATCAACTTTTTGGTTAATTTTGGGAGGTAAGAGATTTGGGGGATGGGAAGTTACAAGGGGGTTGGTTAGGTCAGGTTAGGTTAAGTTAGCAATAAAATACTTTTTGGTTAATTTTTTTTTTGGGGGGGGGGGGGGGGG
>Ga0194133_10010531_pt1 | contig 10387 bp, 4 predicted proteins | sample TA2KigOf40mmetaG_FD_155448 | JGI IMG/M metagenome (GOLD analysis project Ga0194133, IMG submission 155448) | Freshwater microbial communities from Lake Tanganyika, Tanzania - TA2015055 Kigoma Offshore 40m | ecosystem: Environmental > Aquatic > Freshwater > Lake | place: Tanzania: Lake Tanganyika... | reverse complement strand
TTCGGATGGGGCATCCTCGCCTCGGCCGTGCCGCTTGCCGTGATCGACGCCATGTTCTACTCACGCGCGGTCGGGTGACGCGGTGGATGCGGCTGCGGCTTGTCGATGCGCGCCGCTACCACCGCAGCAGCGATCTCGCGTGAGGGCCGCGCCCGCTTCGATCGACCCCCTGATCTCGGAAGGCCGCAGACCATTTCAGCGAGCGCGCGAGATCAAGGCGAGGTTTCGCCCGTTTCGCCGCCATTCTCATCGGGGCCCTCCGCTCTCTCCACCAAGGCAAGAGCGCGCAGCACTCAGCCGCAGGGCCCCCACGCGCTCAGCAGCATGCCCAGGTCGGAACCGTTCACGGCGAGCGCTGAGTTCCGTCGCCCGATCAGCGATTCTTGGACTTCGAAGCCCCCACCAGCGCCTCGGCGAACGCGCGCCCGATGGGCGCCATGATCTTGGCCGCACCGAGGTAGTGGTAGCCACCGTCCGAGGCACCCTCAAGACGCTTGCGTTCCTCGGGCGTGAAGTCTGCCTCGGGATCCTTCGATCGCTCGCGACGCTCCATCAGGCGCTCGAGGTCGTCATCCCAGAACGGCGCCGTCTCCACCGCGATGACATTGCCCTTGAAGTCGTCAAGCGTCGCTGGCTTGCGCTGCGCGCTGCGGAAGTTCCGCATGGGTGCATCGGTGTCGCCCCTCATCCCATCGATCCCCATGACACCGATGACGAACGGCATGCGCGGTGCCGCAAGATCCTTGCGCACATCACGAATGAAGTGGCCCAGGAGGTCGGCGTACTGGTCGTACCCCCCTTCCTCCTGCTGCTTCGGATACACGCCACCATCCACGTAGTCGTTGAAACCCTGGAACCACACGAACCCCGCCAGTTCGAAGCCCTGCGCCGCATCGAAGCCCGGCACCACTCGCGGCAGATCGGCAAGCACCATCTTCACATGGGCGATCATGGCGCGGTAGTACTCGCCGGTCGCCGCGATCTTCTCCGCCTCGAGCTTCTGGACATCCTCGCCGCGGGCCTCGCGTTCGGCACGTTCCTCCGCGCGCCACACGAATGGCCCCGCGCTCGGTGGACGGAAGTCGGTGTGCAGGCTTCGACCGCCCCACGAGGTCTTGATGATGAGCACGGGCCCATCGACGGCCTGCTCCATCGTGATGCCGAAGGTGAACTCAGGACCGATCTTGTCCTCGGGCGCACCGAACCCGGCCGTCAAGGCTCCTTTGGCCTCGGTCCGATCCGAGTATGCGTCACCAAGGCAACCGACCGACGAGATCCAGGTCCGCTCGCACACGCGCGGCGCACCATCGGGACCGCGCATCTGCTTGAGCAGCGATGCGGTCTTCGGGTCAGCGGCCATCGCATCGAAGGTCGAGATCGCCGCATGTCCCTGCATGTTCGATTGCCCTGCAAGGATGAACACCTTCAGGGGACCCGCCGCGCGCGCGCGCGTGGCAGGCGGTACGGGCTCCACGCTTCGCCCCGTGACGACTAGGTTTCGCTTGGGGATCTGCAGCATGAACGCCGTCACCGCCGATGCCGTCATGCGTGCATCGTCGCCGTAGCCGGCGTTGTCTCGGTTGGGCTGGTAGTAGAAGCTTCCATCCGTGCATTGGGCGAGTGCGAACCACCAACGATTGGCATCCATCAGTGCGCGGAAGCTCGCTGGGTCGACGCTCGCTCCGAGCGCCGTGTAGCCCATGCCCATCGGGGGCGAGCCGTGCGTATCCGGAAAGCTCTGGGGATGCGCGCCGATGACGCTCGCGTGCCATCGAGCGCTGTCACCGTAGGCCGTGCCCCGATACGGGCTCATCGCATTGGCGATCGCAGCAGCTCCCGTGCGCCCCATGTCGGCCCACGCGTCATCGCCTCCACCGACGCCATCGCCATACCAGACATAACCGTTCTTGCCGCTGCCGCGACGCAGGAACGCATAGGCGGCGTCATGCCTATCGCGGTCAATCGCGATGCCGCAGCGAGCCATCATCGAATAGGCCAGTGCGCCTTGCGCCGTGATCATCGCAATCGGACCGTAGCCCTCGAAACCCGGATTGTGACCCCAGCCACCGTGGGAGTTGAGTGGTCCCTTCGGATAGCTGTCGGGATGCGACTCCTTTGCGCGCGGGTTGATCTGTGACATGTCCAGGTACTGCCCAGCGGCGATGAAGTCGTGGATTTCCTGCAGTTCCGGGAGTACCCATGCCGCCCGTGTGGCGAGGTAGTACTCGCTGAGCACGAGCGCAGCGCCCATGTATCTCCAGTTGGGGAGCGATGCCTGTGCGTTCGGGTCCGATGCCTTCGTCTCAGCGCAGAGATGGCGGACGCACCGCTCCACGGCCGGCAGGTATGCGGGATCACCACTCGAAAGAAGCGCCAACGGCGCGAAGGTGTCGTGCACCGGGTCGCCGAACGATCCATCGTCCCGCTGATGCTGGACGAGGTACGCAAGCAGCTCCTTGGCGATGCGCTCCGACTTGGCGCAGTTGGCCGGGTACTGGGGACCGAAGCAGCCGTACATCGTGCCGACCTTCAGCGTGACTTCACGCTGCTTGCCCGCACGCAGCACGGTCAGTGCGAGTTGCCCCGGGGCCGGCGCGTTCGCATCCTGCGCTGCTTCGAGCGCCGTCGCAAACTCCTCGACCGGGCCGGTTGCGCCGAAGACCTCCTCGCCGTAACCGTTGCGGTGCGCTTCGCGAAACGGCCGTCCGCCCGCACCGATGATGTGGTCGCCTGCAAACACCAGGCCATGCGCCGGCGAGTTCGCGAAGACGTAGCGAATCACGAGCGACTTCGGTTCAGCAGCCACGAGTTCCGCCCGCATGCCCGTGATGCCAAGGTTGTAGTACCAGCCCGGGACCTCGGCATCGGGCCCAGCGCCCGCACGCTGATTCCAAGGATGTCCGTCTTCCTGATAGTCAACCTGCGCACTGGCTTCGGCCGCGGCCAGGACCACGGCGGCGACGGTCAGGAGGAACTCCACGATGCGTGCGGCGGATCGGTGCATAGCCGCACGGTATCCACCGGCCGCTGCGATCGAAGACGATTGGCTTCGATCAACTCGCCCCAGGCCGATGGGTGATCCCGACCCAGCCTTGCGCTTGCTGGTGAACCCACGATTGAAACGGCTTCAAACCCCGGTGCCGCTCCCCGTGCGTGTCCTCTCACGCTTCGTCGGCCGTGAGCGCGCGCAGGTACGCCTGGTACGCGTAGACGCGATCGCGCTGCCTTCCGCTGGTCTCGTGGAGGACACCGAGCTCCTCCAGCACCTCGACCGCCTTGCGCGCGGTTGGCGCGGAGGTGCCCAGGAGCGTCGCGGTCCTCGGCACCGTCACGATGGGGTTCGACGGCAGCAGGTCGAGCAGGTGGATCGCCGCTACGGTGGCGCCCGAGTGCGACATGAGACGGCCGCGGTCCTTGCCGGTGATCGCGAAAATGCGCTGGGCGACGGAGACGCCGTCCTCGGCGGCCTCCTCGACACACGCCAGGTAGAACTGGGTCCAGCCCTCCCAGTCGCCCTCGGTGCGCACAGCAGAGAGCCGATCGTAGTACTCGCGCTGGTAGCGCTTGAACGAGTGGCTCAGGTACAGAATGGGCGACGGCATCACACCCCAGTGCTCAAGGAGCAGAGTGATGAGCAGGCGTCCGATTCGGCCGTTGCCGTCCAGAAACGGATGGATCGTCTCGAACTGCACGTGCGCCAGCCCAGCCTTGACGAGCGGTGGCAGCGGGTCGCGCCCGTGGATCCATCGGTCGAGGTCGGCGAGCAGCCCCGGCACCGCATCGGCTGGAGGTGGCACGAAGCGCGCATTGCCGGGCCGCGTGCCGCCGACCCAGTTTTGGCTCGTGCGGATCACGCCCGGCTTCTTGTTGCCGCCGCGACGGGTGCCTGCATCCCGCAGAAGGCGCCGGTGCGCCTCGCAGAGCAGGCGCGTGCTCAGCGGCAGGCCCTTGGGCTTCGCGAGCTCGCGGCGCGCGATGGTCAGCGCCTCGACGTAGTTGCAGACTTCCGCCACGTCGTCCTCGTGTGTGCTTCGGTCCGTCGCCTCGAACTCCAGCACGTCGCGCAGGGTGGCTTCGGTGCCCTCGATCTGCGAGGTCAGCACCGCCTCCTTGCGGACGAAGCCGTAGAGGAACCACTCGGTGCTGGGAACGAGGCTCGCCGCCACATCAAGCCGGCCGATGGCCGCCATGGCGCGCGCGCACGCGGCGTCGATCGGTCCCTCGACGCGGAGCAGCGGTCCGGCGGGGGGAAGGGCGGACGGCACGAACGCGCGCACGGTCTCGCCGGCGACTGTTGAGTTCCTGTACGTGCCGGTGGTGCGTGGCATCGGAAGCGTTCCTTTCTCAGAGCGTCATGCTAGGAAACGATCGCTTCTTAGTCAACCCATGAAAGAACCTCCCCTTGCCTTCGCGCCGAGTGGTCGGGGTGACGTCACTTGACAAGGCACGACACTATGTCGTATTGTGCACGACAGCCTGTCGTACTTCACCTGTCGCACGGAACTGCGGAGATCTCGCCGAATGCCGCCTGCTGCCCTCGCCAATGCCGAACTCTCCGTCATGGAACTGCTCTGGGACCACAGCGCCATGACCGCACGCCAGGTCCAGGACCGGCTCTACGGCGAGTCGGACCGTTCGCAGCATGGCACCGTGCAGCGTCTCCTTCAGCGCCTCGAGGACAAGGATCTGGTGAAGCGCGAAAAGGCCGGAGCGGCGAACGCGTTCTCGGCCTGCATCTCGCGTGAGGAGTACGCCGGGTCGCAGCTCGAGTCGCTCATCGAACGGCTGACCGGCGGATCGATCGCGCCGCTGTTGGCACACCTCATGGACCAGCGGCGACTGGGTCGCGCGGAGTTGCGTCGCCTGCGCGACATCCTCGACGGGAGAGGCTCGTGACCGAATTGATCCTCGAGTACGCGCTTGGCAACACGCTTCTTGCCGCGCCGTTGGCCCTGCTCGCGTGGACGATCGGTCGTTGGCGACGGCATCCGTCGCTCGCGCATGCGCTTTGGGTGCTGGTCATGATCCGGCTTGTCATGCCGCCATTGGCGGCGGTGCCCTCGCTCTCCTTCAGGGTCCCGTTGGATCGGATCACGGCCGCAGCCGTGGACAGCATGCGTGACGATGGGTCCCGACGCACACCGTCGGCCCTCGAGAACGGCTCGACGAGCGGGGCCGTCCCATCGGCGGACCTCGCCTGTGCACCGGGCAGCGCGGGCGGGGCCGTGTCGATGCCTGACGGGTCCATGCCATCGGAATCGACTGCGCCGAGCGAACGGGATGGATCGACGAGCGCTGCGCCTTCAGCCGTGGCCAAGGGTGCGGACGGACCTGCATCAACCCCCACGCAGCACACCGCGTCACGAAACCCCGTGGCACAAGGTGCCCCCTCCCTCGCGATCGATCCTTGGCTCCTCGTCGGTGCACTGTGGCTCGTTGGCACCATGCTCATCGTCGGCATCTCCATGGCTCGCGTCGTGCGTTTCCGTCGAACGCTGCGCGTCCATTGCAGTCCTGCGGATCCCGACGTCCGCGGTGTCGCGAATCGCGTGGCCGCCGAGCTCGGCGTGCGGCGCAGGTTCAAGGTGCTCTCCGCGCGGTCGAACTCGGTTCCGTTCGTCTGGGGCAGCTTCGGCGGCCCGATCATCGTGCTCCCGGCGGCGCTGGCGACACGTGCGGATGCCCCAAGCCTCCGACTGATCCTGATGCACGAACTGGCCCACATCCGACGCCGGGATGACCTCGTCCGATGGCTCGACTGGGCGGTTGTGGCATGGCTCTGGTGGAATCCGCTTGCGTGGATCGCGCGAAGCGGGCTCAGGTTGACCGAGGAACTCGCGTGCGATGCAGTCGTCCTGCGCACCTGCGGGGTCTCGACACGGGAATACGGCGCGTGCCTCGTGGCAGCGGCGGAGTCGTTGGCGGGTTCGGCGTTCCGCACGCCGGCACAGGCATGCACCATGGGCGACGGCGGATCGCTCGAGCAAAGGATCACGATCATCATGTCAGGATCGCTTCAGCGTCGCACCTCCATTCCACTTCGAGTCATCGCCGCCGGGCTCGCGGCGGCCTGCCTCATGTCAGGCCTGACGACCATGGCGGATGCCCAGTCGCCGCCGACCCCCCCGGCCAGGGGGCGATCCTTCTTCGACGGCCGCGGCAAGCCCAACATCATGGACACGGCGGTTGCAGCCAAGTTCAAGACGCTCGTCGCTGCCACGGAGGCAGCCGGGCTTGCGGATCTGCTTCGATCAGAGGGACCGTTCACGGTCTTCGCCCCGACTGATGAGGCCTTCGCTGCACTGCCGGCTGGCACGCTTGAGTCGCTGCTGCTTTCCGAGAACAAGGAGAAGCTGCGTGGCATCCTCGCCCATCATGTGGTGCCAGGCCGACTCCTCTCGATGGAGGTCGGCAACATCGAGGACCCGCAGATGGCTCGCACCGCGGCGGGCGACCGCGAGACGATCGCCGCTGACCGAAAGGGCTTCCGTTTCGGCCCAGCAGAAGTCGTGCAACCCGACCTGCTCTGCGGCAATGGCGTGATCCATGTCATTGACCGGGTGGTGCTGCCAAAGCCCGAACGATCGGAGAACTCGATGGGCATGGGCATGAAGGAAGCGCCGTCGGTCGACCTGCTCGATGCACTGCGCAAGGTCCCTGACGGGCGCTTCTCGACCTTCATCGCGGCCGTCGAGGCAAGCGGCCGTGAACAGGACTGGGCCCAGCCCGCACCCGACCGCAGCTGGACGGTCTTCGTGCCGACGAACGACGCCTTCGCGCGGCTCTCCGAGCTGGAGCGCTCCACGCTCCTTGACCCGAAGAACCGTGAAGCGCTCCGGGCGGTTCTCGACTGGCACGCGCTGCCGAAGCTCCAGATCTGGAGCTTCGACCTGAACGGCGGCGGCCGCGCCCCCACGATGATCTCGGAGAACAACGATCGTTTCGTGCTCGACGTGCTCGCGGACGGGTCGGTCTTCGTTTATCGCATGCGCTCGATGCGCGATCGCTCGCTCGAGGAGCCCTTCAAGGCGCGGATCATCGCCGGCGACATCGCCGTCGGCTCGAGCGTCGTGCACGTGGTCGATCGCGTGCTCATCCCGCCGCAGTACGAGAACACGCTCATTGCCTCCCAGGCGTACCGCGAGAAGGACGTGAAGGAATCGGCCATGGCCGCCGACTCGCAGTTCATGGCGGCGTACGAGTTGCGCGGCACCATGAAGCAGGCCGAGTCCATGGAGGACGCCGCCGCCATCGCGGTCTATCGCATGGGGCTGCGAATGCTTGAGGAGGTGGTGCCACTCGACCGGGACGGCATGGTCATCATGGGCGACGAGCAGTCGAATGACCGCACCGTGCTTCGTGATCGCCTGCGGGCGCGGATCGATGATCTCGATCGCGTCTGGTACGCCAAGTTCATGAAGGGCAGCCCGCCCACAACGAGCCTCTCGGAACCCGCTTCCGGACCCGCCGTGCCTGCGCCTCAAGCTGCTCCGGTCCCTGCCCCGCCTGCAGCGCCGGCCGTGCGTGGCCCCGCGAACGCCGCCGATGCCGTGGCGCCTGCCGCCGCGCAGAAGACGGAAGCCGTCCGTGCGCCGGCATCGCTCGAGTGGTGCGAGGTCATCGAGAAGGACTGCGATCCCAAGGTCGTGACGGACGCCGTGCTGCGTGAGGCCATCGTGCGAACCGGTCTGCCGTGGCGCGTGCGGGACCGGTCGACGGGCATCGAGATGCTGCTCGTGCCCCCGGGACAGTTCACGATGGGCAAGAGCGCGGGCGATGCCGACGCGCTCGCGAACGAGGTTCCGGCCCATTCCGTCACGCTCACGCAGGCCTTCTACCTCGGTCGCTACGAGGTGACGAAGGAGCAGTTGGCGAAGGTCCTCGGTGACGATGCACGCAGCGGCGCGCAGCGCATCGAACCCGGCGTGCAGGGTGTGCAGGTCGATGCGGGCGGAGGCCGAACGGTCATCGTGAGCGGCGGTGTCGGACTCGTCGATTCAAAGGGCAATCCGGTGCCCACGCGCCAGACCGCCGAGCCCGGGCCCAACGGCACCGTCGTCTTCACCACCACCCCCGCGGAGGCCGGACCTGCGGCCGCTCCGGATACGCGCAGCGGCCTGCCCGTTCTTGCCAGTTGGGCCAAGACGGCCGAGTTCTGCCGCAAGGCGGGACTCCGGCTTCCGACCGAGGCCGAGTGGGAGTACGCATGCCGTGCGGGCTCGCAGGCTCCGCGCTACGGAGAGCTCGACGCGATCGCGTGGCACCGCGGCAACTCGAATGGTCTCAAGCACCCCGTGGGAACGAAGGCCTCAAACGCACTCGGCTTCCATGACATGATCGGCAACGCCTGGGAGTGGGTGAGCGACTGGTACGGCGACTACACGCGAAGCGCCAAGACCGACCCGACCGGCCCGGAGACCGGAACGTCCCGCATCGCACGCGGCAGCTACTTCAACTACGAGGACGGCTTCTCCCGCGCGTCGCGGCGGTACGAGATGCAGGCCGTCGAGTTCGACAGCACGGGCTTCCGCGTCGCGCGCAATCCGTGATGCGAAGGCGCGAGTTGACGTCATTTCGATCGAATCCACCGGCGGAACGGATCCAGACTTTAGATGGCGTTCTGGGCGTCCCAGAGGGGGTGAAGGCCGATTCCTTCGCACCTTGCGATCGGGGTGCCGATCGAAACGGAAGAAAGCAGCAACCTCATCGACAAGATCGCGGCAGAGGTCGCGGAACTGTGGTCACTCTTATGGGCAATTGCCCCAAGACCCCAGCACGATCCCGAGATCAGCTCCATCGACCGTTCCGTTGCCATCGATGTCGGCAACACACGAGCTGCATGATCCCCAAGTAGCCAGCAGCGCACTCACATCGGCGCCGTCCACCCTGCCGTCGCGGTCCAGGTCACCGCTGCACGCACGCGATGCATGGAGCCGCTCCAGGATCCATGCAGCCGCTGCTTCGTTCGCGGCAGTGCCGAGAGCCCCATGACCGGCATCCGGCACTGCAACGAAGACGCGCTGAACGCCAGCGCTCGCCGCCGCATCGCGCAGCCGTTCGCTCTGGCGGAGCGGGACCACGGTGTCGAGCGCGCCGTGAGCGATGTACAACGGAGGGTCGTCCGCGTCGAGATGGGTAATGGGATTCGCATCGTTGGCGAGTGCGATCAGCTGCGGGAACGGCGACGCGGGGTTCCCGATGTTCGCGCGCAGCCAGCCGATGCCCTCGCCGGATCCGGTGACGCCGATCAGTTTCGACTCAGGCGAAGTCGGCACATCGTGGTTCGGTCCGCAGCCGATCGACTGCGCATCGCAATCGGGCTCCATGAACAAGAGGTCCGTGGGACCGAAGAAGGTCGCACCAGCCCGCACGCGACTGCTCTGTCCAAGGTTGCCACCGCTTTCCCCCTCGAGCCGCGCGATGCCGCCGGTCGTGGCGACAAGCGCGGCGAGATGACCGCCGGCCGAGCTGCCCCAGACGGCGATGCGATCGGGATCGATGCCATAGGTTGCCGCGTTCGCCCGCAGGAAGCGGATGGCTCCCTTGCAGTCGTGGAGCTGGGCCGGAAAGATCGCCTGGTCGCTCAGCCGGTAGCTGATGCTCGCAACGGTCACGCCCGCGTCACGAAGCGCGAGAGCCATGAGCGGCGTCTGGTTGTGGCTTCCGCTCTGCCAACCGCCCCCGTGGATCCACACCAGCACGGGACGCGGGCCGTCGCCTGAGTTCGCCTGGTAGATGTCCATGCGCAGCGTGGCGGGACCCGTGGTCGTCGCGACGGTGGCGAACGGCACATCATCCCAGAACGCTCCCCCACCGCCCCCACTGCCCGCGCCAACCATGAGGTACTGCCAGACGGACTTGTACACCGGCTGATTGTTGGCGTCCCTCGGAGTGGTCGCATCCATCGCAACACTGTTGTGGTACTGACCAGAGATCGCAGGCGCGATGGAGGTCGAGAGCATGTGCGTGTCGCCGAAGGGCGGGACTGACCCGGCAACATCGACGACCGCTCCGTACGAACCCATGCCGATCGCATTCCAAAACGCAACCTTGGTGTTCAGCGCATCGAGCGTGTGGCAGAAGCCGAAGCAGCGCTCGCCGGGTGTCACGCTACCGCTCCACCACGCGGCGGGGTTGCCCGGACCGCCGTCGGCTGCCGGCGCCGACGTGCACAGCCTTGCGACGGGGTTGTGTCTGGCGATCACCCCGGCGTTGCCACCTCCTTGTGAGTGTCCCCAGACGACGATCCGATCCCATGCAATCGCGTTGCCGTTCACGTACTGCAGCCAGTCCTCATCCGGATGCTGCGTGTTCAGGTAGGCAAGCAAGGACCGCAGCCGATCGGTGATGCAATCAGCTGCGGGAACAGTGACGAGGGGAGAACGGT
>Ga0194133_10010530_pt1 | contig 10390 bp, 9 predicted proteins | sample TA2KigOf40mmetaG_FD_155448 | JGI IMG/M metagenome (GOLD analysis project Ga0194133, IMG submission 155448) | Freshwater microbial communities from Lake Tanganyika, Tanzania - TA2015055 Kigoma Offshore 40m | ecosystem: Environmental > Aquatic > Freshwater > Lake | place: Tanzania: Lake Tanganyika... | reverse complement strand
TGGCACCGGCATCACCAGAAGTGTCAGTAGTTCACGGAGCATGTGCGGGTAGCGGTAACCTCGTCTCTTTGCTGCGCCTGAGCAGGCAATTGCGAACGGCATCCGCGTAGGCGCGCATCGAAGACTCGTCGATCGTGTTGTCGCAAAGGATAAGGGAATTGTTGCCGAGCAGCCGAGCGTTCGGCAGGGGACTGCCCGCGTCTCGTGTGGAAGAGGCGGGAGTCCGCTACGGCGTGGCCCAGATCGTGCTGTTGAGTACCGAAAGGGTCGTGCGCTCCACGAGCGTGATGGGTGCCACCAAGCGTATGGACGAGCCCGTGAAGATCGCTGATATGGCGCGCAACATGATCAGCCTGGCTGGGCGCAGTGTGCGCGATGCCGAGCACCCCACCGGCGAGATCCAGATCCAGTTCACGGGCCTGCGCCCCGGCGAGAGGCTCCACGAAGAACTCATCATCAGCGATGATGTCGATCGCACCATGCATCCTGCGATCATGACCGTGCGCGATGGCAAGGCCGTACGCGCGATCGTGGAGCGGATGGCGGGGGTGAATCGGCCGAAGAATGGCCCGTCGCCGATGTCAGCGCGGGGCTGATTGTTAGCTAGGCGCACTGGCGTCTTGGCGTCGTGAGGTCACAGAGTCGTCCCGTCACCGTCAATGCGCCACGCCATCGCGTCGAACCACGCGCCAGGCGGTGAGCCACAGGATCTGCAGATCAAACCAAACTGACTGGCGTCGAAGGTACTCCTCGTCGAGTTCGACCTTGCGGGACTCTAGAATGTTGTCGCGGCCGTTGATCTGTGCCCAGCCCGTGATGCCGGGGCGGAGTGCGTCGATGCCGCGGGCCTTGCGGGCAGCGATCAGTTCGTGCTGGTTGAAGAGGGCAGGGCGGGGGCCGACCAGGCTCATGTCCCCCTTGATGACCGACCACAGTTGCGGCAGTTCGTCCAGCGAGAGCTTGCGCAGCACACCGCCGACCGGGGTCAGTCGGCTTGCAGGGTCGGCAAGCTTGTCAGTCGCCACCTGCGGCGTGCCCACCTTCATGGTCCGGAATTTGGGCATCTGGAAGATGCGCCCACGGCGGCCGACGCGGGGGGACCAGTAGAGGATGGGGCCGGGGGAGGTGATGAGGACGAGTGCGGCAACGACGAGTGCTGGCGCTACCAGCACGATCGAACCGGTCGCGCCAACTGAAAGATCAAAAATGCGTTTCGCGTAACTGGGCATAGCGAGGACTGACCGGATTCCGGAGTGATGTATGGGTGCCAAGAACGCGTGGAGATGGTATGAAGCAAAGGCCCATGTCCACGATCCATGTCTTTGGAGCATCTTCTGCGCTTGGCCGATCTGTCGTGGAGCAAGCGCTGCGAGATGGCCACCCTGTCCGAGCGTATTCGCGGGCGCGTCCGACTGTCGCGCGGTCGAGAACTTTGTCATCCCGGCGAACTGCACATAGCACTAACCTCTGCATTCATGGCTGATACAGGGTTCGTTCAACGCGGCCCCGTTCTCTCCGCTGAGCAATCGGTCCCCCGCCCGCTGCAAGTGGCGCACTTGATTGTTGGATTGGCCCGCGCCGGGGCGGAAACGTCGCTTCTACGTCTGATACAGGACACCCGTGGGACTCTTGAGCATCACGTGATCAGCATGACCAATGAGCGCGCCCTTGCCGCAGATTTCGAGGCTGCTGGCGCGCGTGTGACGGTGTTGGGTTCGTCACGAGTGGTACCAAATCCACTACTCCCATGGGATGCAAGACGGGCAATCCTGAGTCGTAACCCAGATGTTCTTCATGTTTGGATGCTGCATGCCGCAGCGCTCTGGTCGATCTGTCGCGTGGATGCTCGTATTCGACGGATTCCCTGTGTTTGGGGCATTCGGAGTACATTGAATTTTGACAGGATATCGATGTCCATGCAGTTGGCTCGCGCTTGTGCGTGTGCCGCATCGGTGTACCCGCATGCCATCATGTTTAATTCCGAGTACTCGCGTGCCGAACACGCTCGAGCTGGGTTCTGTATGGAGCGCGCATCGGTCACTCATAACGGGATCGATGTTCCTTCTGAAGAGAACTTGGTTCAGTGGCGACAAGACATTCGCGCAAAATTGGGAGCTAGGGAAGACACAATCGTCTTTGTGCACGTCGCACGAGCACATCCTGACAAGGGGGTGGGCGACTTCGTACAAGCCGCCCAGGTCGTCAATGGTCAATTGGGCAAACGAGCCGTTTTTGTCCGCGTTGGAAAGCCTGGTTGGGAGACAGGACAACGAAGTATGTATGTCGCGTTGGAACGATCACCGTTGATTTTTCACGCAGGCGAGCAAAGCAATGCGAGACCATGGCTTGCGGCTGCTGACGTTTGCGTGATGTCTTCGTTGCGCGAATCGTGTCCGAACGTCGTTCTTGAGGCGATGAGTGTTGGTACACCAGTGGTCGCCACCGATGTTGGGGACGCCGCCCGACTCATTGGACCATGTGGGTGGGTGGTGCAGCCGAGTTCGCCGCGCGCGTTGGCGGATGCAATGATCGCGGCCGCATCGCACCTAGCGAAGCCGGCGAATTGTGATCGCTTTTTTGCGGATTGCCGGACGGCGGTAGCCTCCCACCACAGCCGCGAGGAGGTGGCTCAGCGTCAGATTGCTGTGTATCGAGATGTCATCAGGCATTACGCGGCCGACGAATCACCAACCGGACGCCGCTGACGAGGAGGTCATCGTCTGGGAGGTGCTGGAAATCGGCGTGCAATGCAGAGCGGGGCGTGACCAACGCCTCCCAACGGCGCTCAGTACATTCAAGGATTTCCCAACCTGCGTCGGCACACATGGTGCGTATCTCGGAGCAACGCAGTCGATTGGTGTAGAAGCCGCTCTGTGAAAAGAGCGGCGACTCCCAGCGTTCATGGGAGATTCGCAAAGAGTTCAGTGCGCCGCCGAGATGGTCGCGCAGATCGACTTGATGGCTGGAGACCCCGCCGGGTCGCTGGATTCGATAAAGCTCCCGCAGGGTTTCAAAGAACTCAGATCGCCTTACATGCTCAAGCACGGCGTTAGAGAACATTGCATCAACAGACTCGCCCGGCAGGGTCCTCAGCGCCGCAAGGCCAGCGCAGAGGTACGTCGCGCCCAGTCCGCGCAGCATCTCCTCTACGGTCGTTGCGCTGGCGGCTTGATGTTTTTCTAAGCCAGCCAGTCTTAGAGCACTCCGGTAGGACGCAACTTCTGATGTTGCAAACTTTCCGGCGTCTACGAGAGTGGTTTGCTTAATGGAATGGGCGCATGCCCAGATGGCAGTAGAGACACTGTCGCCTGGGCCAAGTTCCAGCAAGGAATTCGGATTGGCATCAGCGTGAGCCGCGATCGAGGCCATATGCGACTTGAAAATGTCGCGCGAGTAAGTCGCATTGATCATTTTCCCGTGGCGAAAGACGCCAACTTGTCGCCACACGTCGTAGGGCACGGGAGCTTTCGAAAGTGCGATTTTCGCAATGATCTTGCCCCACCATGGAATATGTTTTGAAATACCCATTATTGGCCTTAGAGACTAACTGACTTGCCCGGGTGCTCCGCGGGCCCCAATGGAGTCAAGGAAGTCACGCGCTATCCGCGCTGCGCAGTACCGCTCTTGGGCGTAGTTCCGGCAGGTAACTGCGGTGCGCTGGGGGTTGGCCCACGCGAGCACGTCCAGCAATGCCGCGGCGAGTGTGGGCGCATCGCGCGGTGGGACGATACGCCCATGGACGCCATCAATGATCGAGTCATGGCACCCAACGTTTTTGGTGGTGACTATCGGGCGGCCGACGGCGAGGGATTCCTGGATCGATCGTGGGCGCCCTTCGCCATAGTACGTTGGCAGGGCAAAGACTCTGCATTCACGGAGGAGCGGCCGGATGTCATCGACGTGACCTGCGTATTCGACGCCTGCATCCCCGCATCGCGCAAGAAACTCCTCCTTTGATACTGCGCCTGTGCGGGACTCGAAGAAGCCCGCAATCACAAATCGAACATCAGGATTTCGGGAGCGAATCAGTTTGGCAGCATCGATGAATTCCCAGATTCCTTTCTCAACCACGAGCCGAGCAGTCATCAAAACCATCGGCTGCGATGGCGGGAGGGTCAATTCAAAGTGCGTGAGATCGACGCCTGATCCTTCCGTGACAACAGGAACACCGGGAAGATCGTCAGCAAACCGCTTGGAGAGAAAGTCTGCATCATCAGCATTCTGCGTCGCAACGTGCGTCGAAGCGTGCAGGCAGCGGACGAACAGTGGCCGTGCCAGCGTTCCCATGATGCGCTGGCGAAGTCCAGTGGGGCGAACCAGCCCCCCGAGTCCTGCAAACAGGGACGCGCGTATGGCGCAATCAACCTTCGCTGCAACCGGCATCCCATGCACGATGGGCTTCACGCCGTAAGCGATCGTGACATCCGGACGAATGTCCGATAGGACGTTGAGCAGTGCCCTGCGATATGACACATCTGCAAATGGGTTGAGACCGGTTCGCTCGAGGCGAATGTCGCGGGATTCGGCGCCACGCTCTGCAAGAGCGGCCGCGAGTTTCGGGGTGAGACCGGGCACGATCACAGTGGTTTGGTAGCCACGTGCAACGAGCTCGGAGATCAGCGATCCGCGGAACTGCAGCAGATAGCCAGCAAAGTGTGCAAGCAGGACGGCGCTCGGCGATGTCATTCTGGGTGCTCTGTCAGCCCAACCGCGCGTGCGTCAGGATGAAAGCCTCGGCGGGCAACGCCAAACACCGAAGCATCATCAGGGACTGTCAGATCTTCGGCCATCCGGGCGCAGGCCGCAAAAGACCAGCCGATGCGACCGACATTCGCAAACATCCGACCTCCGAGGCTGAATGGGAATGAGGGCAACGGGATCTCGGCATAGCGGATCTTTGCCGCTGCCGCAATTCGGCGAACCATCTCGCGAAACGTCAGGCACTCGGGGCCGGGTACGTGGATTGGCTTCGGGGTTGGTGCCGAGCATGCAGCCGTAAGGACAACGCGAGCGAGATCGTCCACATGCACCGGAGCGCGCATTCCGGCACCACCACCCACGAGAGGAAGAATGTGCGCGATCGAAAGGCGCCGCGCAATGTGCGCAACGTTCCTATCGCGGCCAGAGCCGTAGATCATGGTGGGACGGAGTATTCGCACGTTGCCCGTAGCGGCTGTGGCAATCGCCAACTCTGCCTCCCGCATTTCTCTGGACCACTGGGCGTCGCGCGGAAACTGTGAGTGTGCTTTCGTCGTCGCGCTGGCGCTGCTGACAGCAGTGACGCCGACGCATTTCGGGGGTTTCCACATTCTCATTGCAAGTGCGAACACGCGGAGTGGAGCGGCGCTGATGAGGAGGTCCCCAGGAATCAACGCAAGTCTTTCCAATGCGCCTGTGGATCGAAGGTCTATCGGTATGCCGGTCCACAAACCCTTCGCCGCCCGCGCAGCGCCAGGCGTTCGCGAAACCGCGACAATCGAAGCGCCGCTGATGAGCGCTGCGTTCGAGATGCTTATACCGAGTGGAGAGGATGCGCCGATGATGACGACACGCCGCCCCGAGAGGTCTGTTTTCACGTTACCGCCTGCAGCGGCTGATAGTGGTTCGGCAAGAGTTCTGCTCAAGTTAGACTGATGATACGAAAATCACTCGCTGCCCCATCACCAAGTCATCGCCAGCGCGATCTATCACGCAGTACGAGCAATAGCCGGCTATCTCCAGTCCCTTTGAGTCGGCGCCAGAATCTGATAACTGATTGATCTATGAACACTTCTTGGTCCACCGTGAAAACTCGAAGTTCAGATTGACGCGGCATGGTCGGGTACAACCGTTTGCTTCAAGCTGCCGACACGAGCTGGAGCCAAACTTCGGAAACGTCAGAAGCGAACAGTTGCACCGCCTCGTCCGCGTGTCGCCAGGCTACATACCCCCTACTATGGCTGCATTTGTCCCGGAGTCGGGGCTTCGCGGCCGTTTGTTGGCTAGATAGCTGTTACTACCTGCACATCGATATGAGGCGCCGATGCTAAGCTATTCTTTGAGGTCATGCTAAATGACATCGCTGCAGCGACAGGTACCAGTGCCCGCGAGATCTTGCGGTGGAATCGCTCCCGTCTGATCCGACGGGTTATGCAAGACGGAATTCGTGCGGACGTTGAGTTTAATCTAGAATTGATTGATGAATGTCGACGTGATAGCGTTGACCGTCGCGTGCTTTTGCAGTGTCTTCGCGACGACAGTTTCCGTAAGTTGGAGCAGCACAGCATGCCTATCTCGGCCGTCATTGGCAATGGATATCGCGGACGGGATAGCGATCGCATTCGTCGGGGTTTCGAGCATCGAATCAGGAATCTGAATCACGTACATGAGCTTGTCTCCCGTACTTTTCATCGTGTGAGGATTGAGCGACAGCGGGCGGTACTCGGTCACAAACCTGGTGATCTCAGGCACCTAAAGCGACTGTTGCTGATGTCTAGGCAACTGCTTGCGTCTGCTCCGAAGTCCGCCCGATGGTCAAGAGCACAATCGTCGATGGCCTGGTGGGCGCGCCGGAACGTAGCGAGAGTGTTGATTCGCCTTCCGATTGACCTGACTTGGTTGATTACCCAACCACTCATCCTTGGCTCGCAGCGTATCCCCGTCTGCAAGGCAGGCATTGCACTGGAGAGATGGGTGAACCCTCTAGCCCGCGAGACTGAGTATGTACAGATCTCCCAACTGGCAGCGTTGGGCTCGATCTACGTTGACGCTGGTGCAAACATCGGATTTACCGTACTGGCAGCGCTGCGCAATCCCAAGAGTAGCGTTCGTCGCATTGTCGCCTTTGAGCCCAATCCGGTGACATTTCAGTTTCTTCGTGAGCATCTCGCGCCTTACTCCGATTCCGGAGTCGCGATCGACCTTCGGATGGCGGCCGTTGGCAGCGCGGCGGGGATCGGTCACCTCGCTGGGATTGACGACCGCGCTCACCTCACGACCAACAACAGTGGTTGCCGCGTGAATGTCACAACGCTCGACTCGGCCGACATACCTGATGGAGAGATTGGTCTGTTGAAACTCGATTTGGAGGGTGGCGAATATGACGCGCTGCTTGGCGCGCGCGAATTGCTGAAACGCTGTCAGTGTGTTCAGTTTGAGGTGCATTGTGTGCCGGGATCATCAATATTCAGTGGTCATCCCCTGCTGTTGGAGCTGCTTCAGCAAGCGGGATTCGAGATTTTCCAGGTGCAGAACAAGGGGCTCGCGCCGGTCACGCCCGAGTTGTTAGCTGCAAGAACTCACTTTAATCTTCTTGCAACGAGGTGCAGAGCGGATTGCGAGCGTGTGCTCGGCTTTGTGAATCGGCGCTAGGGCTGTGAACTACAACTCCCCGTCGTTAGTGAAGTTCTTGGTGGAGCCTGGTGCAATCTCCGTCTCTCTGTATGAACGGGTAAGTATGGGTCGAGTTATCAAGCTGGAATTGGTGCGATGACCAGTACTCTCCGGATCGGTTTCGTTTCGTCGCGCCTCAACCACTGGACCAATGGTCGTTTTTGCCAGAGTAACTTCCCGCTGTGGTACCACTCGCGGCGCCTTGCTGATTCTGGCGTCCGGATCGATTTTCTCGACCCCGCCAGATCGGTGCGTAGGAACCGTACTTATGACTGGGTTTGGATAGATAGCCGAGCCTCGCTGCCGAGAGATGTGCATCGAGCGGAGTTCTCTCGCGATCTGTGTAAGAAGTATCGGGGCTGCGCCGGTCGGACGGCCTACCTAGATAACTCAGACTCTGGCGGGACAGCCAACCTAGAATTGCTCGACACTTTCGACCGATACTTCAAGAAGCAAGTGTATGCAGACCGTCGGCGATATCAGTTAGCCGAGCACCAGAACCGCATTCACTGCAATTTCTATGCATCTAGGTACGGCATCCGAGATTGTCGCACGGCGCCCGCTAGGTCGCCGATCTCGGAAAGTGAGTTGAGTCGACTCCGGATCTCGTGGAACATCCTTCTCTCGAACAACTATGCGGCCGGTCGACTTCATCGCGCGCGCACAGGGCTGTGGCGCCGGCAGCTTCCGAAGCCGTTTCCATGGTCGCAGAGGTGTCAAGCCGTGTTCGCACGATGGTCGGATTCGCACGCCCTTGCGAGCGTCGGAGAGCCCCGTCGCGAAATTGCCAAGAGGCTTTCGTGCGAGTCTGGACGGGCAATCCGCTATGCAGTTGGAGTCTGTGCGGCAGGGCAGTACCGTCGTGAGATTGTTCGCGCCGTCGGTGTTGTGAGCCCGTTCGGATGGGGTGAAATCTGCTACCGCGATCTTGAGGCATTTGTGGTTGGAGCTGCGCTGTTAAAGCCAAGCGTTGATCATCTTGAGACTTGGCCGTCATTGTTCGTCCCAGGTGAAACGTATGTTTCTTTGCCTTGGGCGTATGACGAGTTGGTTGCCGCAGTCGCGCTCGCAGTCGGGCAGGATGGCTTGCTCAGGCACATCGCGGAAACTGGTCAATCTCGACTCCGCAAGTACTGGGATTCCGATGGAGCGGATCTCTTTGCTGACCGAGTGAGATCGATGCTTGCCTAACGGATTGAACGCTAAGAGGACTCCTGCGTCGGTTGTGCCAATTGCACGATGTCTTTGATTGCTTGGCCAACCACCAAGCCAGAAGGAGCGTGCTCCCGCGACGCTGCGTGCGCTGATGACGACAATTCGGAGCACAGGTCGTTGGCGACCAGAACCCTGTGTAGTTCGTTTGCGCCAGTGGCCGCGTCGCTGTCGATCAATAGAATTCCGCTAGACGAACTCAGTCCGCCAGCCCCAATGTTGCGTTTGACCGCCACCGGGACCGCGTTGGCCATCAGTTCTACGATCCGATTGGGAAACGAATATCTTGTGGAATGGCATGATGCGCGGGGCAGCAGGGCGAGGCGCCACCTCGATAGCGTGCTGGCAAGTTGATCGTCCGGAACCCTTCCGCAGTACTTGATGCGGGATGCGAAGGAAGCTGCTTGAAACAATGCGGCGATCTCAGGTGGTGGCGCCGAACCAACAATCTCAAAGCGAAGTTGTGTGTCCAGCGAAAGGAGGCGCAGGGCGCAGCGAGCCACATAAGCTGGATCATCCTTTTCGTTCCAGCTGCCGTAGTAGCCCACGATGGCTTGACGAGCGTGATTCAAATCGCGAGTTGGCTCGAGGGTGCCAGGCAGTACGCAGAGGAGCGCTACTGCGCGGCGGGAATTGCGACCCAACTTATCAATCTGGTCGAGGGCTGCTCGATTGAGTCTTGGTCCTCGCGACCGGAAGAAGTGAAGAGATTCTCATGAGGCCCCTAATCACGCATGTGATCTCATCGCTGTCGACGGGAGGTGCGGAGAGGTCACTGCTCGCGCTGATCGAGGACAGCCGACATGAGTTTGACCATCGTGTCGTGGTGTTGTCCACGCACGATTCCATGCGCGGCCAGTTTGAGGCTGCCGCTCGTGGTGGTGTGACGACCGTTGGCTTGACTCGCGGAGTGAGGGGCGTGCCAGGGTTTGCTCGTGCGATTCGACAAGTCTTGCATCAGCCATCGGACATCCTGCACGGGTGGATGCATCATGGTTGCCTGATCGCGACCGGAGCTGTGCTACTCCAGATCCATTCACGGCCATGTCGCCTTGTCTGGGGTGTTCGAAATGACGACGGGTCTCGCCTTGTTGGTTTGACCGAGCGCTTGGCCATCGGCCTGGGGCGACGATTGAGTCATCGGTGTGATGTCATGATCTCAAACAGCCAACGCGCCTTGGACTCTTTGACACGTTCGGGATTTGTGCCCAAGCGCGCGATAGTTGTTCCGAATGGGGTCGCGGTACCCGCGACGGACCAAGTAGCGGCTTGGCGCGCTGCCACCCGGTCGCGGCTAGGGATCGCACACGACACGCCAGTCGCCATCTATGTGGGCAATCTCCGACCGGCAAAGGACCCAGCCTGTCTCCTGCAAGCGATCCAAACTGCGGTTCGGCACATGCCGACTCTCGTTGTGCTTCTGGTTGGACGAACGTCCACTGGCTTCAGCGAGTCGAAAGTATGTCGCGCCATTCGCGCCCAATCCAACGTTAGGGTGCTCGGCGAAGTTCATGATGTGATGCCCTTGATTTCTGCGTCGGATGCGCTTGTCCTCAGTTCACGGAGCGAAGGCTGTCCAACCGTGGTGCTTGAGGCGCTCGCGTGCAGCAGACCCGTGGTATCCACTGATGTTGGGGATTTGCGTCAGATAGTAGGCGCACTGGGCGCTGTGGTGGATGTCGGCAATGGTGTTGAACTCGGTCTTGCCTTAGTGAAAGCGGTTTCCGAAAGGCACTTCGGTTTTTGGGCCGAACGAAACGATTCCGGCTTCGGAATGCATAGTCCGTACGATCGGAGGTACTCGTCA
>Ga0194133_10010529_pt1 | contig 10391 bp, 4 predicted proteins | sample TA2KigOf40mmetaG_FD_155448 | JGI IMG/M metagenome (GOLD analysis project Ga0194133, IMG submission 155448) | Freshwater microbial communities from Lake Tanganyika, Tanzania - TA2015055 Kigoma Offshore 40m | ecosystem: Environmental > Aquatic > Freshwater > Lake | place: Tanzania: Lake Tanganyika... | reverse complement strand
AAAATTTCCCCTAAAAATACCAATTTTTTCCCTTTCGGTCAAAAAAAATCTCTTCCGGGTCGGGTCAAAGGCGGGTCAGCCTCTTTTTTATTGCGGGTCAAAAGTATGCTCAGATGAGGTAGGGTCAAGGCCCATCTCTAGTTTTTGGTATGATTTTATCAAATTATTTTCATCCAATTTCATTTCAAAAAAACTAATATGTCATATTTTTGTTCCAGTTTCTTCTTCAGAAAATTTGGTTGAGAAAGACAACCCTATTTACAGATAATGTAAAACACATATCGGTTTTTCTTCTTGCACGGCCTTGGTTTAATCCCAGCAATATTCCCTAAAAGGGTTTTTTAATGAACATACAGTAATTTTATATATTGAAGGGTAAAAGATGTCCTGATGTGAAGCTCAAAACGAAAAGAGCTTCTAGAAGCAACCATAAAATAATGTGAAAAAAAAGCATAAAGTTCTCCAGCTTTTCTTGGACCATTATTTTACGATTGACTTTTTTACTATCTAAAGTTAGTCTTAAGTTTATCGTTTGTCCTTTCCCACATGTTCGTTCTTCTAACTTCTATGTTTTATAAATTTCATTCAACTACCTTTTTTTGTGAAGAAAAGCAAACGCTTTCAACACAGGAAATATAAATCTTAATGGTCTTCAAAAAGTCATCTAACTATTTACTAAAGATTGTTTTTATAACCGTGACCTTCTTGATTGTTTTTTCTCCATTTTCAGTGCTCCAAAAAATATTTTGGAGCAAAAATTTCTCTTGGTCAAAACAGATTATTTAGTTTTATAAGAATATTTTAGTGAAATCTAAGAGCCTTAAATTTTTAAAGCACAAATCAAAATTTAGATTTGTAAAAAATTTATCTCTTGTTGAATTTAAATGAAAAAAAGCTACTTTGAAATCGACACTTAGATACTTGGGAAGTTTTTTCAAATAAGTGGTTAACAAAAGATCTTTTCCTTGACCTCAAATGCTCAAATAAAACTAGCTAGTGATGGGTCCAGGTCAATTTTTTGTATCTTGGGTAGGTCCGGTCAGCCATCCATGGTTTGGGTTTGGAAATTTCCCCTAAAAATGTCATATTTTTAAAATTTTACCCTTTGGGTCAAAAAAAATCTCTTCGGGGTCCAGTCAAAAAGCTCCTGGGTCGAAGGCGGGTCGGCCTCTTATTCACTTAGGGTCAAAAGTACGCTAGGGTCGGGTCAGGGCCCATCTCTAAATAAATCCCAGGCACCCTAAGAATTAACAAAGGTCTAAAGCTCTAGATTCAACCTTTCTGGCCCACAAGAAATCTATCAAGGACCTGATTTCAACTTAAATATATACCACTAATTTTTCCTCTTTTTTGTAAAAGATAAAACTTTGGGAACAGTCATGTTTTTTTGGAATCTTCTATGTCAATTTTGTTGATGTCGGTCAAATCTTTTTAATTGGGGGCCATTAATGTCAGATGTCAAAAAAGTCCTGTCTCACACTTCCTCTGAATTCCATCTTCTCTTTGATGCTCGTTTACTTCAAGACAACTTCCAAATTGAAAGTTTCAATCCAATTATAAATTATCAAGGAAAAAAAACTCTCTCACATTTTTTTTTAATTTGAAATTTTCCAGACCAAAAACAGCTATCTCTTCAACCCTCTATTTGAGATTTTGAAGATCAAACAATACCACCCCAGTTTTTTACATCGTATTTTCGGACCCACATCTGTTTGAAAACATCAAAAGGATAAGAAATTTCTGCTTTTTTAATAGCTTTATAATTTAGCCCTCTGCTGGTTGTTCTAGAACGTTTTCCAAAACATTGAGCTCAGTTCATTCCCTGAGATGGCATTGACTATATAGCTCAGAGTCAGCAGGAGAAAAACAATGGTTTTTTTCAAATTTTCACGGAGATTTGTTTTAGAATTGAAGAGGGGGGAATATTTGCTCTTTATAAAATCATTTTCAAACTTCCATTTGATAGAATATTATCCAACCGACCGAAAGTTAAATCTTGCTCTAGCTCCTTAAAATCTTGTCACTCAACATATGGCAAGCAGTAAAAGATCAGAGGCGTAATTTTCGGACGAAGATTTTCAAAAGGGTCTCTCAAATAAATATTTACTAGTAGGGGTGAGAAAGTTTTAGCAGCCAATTCTGATGAAAAGTAAAGAGGGGATGTATTTTGTCTACTCTCGCAGAACTAAAGTGAACAAAATTGATTAACATTCAGACGTATTGAAAACATGCTTGTGTGTGTCACTTTCAATTCACTCAGTTCAAATGTTATCTCTGTTTCTTCAGCAAACACTTTTTAGATAGTGCCAAATGAAAAAAAAGGGGAGCCTTGGATCTATTTCAGGAAAACATTTGCCACCGAGATTGGAATGTAGCAAAAGTATTTTTCTCACCTCTTTTTGTTTACTAACTTTGAAAAAAAACGGAAATTACTAATGGACCGCATAGAGGTTTTGACCATTTCATAAGTCACAGTTTAAGGTGGTTCAGACAACAAAGAAAATATGAAGATCTCTGGTAATTCAATTCTCCCTGCTTTATACACTAGGGATGGAGGATACAGGGGTGATAATAAATGTCACATGGAAGGTGGTTAGAAATTGTATTTATTGCAGAACCTTTATCCTTCAATTATAAATTAAGGGTATATATTTATAGACCCCAAAACAACCACTCTGATGATCAAACTTTGGGAATTCACAAATGAGCTCATAGCTAGAACAATTCCATTTTTGTTGATCTATATATATGTAGCTTAAATTTGGAAAAAAAAGTTGCAGCAATAAATTCATTTAGATTTTGAAAACTCAAGTTAAACAAAAGAATATTCTTTATCAAGAAACAAAAGTAGGGAGGATTGAAGATCTTGTAGAGCTGAGAGATAATTTCCAGAAGCCACCCTTCTCTGCTCCAGAGCCAAATAAGACCCTTGTGTGAGATCTAACAAGATCTAATATTTGGAGATCAGTGTTGGAAGAGCAAATCTTTACAGAAGGTGTTACTTAAAGATTGAAATATTTCTGGGCTTGGTCATGTTTTTTCCCTCTCAGAGGGAAACTGTCGTTTTCCTTGTGAGATTAGTTGATCTTTAACAGATGGTGAAATGTTGTTTGTGACATTGCTAAATCTTTGCTCCAGACACCCTTCTTGTACAGGGAAGTATTGCTGATCCAGCATGTTTGTCTCATTGTAACAATGGCTTGTGACATATTCACTTGCATCTAGTTCATCAGTTGAATATGGAAGGAAGGAGTATTCCAAACTCAATATTAGCTCCAGAGTTGAGCTCTAAGCTTTATTCTTTTCACTTTAGAGATGTGACTTAATTATTTTTCCTCAGATGAAGTTTTCTTTTAAAAAATTGTTGTCAATAACCAATGTCAAACATTAAAGGCATAAGGGAAGCCAGGGTAGTTATGGTGGGGTTTAGAGGGTCAAGTTAAATTAACTGCAAACCCAAAGTCATAAATTTTGGTGAAGGTTAACTAAGTCTTGCAGTTCAGTGCAATCTCACTGTTTCTTAGTCACTGCTTTATTGCTGATTTGCACCCTGGCCCTTGCCTTTTCTATGGCTCCCATTTATCTTTTCTCTGATATACCACTTGACAATTTTTTGAAATGTATCAACCTTTTAAAACTGTTTGAAAAGTAATTATTTATTTCCAGCAATAAGAGGCTGTCTGACAGGGCTCTTTCTGACAAAAAAACGATGTATCAAGCTTTCAAAAAACTGTTTGAAAAGTAATTATTTATATCCAGCAGTAAGAGGCTGTCTGACAGGACTATTGCTGACAAAAAACAGTCCCAGGAAATTAAGTGATCTTTGATCAAAAAGTGCTTACAATATTCTTAAAAACAAGATCACTTAATCATTTTTTGTCAATTTATTTTTATAAAAATATATATTGTAAGAATTATTTTTTCCTTGTCTTTTATATTTAGAACGATCCAATTACTGATAGAGATTTTAGAGACCCAATCACCAACTAAAAGTTTTGATGGAAAGACTTTTTGATAAACAATTTCGACCTTGAGCAAATGAAGTTACATGAAAAAGAGATGCACTTACTGTTTTTTTTTATTGTTCCCAACCTTTTGCTTGCTCAAAACTGCTTTCTTCATTGCACTTATAACAGTATCCTTGAAGGACTATTGGATAGATATAACTTCATTCAGATATTCCATTATTGGAAAAATATTTGTTTATTTTTTATTGGAGCAAAGAATATATATACACACCTTGAATCTTTCCTTGCCAAAGATGATTTTTTGAAATTGTTAATCACATATAGGTTTATAAAAGCTATATGTGTATAAAAGCTCCCCATGAGGGTGTTGTTATTCAAGTGATGAATTGAAAATTTCAATAAAAACAACAACAGACGATTTTGATGTTGTGTTTGAAGGATGGCTTTTTTTATTTTTGCTCCCCCCATTTACTTTCATTTGATTATTTTCTTTAAAAAATTTCCTCAAAGCATGTTTGTTTTATGAAAAGTGAAAATAAACATCTTTAAAATCTATTTTAAAAAGTTACGCTTCAATTGTCCGTCCATCATCTCATTTGAAGGATTGAGATTTCAGTTGAGTCTCTATAAGATCAAGTTACAATAGAAAAAAAGCAATTCAAAAAACTCTTGAGATTCGAAAGTTAGATGTGATCTCACAACAAAATGGAAAAAAACTAAAAGAAACAGGCTTTAAAATGTTTTACATAACAAGAATTGTATTTATTTCAAGCCCCACTACACAAGTGAGGTAAACAAATGAATAAAACTTGAAACTGCTTCAAAGCTATGTTTTGTTTACTCTTTGTAAATAAAGTTGCTTAAATCTGAGATGAGCATCAAAAAACTAACAAAAAGATGGATTGGGAGGATCTAGAAAGTACTTTCATTTACAAGTTTATGGCTTGATAAACAATTGGGAGAATTTTTTTTCCAAAGCCATCAAAACAAAGTGTAAACTTTACTGCTGTCTGTTGGCTATTTGTTAGAATAACCCTCACCTTTCACACGATGAAAAAACACTTTGTCAGAAAGTTCTTGAGATAAAGGTAATTGTCTTACCATTTCCCTTTTCTTTTGCCAGTGCAATTTCTTAAAATGTGACCCATCTTTTCAAGTAACTGACAACTTTGATCATTAGGCGTATGTCACGAAAAAATCTTTAACTTTACTGTCAATGCCCAAAATGCTCTGATACAACTATTTCAGTCTACAAGGAAATATCAAATTACACAATTTGTGCAAAAAGTGTATGTTTTCAACTTTCAAGTCAGAGTGTTACACCCGGATTTATGAGATTTTTCCTTTTGAGTTTGAAAATGGGACATTCATTTATTAGATTTTTATCAACTCTTCAGGAATCTTTACCACAAAAATCTTTCTTCTCCACTTGTGATCTTTTAGGAAAATATGCTTTTATTTGTTAATAATCAAAAGGTAAAAGCATGCTGTTGAATTCAGACAAAGTTTGATTAAACAACGGAAACTTGGTGCAAACAGATTTCCGGCAAGTTTTGCCCTATGCTTTGATAATGATAAAAAAGGAGGAGCAGAAAAAGAATGTTTTTGTTTATCTTGGTTGATGGATTTGCAAATCTTTCAAAGTATCAATATTCTTTAAAGGAATGATGATAGCCACTTTATAAAAAAAAGTTCATGGACTTTTCAATCAGAAAAGTTTGTACTTTAGGTCAAACTTAGATCCCAATGGGTTTACTAGAGTTCCAAAGCTCCAGGATCAGTTCTAGGAACTAACTTTGATTACTAGATCAAATAAAAGAAAACTGTTCTGAAAGTGAGGGACACATTCGAAAAATTTGATGTTTTGTGTAGAATTCGAGAGAAAACTATGATCAAAAGAGAAAAATGTCTTCAGTTTTGTCAAATATTGTTGTCAGAAGTGTACCACATAATTAAACTTTTGAGCTTTATAGTGAGCTCAAAAACTTTTTCTTGATCTCCTGAATTTTGACAAAACGTTTTATTTTTGTGCAGACTTAAATAGTTGACCAAAAAGAAAATCCACCTAGCTTTGATGAAGAAAAAGTACAATACAAAAATATCAAGGGATGAAGAAAAGCTGTCAGATGAACTTAATTGTTCCTCAAAAACCTCTTGGCAATTTTTGACCATGAAAAGTTTTAATTTTTTCATCCAAAAAGTAAGAGTGCATCAAGTTTACTCAAGTTAAAGTTTTCAAATTAGATTGTAAGAAAACATATAATCACATGCCTTGTGTTGTTGTTTATTATTACAGGGAATGAAGTATAGTTGTGAGAGTCACTGAAGTAAATTATCTTTAATGAGTTGCCTTTTTTTGGGTTTTCATGCAAAAAAGGGTAAAAATTTCCAGCCATTTTCCATTAAATAAACTGTGCATTAACAATCAAAATAAAACTTTGATGAAATCACATACTTGTCAAGACGAATTGTGTGAAGAGAATTGCATCAAACACCAAAGTTTTCATGTTGAACATGTAGAAAAGTTCCTTTTTTCGATAAAAAAAAAGTTCAAGCACAGAGTTTTTTAATTAATCATCACTGTCTTCAGAAAATATTTTTCATTGTTGAACTTATGAATTGTCTTTTCACGTATGACATTTCCCACATTACTGAGCGCAAACATATTTTGGGTTGCCCTCTACTTTTCAAATTTCAAAGAGAGTCAAACGGAAGATAAGTGAGCGCTCAACCGTCGCCCCAATTCACGTCATCAGGGTCCAGGGATGGATGTGTGAATGTGTCTTGGAAAGCGCAAACTCGCCCAACATTTTTCCTTATGCAACCATTTAACCACACCTAAGGTGTGTCCATATTCCTTGCAACATTAAAATGCACAATAACTTTGTGGAAGTAAGAGGATTAATGCTACCCTGCATCCATGGAGAAAATGTGTTTATCCAAATTGACCCTACATTTTTTAAAATAATTTTTTAAGTTCACCTTGTGACTCGGGGGTCATTAAAGGCACACCAGGTGGTTTTTGATCTTTTTTTGTAGTTTTTTACCCGGGCAGGAGTCAAACCTGGGTTGCCGGGATAGAAATCCAGCTTCTTACCACTTGACCAACCGGACTCCCTGGCATTGGGCCTTGACAATTGACAAATATTTGGGAAACTTGAATATAATGTTCCCCTTTGAAAATTGCCTCAATACAATAATGATTATTTCAGTCAAGATTGATTGTTATATGCAGCATCACTGCCTTGATTAAAACTATTAACATAAGCTAATTTATTCTTTAAATTCAAACTAAACTATGTGACTGAAATACAAAACTTTCCTGCTTTAAAGTCAATATACTTTTCTCAACCAATAAAGAATAATCAAACTGTCTAAATATTAGTTCTCAATAAATTAATCATTTTTTTATGTTGTTCTTTAAATTCATATCTCAAATTCAGTAATAATTGAGTAGAAATTTTATTTGATTCAGTAGGGTGGAATTAGACAAATCCCTTACATTCAAAGACCCTTCCTCTATTTGGGTTTATTAATTATTGATATTCTTGCTAAGAGGAAAAACTTTCATTTATCTCATGAAACTAAAAACTTCAACTCTTGTAGAAGAAGTTTGAAAGTGGAAACCTCTCGACAAAAATTAGTGCTAAAAGATTACTTATGGAATCAGGATTCATTTCTTCTTAATGAAATACCTGCTACAAAAGGGAAAGATAAAGACAGAGAAAAAAAATAAACTTTCCTTACTTCAAGAAATGAGATTTTGGAATAAATTTTTAGCTAAAGAAGTAAATTGATGGTAGCTCCGAGAGCTGATTTTTATCAAACTTCATAGAATGAATAAGAAAATGTTGTAGTTATAACCATAATAGTTTTTAGACCATTTTTTGCGTGAAAATCACTCTGACTATTCATTTGAACCCGTTGATAATTTTTTCATGGGCAGTTGCATTACCAGAATACTCACTGATTATGATGATGGATTCCAAAGACTATTTGATGGTTGAAATCCAAGTGTCACATGTTTTCTTACACCTGTGATCCAACATCAAACCCTGTTCATCTAAACATTAGTCTCAGACAGTTATTATAATCATCACCTCAGCCACCCATTAATCCAACTAAAAATAAAAATACAAAAAGTGTCCAAATGCCCATTTGCTGTATTTTCCAGGTCAAATTGCCATCGTTAAGCTTGTTAATTAATCTCAAAATTTACTTTCAAAGGAGAAATAAGTTTAAAACACAAAAATTTGGCACTGTTTCATTTATAATTTCTTTATATATGTAGACATCACTATTCCAAGCAATCGGTCAAGTAGATCGCGAGGTTTAGATGAGTGACGTAAAATATCATAACACTAACCCATTCTTATGAAGCTTAATCCCACCTTGGTTTTATAATAAAAAGGCAAGGTATTTAGATATGCTCATAATACTTCATTGAGTTTTAAGTTTAAAAGTACACACATTGTATTTACACAAAAGTTTATCCTTAAGGTTATTTCTATAGCTATCTGCTCTGAATGACTTACGTCTAAGCATACGGAGAATAACTAGGTAACAATCTTGAGACACGCAGGCCTTTTATTGACATGTGAGACAGGAGCGCGCTGATCAGGGGCGCTTGGGAATCAGATGTTGGTAAAAGTTTGTGTGATCAAAAAATACTTAAATCTAAAGGCTGAGATCTGTGTGTGACAACTACATATATGCCACTTAATCTTTTATTATTGCTCTCATTAATAGATATTTGTAAAGATATTGCAAATAAAAAATAATTTGTTTGAACACTTTGGAGCTGCTTATTTTGAAAATTGTCTGATACTCCAATTTTTAACATAAACTAATAGGAACTAAGATACCTTGAGGTCCAAACAACTCTTCCATTTTGAAGCAAAAACACTTTGTCTGTCATGATTCTTATATCGCTAGACAAATAAAATTTACTTACTTACTTACACTTGAGATTGAAAATTGAGGAAATATCCTTTCACCTTTTCAACACTGTCTCTAAAAAACAGCATAAAAATCACCACTGTTTACAATTTCAATTCTCAAGTCAGCTCTAATTGGACTTCTTTTATTTAATCCAATCCAAAAAAGTCATTTGGCTAATAAAACCTTTGTTTGTTATCATTAAAGATATTACTTTTTTCAATTTGTGTCAGATGCAGCCAGATGTACAAACACAAACTACAAAAGTCCTGCAAACTCTTTTTCAGCAAAAAAAACCAAGCTGAAACAGAACTCTTCCAAATCAAATCAAACCAAAGCTTTCATTTTGACCCTCAATTCATTCGAACATTAGCATTAAAATACATGGAAAATAAATTGATTGAAGTTCTTTGCAGGTTATTTTTTGTTGCTTAAATTGCAAAAAAATTTATATCAAAAAATGCAAAAGAAAAACCAAATCAATCTGAAATCTATTTAATTCTAGATTTTCATATAACCTGAAAACTTTTCCAATTCTTTTTCAATTTCATGTTGCATGGGAGGATATCTTTGTGCTTGTCATAAAATAAATTTTGTATTAAACAAGAAGTAGAAATATGGTCATATTTTTACATATCTGTCACTGAAAGTTTCACCATTTGACCCAAAAATAATGCAAGGTTTGTTAACAAAAGTAAAAATAATTATCTAACACAAAAATAGGATCATGTTATTATACCAATCATGAAAAAAGGCTTTATGCAGATTTACTCAATTTTGATAATAATGGAATAAATAATCAAAAGAAGTAAAAAAGTAATAGAATCATCCCAAGTCATAAACAAGCTAAAAAATTGTGTTGCTTCTCTTTTAAAATCTTGAAAGATTGAGAGGAAATTGTTTATGATTTTCAAATTGAAAATGTGATGCAACACAATCACTTTCTTGTAAACAAATTTTTTCATTGAATTGTTGCCTCAAAAGCATTTCAATAACATGTTTTAATTTTTTCAATTCGGTTTTTCAGTCTGCTTTCATCTGTTTGTTAGAAATATTTGATAAGATATTTTTTTTTAATTTCAATATGAAAATCAAGATGTTGAAAAAGTGTTATACTCATTTGTTTGGTGCTAAGGAAATGCATCATCTTGAAAATTGTTGCTTATAAAAGCACAAAACAACTCACTAAAACAATGAACAAAAATTTTATTTGAGATTTTCAGATATAAAAACACCAAAAAAAGGGACTGGCTTCATATGGGAGTCGTTGTAGCTGATTGCTATGACAAACTGGCTGAGAACTGCGAGGTACAGGGTTCGATCGCTGGCCTGGGCAAAATCTTTGATCCCTTGATTTGTCTTTATTAATTATAAAACATTAATAATAATCTTGTGCAGTATAGACTCATCCAATGTTAATGCGCCATCAACACCTTCATAAGAGTCCCGACATAGAGGTCTATGGTCACTGAAGATTACTATTAC
>Ga0194133_10010528_pt1 | contig 10392 bp, 2 predicted proteins | sample TA2KigOf40mmetaG_FD_155448 | JGI IMG/M metagenome (GOLD analysis project Ga0194133, IMG submission 155448) | Freshwater microbial communities from Lake Tanganyika, Tanzania - TA2015055 Kigoma Offshore 40m | ecosystem: Environmental > Aquatic > Freshwater > Lake | place: Tanzania: Lake Tanganyika... | reverse complement strand
ATATTGATTGATACATGTAAGAACTTCTTTGCTGTGGCTGAGAGGTCATAGGCTTCTGACTGAGAACTAAGATCTAAGGTTGTTGGTTCAATCCCTGGCCCCCCACGCCAGCAATTTTTGAACCCATGCAAGATTGAAAAAAATTCAACAAGGCACTCTCAGTCAGGGTAAAAGTAATCTCCAGTGACCAAAAACTTCTATGGTGTGACTCTTGTAAAGCTGTTGATAGCACACTGACATCGGATGAGTCTATTCATTCATTCAACCATTTATTAGACTCAAAAGTACATGCACATGACATATAAACTTTATAAGCTATACTGCACAAGATTACTATTATTATTCTTGAAACTAAAAATAGTCCTATTATTGGATGTAAATTGCTTATGTAATGGTATTTGAGCGGGTTTCAATAATTTTGATGAGTCTACCAAAAATGCCTTTGGTTATATACCAGTTAGTTTGTGTGATGTCACTCCTATCATGTCAATTTTAAATAAACGTAAGCATTTGCAATGCTATATGTTAGCAAAAAGCTTAAAAACCACCTCTATGCATCACAATTAAGAAAACTTTTTGTCATGAAGTAGTTTAAAGATAATCTATTTACTTTAAAAAAGTTTTCTGAAGTAAAGAAAAAACTTTTTTTTCACACTTTTTTATGTCTCAGTCAGAAACTTGAGCAACCTAAAATAAGACAACATGAAAGAAAGTTTTATGCTGATCCTTGGTCATACAAACTGGTGGTCAGAAGTAAAAATTGCCCAGTCTAAATAATACAATAGAAGAAGAGAGAAAACATGAGAAAAGACCTTACATTCTTTTCAAAGTTGTTTGAGTATGTTTTCATTTATACTTTTACACATATAGTTTCTATCAAATTCACAATAAATGTAGGAATATGCCCCTGAGGCTTTTGAATAGAGAATGGTCAGAAATATACTTTGGAGAATGGTGGATGGTTAAATAACTTAATTCAAATGGTTTTCTCCTTCTTTGCATCCAAATGGTTTTGGTTTTCCATTGGTATATTATATGCAATTGCCATGAGTATTTAGAGAAACTCAATTTTTTCCCCTCAACGAGTTTTTTCTCTCACAAGAATGCTTTTCAGAAACAAATATTCTTATTAAAGAAAGTGTTTTGACGCAATCTCAGATTAGGTGGAAAAAAAAAATTTTTTTAACAAGTCTGCTGATTTTGTGAAATTCTAAGCAGATAGATGGCCATATAATACTCAGAATTAATATTTCCAAAACTACACACATTTTTTGTATGGCTTGAATCTGCGAGGAAAGTTTCAAATGTACCATTATTGGCAAAAGAAACCTTGAAAAGAACTCTAATGGATTTGGGCAAATTGAACCCCAAGGGATGCTAGCCGCTAGGTCTCATTTCTAGTCAGATAGCCATCCAACCAAGGCACATTAATAAGTATCTTAATTACTTTCTTTTAATTGGTCTTCATGGTTAATAAGGTATTGTGCCCTTTGAAAATGAGTTCAAAGAAGTATTGCAAAAAAAACCTCCATAAAATAAGGGTACAAGTGTTTCAAATGGATCCTGCCACCCTGAAATATTGAGATAAGAAGAACTGTAGTGCAAGAAAACTCACAAGAGAGAAGTTCATAGGGTAGCAGTGATCCAGTGATGTAAATTCTCAAAGAGTAGTAAGAAAAATCAAATTTAAATAGAGATTTAGTTGAGTAGACTTTTATTGGGATGCTAGGAGAGTTTGCCTACCTATTAGTTTGCCTATACCCCTAGTTCACCCTACCCCTACTTTGCCTACCCACTGAATAAGATTACTACTACCCAGATGGAACGTTCGGATGATAAGCCCAGCAGGGTCAGGCCCGGAAGGTTAGGAAATAAATAAATTAGTTTTGGTTAGTTTTATGTAACTTCCGGGCCTGGGCTTGGGCCCAACCTGGGCCTGTAAGGTAGGCAAACTAGATATTTTATGTAGTGGGTATGCGAACAAGTAAGTATGCGAACCCTCCGAATATCTTTTTTTGGATGAGTTGTTAAAAGAGGCATTCTTCGCCAATTTGTGATGGATGCATTTTAGGGACAAACTTTTCAATTCTTCCAAACTCTTACAGTTTGGTATTTTAGAAGTTTTTGTTTAAAAGATACAAAACATCCTGTTTTTTGTGTTTCCAGGACGACTAAAATTACATTTTTTGAGCAAACTCAACCATCTCTCTACCAAATTTTATTTCATTACATTTTTTAGTTTCCTAGTTTAATCAAGATAGGGTTTGGCATTTTTAACAACATTCTTAGGGCGCAAAAATTGTTGCTTTATCAAATTTAATCAAAAAAATAGCTAGTTTTTTAACATTAACTCTTCACATTCCCAAGATTATAAAGTCTGTTTTCTTTCAACGATGCCATACTTGTACTATAAAAAATGATACCAATTTTCAAGATAATTTGATTATGAAATATAACATTTAACACTTTGTTACAAGTTCAAACAGTTTATCTTGACATTCAAAAATCAAATAGTTTGAAAATTACTTTTGTAAGTAATCAAAGAAGCAAGTTGTACAATTGCTTAAATAAATTAACTTCAAAATTACTTATCTTCTCAAGGGAACTAAGAATCTTATGAATTTTATGGTTTAGCAGTTTGGTCTGATTGAGATCTTTCCCCAACCACAAAGCCAGAGCTTTAGAACATCAAAGTTAACAGCATTAATATATATAAAAGCCTAGACCGCGAAAACGTAACGCGGAAACGTAACGCGAAAAATGTAACGCCGCGATGGCACATCAACTTACGTCATTAACAGCTCTCACAACTTTAAAGCTAGAAAAAAGTTTATAAAATAATATTTTTAGTTAAGAGTTTAAACAATAAATGTTATTTTATAAACTTTTCTCTATTTTTGTCTAAATTTGAGATATATGAAGAGAAAAATTGAAACGAAACGTTTTTTGACGCGAATTTGTTTTTTAAGCGATCAAAAATGTAAACAAACAGCTGAAAGGGGCTTTCAATGGGTGGTTAATATTCAAGTTTTAAAACTTGACCTCCTTCAAATAAAAGTTTTAAAACTTGACCTCCTTCATATAAAAAAATCACTTTCAAGTAATTTTTTTGATCTTATCTTCTAAACATGATAATTGAAACAAGTGATTGTCAAATTGAAGTAATATTAATAATTAATAAGTTCGAAGTTCAGTATTTTTGGCTTAAGTTTGGTTTGAGATAAAATACCTATATCTCTTTAACTATATTGATAAGTTTGTGGAAAGCAAGTATGTTCTAATAAAAGTAGTAATAAACTTAAAGAGTTTATTTAACCCCAAAGATAATAAAAATCAAAAAATGCTTAGCAAAAGCCAAAAATACTCATCATTATAAATGCTTTGAATTGAACAAGCTGAAAATACTCCTCATAAAAAAAGCTTTCAATTGAATAAGCCAAAAATGGTTATATCTCAAACCTGTAATGCCTACCTTAAGCCAAAAATCACAAACTTAAATTGCCTTACTAAAAACATGAATGAGGAACTTAATTGTGTGAAATTCCAGTGGAGTGTGTGCTGTGTGGGAAAAGGCAGGCAACATCTTATGTTTTTATAGGGTGACCTCCCTTATTTCCCCAAGGAGAAGGTGGAACCAAAAAAATAAGTTCCCTTATAATATTTCCTTTATTTCTTCTAGCAAAAAAACTAAATCAGGTACCCAGATGAAATTAACTGAATTTTAAATTGCAAAATGTGAATTAAGGTTAACAGTTGCTTATAACCAAAGAATGTAATTGCTATTTGGCTACATGGCACAAAAAAAGAAAACTAAAAACACAGTGTCTAAATCTTAAATTGATGATTGATATTCAAGATTTTTGACAGGAACAAGGGGAGGGGGAGGGGGGCGGCTTGCCGCTCAAAAACCTACTAGTCTGATCAATATTGGACAAAGACTGAAAAAAAGGAAATGGCATTTTCCAGGAGTCAATCAAAGGGAGAAAATAAATTGAGAATTGGTAAAAAAAATTGTGGAGTCTTAGTTTTTCAACCAACATTAGCAGTGATGCCTTTTTCATCACTTAAGCACCCTTTCAAAGAGAATTATAGGGTAAGAAACTGAAATGCAAACTAAGGGGCTAAGTCTAATTTTGATCTCATGGAATCCTGCTTTGAGAGGCAGTTGATGAAAGATATAATATAACAATTGTCAATATATTAGTTTTATTTGTCTTCTGTGGTCAACCAAGTTGAAGCTTAGATTTGATTTTCAGAAAATAAATTTGCTCACTTGCACAAAGTGAGGGTGGGAAACATTTTAGCAATAAAATCCAATTACAATTGAAATAGTGAAAAGGGAACTCGTTAACTATTTCTGCACTCTACAAGGTTTCTAAAGTGCAACGTGCCTGAAAAAAACTTCTTAAAAATATGGCTTGAACAAAGAAAATCAACGAATTACTTCAAAGATAAAGATTTTCACCATTAAACTATATTGAAGAATTTTCCTATGTTAATCAGAAAGATCAACCCTATATTTGTAAGCAATGAAATTATAGATTTTAATTTTTTCCACATGACCTTAATTTTTATTTGAAAAAGGGTCTTAGATTTTTGTAACTCAGGTGTGGTCAAAAGTTCAATTTAGAGATGTGAACTTTTTCACTTCTTTTTCAAACAGAAAAATTTGGTTAATATCAAACTTTATGTATCCACACTTTTTCTAAATCCAGATCTAGACAAAAAAAAAGGTTTTATCACTTTCAAACCTTTGGTTTGTTTATCTTTTTGTCTGAAAATCTTTACCCTTTGTTAGATGAAAGGATCTTTAAAATTGTTGAAATAGAGAAGGGTAAATATTGCAGATATCCTTACTGTAAGGAAGCTTCTATTCCTTTACAGGAAATACTTTATGCCCTAGCACAGTTTTGGCACACAAATTAAAATGATGAATCACAAGATGGATAAGATAGTGGCAAAATTAAGACATCAAGTTGCAGAAAAAAAGGATTGTACCTTTACTCACGAACCATATCGGTTAATTAATGAATTTGGTTTATAATTAAGTGGAATAATGATCTTCATAGTCATTTAAAGTGATTATAGGATAGGGTTGGACAAAAAATAAGATATATTTGACTGGCAAGTATCTGTTTTTGAATTATTGTCAAAATTTGGCCGTTGATCAAGTTCTTTACTTCAAACAATACTTGTAACAGTAAAAGAAGTATACTTTTGGTGTAGTTCAATTAAGTTTCATATCTCCCTGGAGATCTTCTGTCAGCATAACTTTCTCTTTTCTGTACCCGGAATATTGCCTTTATGGATACTCTATTTTTTTGCTCATTAATTAATTTATCCAGCAATAAATTTTGATAAACAGATTTCACAGAAGGAGCATTTGATTGTGATAAAATTGCCAGTTGAAAAGGTAATGCATTCTTTATAGTATGAGCTTTTCTAGAAAACAACTCTAGTAAGATATTTGTGCATTGGCTTCTTTAATCTTTTTGTTTAAAGATTGACAAAGCCAAGTCAAACAATTAGATCAAAAAAGTTGGAAAAAGCTATTACACAAACAAATTTTCATTTTCCATCCATGCGAAGATTTAATAAGACCACACTTGTTCTTCCAATCAGCTGGTGCCAACGCGCTGATAACCCTCATTGGTCACAACTCAAATCCAAGTCTCACCTATATAAAGGGCTGCCCTTCTGTCAATGAACAGTTCAGTATTGATACTTTTCTTGATTGGGAAGAACATCAACGGGTTGTTCACACTTGCAGTCTCAGCCAACTCTCACACTCTCTTCAGACCACAGCCCTGCACTCGCTACGCTAATATTTTATGTAGATCTAATAATCCTTATACCCTAAAAGCCATAAAAGCTTGGAAATATGCAAATGCGAGAAGAGAAAAGTTACGTCAAAGCTGTTAACACAACCAACAAAATATTAGGTTTTGGGTTCGTCAATTGTCGACAAACTCAGGGCAATCAGAATAGATATTTGCATCAAAATCTCATATAATGCTGTCTCGTGCTCCCCCTTTGAATTCAGACAGGTGAATAGCACTATCCGGCTTAGTGATTGCATGGTAGTGTAGACTTTTTACCCTCTCTGGTGCTAAGCGATAGTGCATAATAATACCGCTCTGGAATCTTCTAGCAATGTAGATGGTCTAAGTGATAATTGGGGTCCCCTGGAAGACTTTGCTCTGCGTGCACTTGGCAACCCCTGTAAAATTTTGAATCAATAAGGAAATGACATCTTATCTCTAAAAACTAAAGCCCATGAATAGCCAGAATGAGCGACAGCCATATATATCTGTACGTCAGCCTAGTCAAACTTATCTTTGCTTCACAATGACTCGGTGAGTCTTCACGCAACCTCTTGACTTACAAGATGAGCGATTAGCCTGAGGGTGAGCGAGTGCATTTGACCCTATGACCTGCAGCACTTACCTAGCTTTTGGGAGGTCCTCTAGTAGAAGGATAGACCAAAAAGCACTGACTTAGAGGTTTACAATTTTATGGTGGCTTTAAAAGGAACAAAAAGAAGAGGATGAATTTGTTCTCGTGTCAAAGCATGCAATAATATAAAGATGAGCATCCATGCATTGCATGATAAAGTTTCATTACAACGATGGACATAAAAATGTATGGTTTGGACATTTCTTCCTGCTTTCTAATGACTTGTTTGACCAAACCAATCCATTTGTGTTATTAGTTTAATGTAATACCAAAAAAAGAAATATATTTATACATTTCTAGAAATATAGTTTATTAAAAGACTAATGTTAAAAGATCAAAGATTAACCTGACTGAAATGTTCTTCAAATTGACATGTTTGTCAAAAACTTAATCAGAGAAACTCAACTTTCGAGCAAGAAAACTTTTTCTCTCTCATCTGACCATCTCACTCAACTTGCTTAAATAATTTATGAAAAGTGTATGGATTTTTAGATTTCATTTCACTCATTCTAAAAGGAAAATCTTATTTTTCAAGTTAGGGTTTTCATGCATTTGTGTCAAACAAATATTTCATTTTTCAAACATTCAATGCCTTTAAATCTGTTTAAAAAAGGAAGAATTACACTTTTTGTTTCTTGCTTGCGGTTAGTAAAGATCTTTTTGATTACATTAAAGTGTCTTCTAAAACAAAACTGGTAGAGTCCTTAAACGGGTCTCAACAATTTCTGGCTGGAATTTTTATCCAAGGATGACCATGTCATATTGGGAGGTTGTGTGATTTATGCCATGATCTTCCAATATCCTGTTTGTGCTTTCTAATGTCAACAATTTTATCGAAAGGCCTGAGACATGTGATTTGTCTTGAAAATAAAAATAATAAAAGGAAATTTGAATTACATTAAACTTCATTTGGAAAAAGGATCAAGAACTTACGTCGAGTTCGATGCGAGCTTATTGGTAAAATTGGAGTACCTCAAAAGTGCTCAAAATGGATTAAGGACTTTCATTTCATATTAGTCTTTCATTCAGGGTTTTGATAGATTGGCCCAAAAGTACCGCTAAGCTTAGACAAAATATAAACATTGATTCCAATTTCGAACTTTTTGACAATTTGATCTGGGTTTTTTTACAAAATAACCCTCTTCTTTTGTGATGTTGTGGTTTAGTTTGTTATATATATGCACTCCTTAAGTTTGTAAAAAGATATTTATTTTGAGACACAGTGGCGTAAATAAAATAAGTAGAGGGGCATTTTTTGTGCGGGGAAAAATGCCAAACCCTCCCAAGCAACCAATCACCCCCCAAAGTCGTGGGCTTTGAAAATTCCAGGTTTTAGATCTCCATCTTAAACCTCAAATAGCTCCCTCAGTTTTGAAGCTAGAGACTTAAAAGTTTGGATCCAGACAGCCTCATCCCTTGCAAAAAATGTACTATTTGGATTTTTCATTTTTTGCCTGGGAGCTGAGAAATGAGGGTTTTACAAAGCTGACAAACTAGATCAGCTGACTAGCATGATTATGTTATTTTTTGATCTCCATATTTGACCTCAAATATCTCAGGCCCCAGACAAAGTTTTAAAAAACTGGTTATTAGATTTTATTCCATTATATGAGGATTATATCTGCCAATTTTTGGCTTTCTAGCTTAAAAACTGTGCTTGTTATGAGTTTCTGACTCAACAGTTGATCAGATTTGATAAAATAACCTCCTTCTTTTTGAGCTGAGTTCAATTTAATTGACCTCCCTTTCAAAAAGTTTTGTCTGTTTGTAACAAAGTAAAAAGTTCAAATTGTAATTCAATTTTAAAGTGGGCTGGCAATACAAAACTGACAAAATTTCTAAAATTTAAAGCCCTAGCTGACCAGATTGAGATGAAGCTGGAGGAGGTCATTTACACAAAAGTCAACCGAATTGTTGAACAAAAAAGTGTGAAATTCTAACTTTGAACCAATTATTACACAAGTCCGTCAAATTTGCCATAATAATTCTGATCAAATAAAAGTTCATCTTCAAGTAAGGCAAAATCTGTTGTCAGATTTAAAGTTATTGGACCAAAAACACTAGCTTATATTAGTAATTTATTGATTAAAGTGAAGAGGTTGATCAATGTCAATATCTTTGTTCCGATTCCAGAGTGTCATGATCTAGTGTGAAGTCACAGAGTCTAGCTATTTATTATTTCTCTAGAGATTTATTTTGACAAATAATATTAGATAGTGATAAAGTCTAAAATGAAAAAGCTTCCAGCACTGATCATTGAAATAAAGACAACCACTTTCAGTATAAAAATGATAAAAAATGATTAATAAAAAGGCAAATCCAGGGGTCTAAATTTTCGCCCCACCGGGTATTGAACCGCAGTTTCCCATTTCTCAGTCAGATACTCTAACCATTAGGCCACAACGACCCCCTATGACAACTTTTTTAACTTTAAACCTTTAATGAAGGGTAAGAAAGATGAGCCCAGGGTTCAATACCTGGCCTAACCAAACATTTGATTGTGGGTCAACCTTGATTGACAGCTTATAGGGGGGGGGGCTCCCCAGGATTTGCCTTAAAATACTCATTTTACATGATGATAATCATTTGAACAAAAACACTTTATATAAAGAGTACCACCTTCAGTTTCTAAACTGTTAAGTGTTTTACTTTTTGTGATCTGATTCGGAGAAAAATTTTCATTCAATAACAAAAAAGTTTTGTTTTCAATTCAAATAAAAAGGTAATTCAACATGCTAAGAATTAGAAATGAAGTCTTTCAAATCTTGTCATATGGTTTTCATTAAGCACAATGATCTGCGCAACCATCTATCTTGACTGAGGTAACCATAAGGGGTAAAAAATCAACCCAGACTGGGGATTGATTGACAGCTTTTATTATGGAACTAATTATTCTAACACAAAATAGTGTTGACTTTACAATAATTCCAATAATTGTCAACAGACAAAACAAGTATGAATTAATAAATTTAAATTTTCATTGTGAAAAGTTATCAATTACTTGCTATATGGCACTATCTGTCTGATAGTACTTGAAAAAGGAGTCCTTTAATAACTCTGATGCAATCTTTAGTAAGGTTTAGGCCATTCCATGGTCCCTTAACTTTTTGATTAAATTTAATCTGTTTTCAATTGATGCTTTCCAGATTTATATGTTGAGTTATCATAGAATTTGCCTAGACCTGGTTTCCTAGGCTCCTCATAGTATGTACTATTTAGGAGCCCAAGGATGGGTTTTGGTTTACAATCTCTGAAAGTTTTAATGATTCTAGAGGCTGTGAGAAAATAGGTCCATTCAGTTAGGTTTGCATGTTTGCATCGATTTGCGAGGTCAAGCTTAGAGAGTTTCCAATAATGGTCTGAACACAGTCTCCTGATCCTCAGCTAGTTGTCATAGCCATGAGCTACGAACAACCTCTAAGGATGGATAATCTCTATGTAAATCAAGCAGAAAAATTATCAGAATACAAAGAAAGGATTGAGAATATATGTTTTGCAAAGTCGCGAGTCTCAAACTTTGAAAATAAACTCATTGGTAAAATTAAATTGAGTACTTCATTAAGATGAAGGATCTAAAAATCCAACATATGAAATCATGTTATTTGCAGATGACTTGGGACCTGTGGTGGCTTGGAAGATAATATGAGAAATCACCTACTACTTAAATTGCATATTCCAAATTACCTACCTGATCAAGTTGCCTACCAGACCAAATCGTCTACTGAGAAATCACCGACCTAACCAAATCGCCTACAAACAAAATCACCTACCTGACCAAATTGCTTACCTCTAATTTGCCAGCAGATTACACAAAATTGACAAATTTGTCTACCTTTGAAATTGCCCACCTGACAAGTTCGCCTGTACCTCAATCATCACTATGACATCACACACGATAAGTTCATCTTTGCATCACAATGACCCCCCTAAGCTTGT
>Ga0194133_10010527_pt1 | contig 10392 bp, 7 predicted proteins | sample TA2KigOf40mmetaG_FD_155448 | JGI IMG/M metagenome (GOLD analysis project Ga0194133, IMG submission 155448) | Freshwater microbial communities from Lake Tanganyika, Tanzania - TA2015055 Kigoma Offshore 40m | ecosystem: Environmental > Aquatic > Freshwater > Lake | place: Tanzania: Lake Tanganyika... | reverse complement strand
TACCCGCTGTCGATCTTCACCTATTACCTAGGTCGAGTCGGCGGAGCGACGGCTGGCGACACCGCATCGCGGGCGTTCTTGGAGTACATGCTCAACACTTGCGCGCCTGCACAGGCGTCTGGGCTGGGTTTTGTGCCCCTACAAGGCAAGATCTTGGCCTCTGCCAAGACTCTTGGCGCAAAAATCGGTTAAGTAAGTAACAAAAACTCAATAGCTGACAGTGCAACCGGGCGGGGCGCCTCTCTGCCCCGTCCGGTTTTCACCACAATCACCTCGGCAGTTCTGACAGAAACGGCGGGCTAAAGCAATAAAAGCAAAACTCTCAGCAATCGCCGCCACCATGGTTTGCGGCCTAGCCCTCGCAAGTTGTACCCCGCCGTTACCACCTGACGCGGCTGCCGCGGTGGCAGAAAAGACCATTGTTTGCGTGCCAGGCAATCAAGAAGTGCAAGTTCCTGAGTATCTAGTCAACGCCTTGACGTTCGTCAGCAGCACTCTCACGGGTCAGTGCCCAGAGCAGTCGATCACTTTTCTAGCCGACGACAAACCCCGTGACGTTGTGTTTGTAGATCACCCCCCGTCCGATCAAGAGATTGCAAACTTTGAAAAGTTCTGTGCAAGCCCGGTGTTGATCGCACCGGTATTTGGCGTCACTTCGGTCATTGGCTTTAACATCATTGGGCTAGATGGCCTGGTGCTCACACCTCAAGCAGTTGCCGGAATATTGGACGGGTCTATTACAGCCTGGAACGACCCACTAATTGCCGAAGCCAATGATGGCTATGAACTAGACGCAACACCAATCACCTTCATGCATCTAGACACCCCTGACGGGCGCACTGCAGCGATCACCGGTTGGCTAGCTAAAGATGCCCCGGAGTCTTGGAGTCTTGGTCAGGTAGATGTCTTAGAGACTGGCCAGTCGTTTCAGACCGAACAAGAGTTGCTCGATGCTTTCAACACCACCGAAGGTGCGGTGGCAATTCTGCCAAACTTTGCTGCGGCGCAAAACGTGATTCCAACTGCGGTACTCCCCATCCAAGGTGTTGACATAAACCCGGTTGACACAGACTTGCCAAAGATCGGGATCGCGGCTACCGAATACGAAGTAACAGACGAGGGTTACATGATTGCGTCGCACGCCGTTGGCGGGGTTCCGGTGGAGGGGCAGTTTGACGCTGCCGCCGCGCGTATCGTGATTTTGCCCGACACCGAAGAGTTGGGTTGGCCTGCTATCGCTATGACGCACGTGATGGCATGTGATGACCCTGCGCGGCCGCTGGCTAAGTCGACTGCGCAATTCATGATCCGGTTGGTGGCTCAGGGTGTGCTCGAGACTGGTGGGCTCACGCCACTTTCTGAGCCGGTGCGGGTGTTGACCTTCCCTGCGTTAAAAGTCGAGGTGCCTACTGACCCCGAGGCGCTGCTCGAAGACGAGGCGGGCGCGGGCAGCTAGGCCGGTCGTCGGTTTTTAAGGGCTGGCGGGTTTTTAGGGGCTGGCGGGTTTGTCGTAGAAGTCGCGGTTAAAGGCGGTGCGGGCGCGGCGGGTGATTCGCCGGTAATCCTCAAGTAGTTGGATGTGCTGGCCTAGCGGGTAGCCAAGCACGAATGACGTGGCGGCTAGATCGGTGAGATCTGTTGGCACTTGATCAGTCGGGCGCTCAAGGGCGAGTGTGTTGGCATTACGAATGCGAGTGGCTAGTTGCCAGGCATCGCTAAGAGTTTGCAGGTCGTCGGTGCTGATGAGGCCGTGTTTAGCGGCGTGCTCGAGGGCCGAGAGGGTTTTCGTGGTGCGCAACGCGGGTTCGCGGTTCGCGTGGGCGAGCTGGAGTAGCTGAACCAGCCACTCGACGTCTGATATCGCCCCGGGCCCGAGCTTCGCGTTAAGTGCAGGGTCAGCACCTCGCGGTAAGCGTTCGGCCTCAACGCGTGCTTTTATGCGCCGGATTTCACGTAAATCGGCCTCTGACAGGGCATTGGCTGGGTATCTCAGCGGGTCAATTAGTTCGATGAAGTTTTCGCCAAGGCGCTCGTCGCCTGCGATGAATCTTGCGCGCAAGAGGGCTTGGGCCTCCCAAGGGGCCGACCAGCGCGCGTAGTACGCCGCATATGAGACGAGGCTTCTAACTAGCGGGCCGTTTTTACCTTCTGGCCTAAGGCCCTCGTCCAATGTCAGGCTCGTCTCAGCACTAGCCTCTGCGAATATTTCGCGCAGCGCCTCAGCCACTGCCAACGCGATTTTCGCGGCACTGGTCTCGTCTGCGGCACCCGCTTCGTCCACGTCACCCTGGTCGCCGTTGGTTTCGTAGACATAGATGACGTCTGCGTCGCTTGCGTAGCCCATCTCGGCCCCGCCCAAACGCCCCATGCCGATCACTGCGAATCTGATTGGCAGCCCCGCCGCACTCTCGTGACCCTGGTGGTGCGCAACCCGAGCCAAGGCAGCTTGCAGCGCGCCTTGAATCATCGCCTCTGCAACATCAGAAACGGCCGCGGCCACTTCGGCTGCATCGAGTAAACCCAACACATTTGCTGCGCCAATGCGGATCAACTCACGCCGCCTAAAGGCCTGCAGGCTATCGCTAAGTTTTGGCCCCGTCCCAACGTTTCTCTCAACTAATGCGCTGACTTCAGCTCGCAAGGCGTCAAGCGAACGAGGCGCCAACAGGTGATCGTCAGCCAAGACGGCCACCGAATCGGGGGCCAAAAGCAACATCTTCGACACGAACGGGCTCGCTGCGAGAACGCGAGCAAGGCGCTCAGCTGCGGCTGACTCGTCACGCAACAGGCGCAGATACCAAGGGGTCGAACCCAGCGCATCGCTTAGGCGACGAAACGCGAGAAGGCCGGCGTCTGGGTTCGGGGTTTCAGCGAACCACTCCAACATGACTGGCAGCAGAGTTTTTTGAATTGCCGCACGCCTTGTGACCCCTGAAGCAAGTGCAGTTAGGTGACGAAGCGCTGAAGCAGAGTCGGTGTATCCAAGTGCGGTTAGACGCTTTGTTGCCGCTTCAGGTGTTAGTCGGGCTTGATCGCCCGGGATCTTCGCCACAGCAGAAAGAAGGGGGCGATAAAAGAGCTTCTCGTGAATGCGGCGAACTTGCAGAGATTCTTTGCGCCAAGCTTCATTTAGTTCGCTTGCGGGCTCGACTTTGAATCCAATAGCCCGCCCGAGGCGGGTTAATTCGGCAGGGTCTTCGGTTAACACCTGCACGCGCGAGAGGCGGCGTAGCTGCATCCGGTGTTCGAGGCGGCGCAAGAATTTGTAAGCGCGGGCCAGATTCGCGGCATCATCGCGCCCGACGTACCCCCAAGTTGCAAGAGCCTGCAACGCGGTAAGGGTGGTCGAGCTTCGCAGCGTTGGGTCGTCTCGCCCGTGCACGAGTTGTAAGAGTTGGACGGCGAACTCGACGTCTCTTAAACCCCCGCGCCCGAGCTTTAGTTGTCGGTCGGCATCTTTTTGCGAAATGTTTTCTTCAACGCGGCGGCGCATGGCTTGGGTGTCTGCCACAAATTGATTTCTGGCCGAGGCTTGCCATACCAAAGGTGTGACTAGATCGAGAAACTTCTGGCCAAGTTGTGGATCACCGGCGGCTGGGCGTGCCTTAAGTAAGGCCTGAAACTCCCAAGTCTCTGCGTGTTTGTCGTAGTAGTTCGCAAACTGGGCAAGATTTCGAACAAGCGGGCCAGCTTTACCCTCGGGCCTAAGCGCGGTGTCAACCTCCCAAATCGGGCCGCCTTCAGCTTGCGTTGAAATGAAATTCACCAGGCTTGAAGCGAGTTCAGTTGCGTATGCCTCGTCGCCCTCGTAGACAAAGATCACGTCAACGTCGCTTACATAGTTAAGTTCTCGTCCACCTGCTTTGCCCATCGCAATGACCGCGAGTTTGGTTTCGCCGTCGGCTGTGGTTTGGGTGCTGGCCACGGCAGGCGGGGTCGTGGCCTGCGATGTCACGAACGACAGCGCGGCAGCAAGAACTGCGTCTGCTGCATCGCTTAGTTCGGTTGCAATCGCCTCGACAGGCCAGCTGTGTGCCAAATCGCGGGATGCGATGGCGAGTAGCGCCCTTCGGTAGGCACGAACTAAGCCTGTGCGCCCGTGGTTGGTGACAGCTGCCGTGAATTGCCTGTTCAACTCATCGACTGTGAAAGCCCGTTCAAACGAAGTTGGTTCTTCAAATGCCGCAAGATCGGCGGAGTTAGCGACCAGATATTCGCCAAGCGCAGTCGACAACGCCCCGACGCTTAACAGGCGCCGCAACGCCTCAGGGTTAGCGCCTCTGAATCTTTTTAGCGCTGCTGCGCCCTGCTCGGTCTCACGAAGTCGTTCTAGTAGCCGCTCAGCCGCTTGGTCGCTAGACAAATCGAGGCTCACATCGTCGTACTCTGCACCAATGGGATCGAGCAGTCGACAAGTTCTAATCACTGGTGCAGCCGGCATGACCGGCTCGCACTTAGTTGATGAACTGCTCGCTCAAACTGACTGGGCCGTAGTTGGCGTCACTCGCCCCGGCACCGGCCACACCAACTTGGCCGATGCACTCGCCGGCCCCGACGCCGCGCGACTTAGTTTGCGAGAAGTCGAACTTGAAGACCCGGCTGCTGTATCTGAGTTGGTCAAAGACGTCGAACCCGATTTGGTCTATCACTTAGCCGCTCAGTCGTCACCGGGATTGTCGTTTAGCGAACCGCAAGACACCGTTCGCGCAAACCTCGTCGCCACTACCAACGTGCTTGAAGCTATGCGCAATAACCCAAGTTCGAAGACTTTCGTTCTCGCTTCATCGTCTGAGGTTTACTCCGACGCCACGGCCAAAGGGGCTTTCGTAGACGAAGAAGCCGACATCGCCCCAGCCTCGCCCTACGCAGCCACGAAGATCGCAGCCGAGTTGATGGCGCGCGTCTACTCAGACGCATACCGAATCAAGACCCATGTGTTACGAACGAGCACCCACACTGGGCCAAGGCGCGCTTCGGTCTTTGCAGAGTCAGCATTCGCGCGTCAAATCGCGATGATCGAAGCCGACGCACAAGCGCCGGTGGTCAAAGTTGGTGACCTCTCGGCCCTTCGCACATACACCGACGTGCGAGACATCGCTCGTGCTTATCGCTTGGCTGGTGACCTAAATGCCGAAGGTTGGGCGCTATTTAACGTCGGTGCGCCTACTCAGATTTCAATTGCTGATGTCTTAAAAACTTTGGTGTCGCTCTCAACTATGGCCGACGAAATCGTTGTTGAATCAGGCACCCAACCCAAGCGCCCTCTCGAGGTTCGCCAAATTCGCCCTGACTCGTCCAAGTTCATGTCAGCGACGGGATGGCAGCCCACCTTCGAAATCCGCCAGACCCTGCTCGACCTGCTCAACTACTGGCGACGCCAAGTTTCTCGCACGCGCTAGGCGCGAAATTTCGCGCGAGACTCAAAGAACGGGTAGGTAGCGCTCTCTTTCCCACTCGGTGACTTGTCTGCGGTAATCACGCCACTCTTCACGCTTGTTGCGCAAGAAGAAATCGAATACGTGCTCGCCAAGGGTCTCAGCGACCAACTCAGAGTTTTCCATCGCCGTGATTGCTTGATTCAACGACGTAGGCAGTGGGGTCATACCGAGCGCTCGCCGCTCGCCGTCAGTCAATGCCCAAACGTCATCTTCTGCACCCTCGGGCAATTGATAGTTCTGCTCTATTCCTCGAAGACCTGCCGCGAGCAAGAGGGCGTATGCGAGATAAGGGTTAGTCGCGCTATCGAGCGCGCGATATTCAACTCGCGTGGACTGCCCCTTACCTGGTTTATACATCGGCACCCGCACCAAGGCCGAACGGTTGTTATGCCCCCAACACACGTACGCGGGCGCCTCACCCCCACCGATGATTCGTTTGTACGAGTTAACCCACTGATTCGTAACGGCCGTGATTTCAGGCGCGTGACGTAGCAGCCCAGCAATGAATGCCCGTCCAGTAGCTGAAAGTTGTAACGGCGCGCCAGCCTCGTGAAATGCGTTCTTCTCGCCTTCGAAAAGCGAGAGGTGGGTGTGCATGCCAGAGCCGGGCTGATCACGAAGCGGCTTAGGCATAAACGACGCCCTAACACCTTGCTGTAACGCCACTTCTTTGATGACCAAGCGAAACGTCATGATGTTGTCGGCCATCGACAGCGCGTCGGCGTAACGAAGATCGATCTCTTGTTGACCAGGCCCACCTTCATGGTGACTGAACTCGACTGAAATTCCCATCGACTCCAACATCAAGATGGCTTGGCGTCTAAAGTCACGCCCCGGCCCGGTTGGCGAATGATCGAAGTAACCAACTGAATCAACTGGCACTGGTTCGCCATTTGTATTGGTTTCGTTCGTGAACAGATAGAACTCGATTTCAGGGTGGGTATAGAACGAAAATCCCATGTCGGCGGCTCGTGCCATGGTGCGTTTCAAAACCCATCGCGGATCTGCGTAGCTAGGTGAGCCGTCTGGCATCAAGATGTCGCAAAACATTCGTCCAACTGATGGCGAGCCACTCGCCCACGGCAACACCTGAAACGTGGTTGGGTCGGGCTTGGCCAACATGTCGGCTTCGTAGACGCGCGCGAAACCTTCGATTGACGAACCGTCGAACCCAATGCCTTCGTCGAACGCGGCCTCGAGCTCGGCCGGGGCCACGGCTACGGACTTAAGCGACCCCAGCACGTCGGTAAACCACAGGCGAATGAAGCGGATGTCGCGCTCTTCGATCGTGCGAAGCACGAAGTCAGACTGCTTGTCCACGGGGTAAGGGTGGCGGCGATGGGTTTCAGAGGTGTTACGCAAGCAAACGGCTTGTCACTTAGCCTTGAATCATGGGCCTGAAAGTGGCGTTGGCGCAGATCAATCCGACCGTTGGTGATTTCGCGGGCAACGCAAAACTGATTGTCGAATCTTGTCGGCAGGCTCGCGGGGCTGGCGCTGATCTTGTCGCCGTCGGTGAAATGGCACTTACCGGATACCCGGTCGAAGATTTAGCCCTTCGCCGGGATTTTCAGCGCGCTTCAGAAGATGCTTTGTTGCGCTTGGCGGGTGCGCTCTCTGAAGGCGGACTAGGCCAACTGACGGTGGTTGTTGGTTACCTCGGCGAGGCGGTTGGGGGCGCTCAGTTAGGCACGAACTCAGGCGCGGTGATTCAGGGTGGCGAAATCACCACGCGATACGACAAGCATCACTTGCCCAATTACGGGGTTTTCGACGAACATCGTTACTTCGAGGCTGGGCAGAGCGCGTGCGTCTTTGAAGTTGCGGGCGCGAAGGTGGCGCTGGCGATTTGTGAGGACATTTGGCAGGACGGGGGCACCCTCGAACTTATAGCGGCGCAAGGAGAGGAGCTTGATCTCTTACTCGTCATAAATGGTTCGCCGTTTGAAAGTGGCAAATGGCAAACCCGAGTTGATCTAGCCGCTAAACATGCCTTGGCTTTTGGCTGTCACGTTGCATACGTGAACTTGGTGGGTGGCCAAGACGAATTGGTATTTGACGGCGCATCGTTTGTCGTTGATAAGAAAGGCACTCCGCTGGCAGTGGCTCCTGCATTTGAGCCAACGCTATTGACTTTTGACCTTGATGAGCCAAGCGGTGAAGCCCATTCGCCCGAGACCGATGCCACTGAAAGCATTTATCGCGCGCTGGTTCTAGCTACTCGTGACTACGTCCAAAAAAATTCATTTGAAAGTGCGCTGGTGGGGCTATCAGGTGGCATCGATTCGGCGCTGACGGCAACTATCGCGTGCGATGCTCTAGGTGCCAACCACGTATTTGGCGTGAGCATGCCTGGGCCGTATTCTTCAGAGCATTCGATTTCAGATGCCAAAGAACTCGCTCATCGAACCAAGCTTCACCTGCGCCAAGTCTCAATCGAGCAACCGCTTGAGTCATTTCGCGCCGCAATCACACGTGAGCAAGGTCAATCTCTAGTGAACGGCGTGGTAGAGGAGAATCTTCAAGCGCGGATTCGCGGCACCACATTGATGGCGATCTCAAACGCCGAGGGCCAACTAGTTCTCGCGACCGGAAACAAGAGCGAGCTCGCAACTGGCTACTCAACCCTTTATGGGGATGCAGTCGGCGCGTTCGCCCCGCTCAAAGACGTCTTGAAAACGACCGTCTGGCAACTTGCAAAATGGCGAAACACTGCAGCCGGTCAAGCAAGTGTTGCGAAGATGATGCGAGATTGGGGGGCAATCCACGAAATCGTCGCCAGCCCAATACCTGAGGGCAGTATCACCAAAGAACCCAGCGCGGAACTCCGCCCGGGTCAACTCGATTCTGATTCACTGCCAGACTACGAAGCCTTGGACGAGGTCTTAGGCGCCTATATAGAAGGTGACGGGCCTGCCACCGAGTCACAGTCGCCCGCAAGCCAGCCGCTCGACCCAGTCGAGATCGCCCGCGTAATCGCGATGACCGACCGCGCTGAGCACAAGCGCCGCCAGTACCCGCCAGGCCCCAAGATCGGCTCACGAGCCTTCGGACGCGACCGCCGCCGTCCAATCACCAACAAATTCGTAACCACGAAACAACAGACGTAGGCTTTCGACCTCAATGGTTGTGTTTCCTCCATTCAGCGATCCTGTCAGTCTCCCCAATGCTTCCCTCATTGTGATGTCGAAGAACCGTCAAGAAAGACTCGCCCATCTAGTCGCTTACTATTCAAGATATCCGGTGCATCTGATCATCGCGGATGGCAGTGATTTAGCCCTGACCTCACGACAGCAAAAGAAGTTTTCTTCGGGCATTGAGTACGATGAAGGTTTTCGATGGTCGTACATTCACGAACCTAGGCCATCCAGTTACGTAGATAGAATGTCGCGAGCCTTATCCTTAACCGAATCGCTTTACGTAGCTTTGGCTCCTGACGATGAGTTGCTAATTTGGTCCGGCGTGGTCGATAGCCTCAAAGCATTAGAAGAAAATGCTTCGATGAGTTCAGCCGGAGGAGCCACCACATTGTGTAGAAAATTTGGCCACAATATAGCATTTACAAATTATCTGTCTTATGGGTTTCCTATCGGCGATAAGTTTTGCGCCCAACATTGGATTGAACTCGGGATAGGCGACGATAGTGCGTCGAACAGGGTCCGCGAGGTCATAAAGAAATCTTTGTGGACTCGCTTTCATTTTTATAGAGTGTTTAAGAAGCAAGCGCTTAATCAGGCCGTATCTCTCTGGAAAGCAACCAATTTGGACCTTGAGAGCGGCTTACTGGAATTATTGCTTTCACTCGGATCCCATATTTCAGGAAAGAGTACGTTCTTCGACAAACCCTTTGTCCTTCGCTCTTTGCAATCCAGCACAGGCGCTTCAACCAACTTTGGTTATTACAGCGACTATGACTTACAAGCAATTGCTCAAAGTGTCGTCAATTCAATTGGTGAATTGTGTAACTACAACGTGCAAGAGGAAATTACCCAACCCGAACTCATTCGCTTACTGCGACGAGAATACGGTCCTGGGACAAAAGTACGAGAAACGATATATGAGTACTCCGTCAGGCATAAAAAAAGAAAATTTCAAAAGACGATGCGACGAAGGCTTGAAGCATTTATGCCAAGCTTGACCATGATGCTAGTAAATCATTCACTGGTTTCGAGAGACAAGTTCAAGTTCACAAAGCATTTCCCTTTTGAATTCTTTCAATCGCGCCCGTCCGAAGCCTATGTCGGCGACTTTTTCCGGGCCGTCCACACAATTAAGTTCCTGTCCTGAGTGTCTAACCACGATGTTTGAGAGATTCCCAATAACTTGACGGTGTATCGAGATCAGAGGGGTGCATTTCTCAATCTCATACGCGGATGGCAGCGACTCTCCATGCAGAAGTCGCCTCCGCTTCAAGTGAATTTATCCACCATGACCATGAGTGGCACCGTGAAGGGCGTTCACTGGCAAACGGGAGAGTTTGCGGAGTGCAGACAGGTGACTTGCCTGGTGGGCAAGGTGTTTGATGTCGCAGTAGACATCCGTCCTGATTCTCCGACGTTTCTGCAGTGGCAGGGCATTGAGCTCGAGGGGCTAGACGGGCAATCGGTGCTGATCCCACCGGGGTATGGCCACGCTATTCAAGCGCTGACCGACAATTGCATGGTGCACTACATACATTCGTCTACCTATGAGCCAGCCCACGAAGCAGGGCTTAACGCCCTTGACCCCGCGCTTGGCATCGCATGGCCCCTCGAACCAAACGTAATGTCAGACCGCGACAAGAATCTCCCCACAATCTCCGAACTATTCGGCCCAAACCCCGGTCACGCCGCCACACAATGAAGTGCAGAAGCTGTCAGTCTGAGGCCACGTTCCCGCTAATCGACATGGGGAGCGCCCCCCCGTCCAACGCCTACCTGACCCCCGTCACCTTGCGACGCCCAGAAAAGTGGTT
>Ga0194133_10010525_pt1 | contig 10393 bp, 10 predicted proteins | sample TA2KigOf40mmetaG_FD_155448 | JGI IMG/M metagenome (GOLD analysis project Ga0194133, IMG submission 155448) | Freshwater microbial communities from Lake Tanganyika, Tanzania - TA2015055 Kigoma Offshore 40m | ecosystem: Environmental > Aquatic > Freshwater > Lake | place: Tanzania: Lake... | reverse complement strand
TGAATTTACCGCTCTCCACGCTAATTTTCCGTGACCAATTTCTCTTCTTCCTGGAGATTTTAATTGACCAACTTCACCAACTGAATATGGCGGGAAGTTGTAATGAAGCATAAATGATTCTTCGCTTAATCCAGCATCAAGAGATTCAATTAGTTGTCTATCTTTACCTCCAGCACCAAGTGTTGAAACAACCAATGCTTGAGTTTCGCCACGGGTAAATAAAGCTGAACCGTGAACTTGTGGAAGAATGCCAATTTCAATTTCAATTGGTCGAATTTGAGTGGTCGAGCGACCATCAATTCTGGTGCCGTTATCTAAAACGTCATTTCTAACTATTTCTTGTGATAGTATTTTAAAAATTGATTTTATTTTGTTCTCATCATAACCGTTTTCTGGGCTAACAAAGCGTGACTTAATATCGCTAAGAATTTGCTCTAAATCACCTGAGCGAGCTTGCTTTTCGAGTTTTTTATAAGCTTTTATTAGTCTATCACCAATAAAGTTTTTAATATTGTTTTTAAGGTCATTATTATTGTTTTGAGGTATTTGAATTTTTTGTTTACCGCATTCTTTTACTAAATCTTCAATTAATTTAATAATTGGTTGGAATGCGTTGTGTCCAAAACTAACTGCTTCAAGCATTTTTTGTTCAGATAGTTCTTTTGCCTCAGATTCGACCATTAATACTGAACTAGTTGTTCCGGCAACCACCAAATCAAGTGTACTACTTTTTAATTCTTCATTGCTTGGGTTTAGTACGAATTCGTTGTTAATGTATCCAACTCTTGCTCCAGCGACAATCATCTCAAAAGGAGCTTCAGAAATTGCTAAAGCTGCAGAGGCGCCAATTAAAGCAGGAATATCAGGATTGCATGAAGGATCATAAGATAATACTGTGCAAACTACATTGACTTCATTGTAAAAGTTTGCCGGAAACATCGGGCGAATAGGTCTGTCTATAAGCCTTGCTACAAGAGTTGCTGAATCAGATGGTTTGGTTTCTCGTTTGAAAAAGCCACCGGGGATTTTCCCAGCTGCATATGATTTTTCTAGGTAATTTACTGTGAGTGGAAAAAAATCTGCCCCTTCGGCTGCTTTTTGTGCCATAGTTACGGCGCACAGGACAGTTGTGTTGCCGTATTTCACAATAACGGAGCCGTTAGCTTGGCGAGCTATTTTGCCAGTTTCGATTGATAAGTTTTTACCATTCCAATTAATGTCTTTTTTTGTAACATTGAACATATTGTCATCTTTTTAAGTTTTAGAGGGATGTGAATAATTGCTTAATCACTTTATGCAACAAATTGCAGATTGGGAATTGAAGATTTGCTTGGTCTTACAATTATATGAATCTGTTTTGAAAAATATTTTAATACTATTTTCTTATATCAAGTTTTTTAATAAGATCTTCATAGCGTTGATTTGAAATATTTTTCAGGTAATCAAGGAGCCTTCTTCTTTTGCCAACCAAAATAAGCAGACCTCTTCTGGAGGAGTGATCTTTTTTATGATTTTTTAAATGTTCGGTGAGATTGTCGATTTTTTTAGTAAGAACTGCGCATTGAACTTCAACTGATCCGGTGTCATTTTTGGATGTAGCAAAGTCTTTTACTATTTGTTTTTTAGTTTTGGTATTGAACGGCATTTTTTAATTAATTTGTGCCTGAATAGAGAACTCAAGCTGGTTGCTAACATTAACTCAAATCATCATATTTTGTAGTGTTTTTACATCTAATGTAAATCTAGAAGTGAGCCATCTTTATAAGACTGGCCAAAGATAATTGAGTTTTTTAAGTCGTCAAGTGAAATTGTTTGGTGAATTTTAAACGCCCCAACCTCCAACCTTTTTAAATTTTCTACATATCCACACACATTATTTTTCTTACAGATATCGTGTACAAGGGTTCGAATGTAAGTCCCTTTAGAGCATTCAACCTCTAGGTCACATGAATTTAGTGAGAATTTTAAAACTTTGATTGATTTTATAAATATTTCTCGCCACGGCATTTCAAAGCTTTTTCCTTCTCTAGCCAATTTGTATGAACGTACGCCGTTAATTTTGATTGCTGAAAATTTAGATGGTTGCTGCTTTATTTTGCCTAAAAAACACGTTAGACTTTTTGCAAATTGTAATAAATTTACTCTATTTTTAGATGTTTGAATAATTGCTCCTGTTTTGTCATCTGAGTCACGAAATTCTCCAAAAGTTATTTCTACAAAATATTTTTTTGAATAGCTCATAATCTCATTACTTTGCTTGGTACATCTATTTATCGCTATCGGAAGAACCCCAGTTGCAAAAGGATCTAGGGTTCCACCATGACCAACTTTTTTAGCTTTTGTAATTCTCTTGATTATACTTACGACTTTTGCTGATGAGTAATTAATTGGTTTATCGATATTAATCCAATAATTGTCTTGTGAAAAGTTAATTGATTTTTGAGATATTGTTTTTGGTGTCAAATTCATTTGCAAGCCTAGACAGTATTGGCTCCAGATATAATATCAATCAATTCTTTAGTGATGTTAGCTTGTCTTGTGCGATTATAGACAAGTGTTAAATTTTTAATCATTTTTCCGGCATTATTGCTGGCAGATTCCATTGCAGACATTCTGGCGCCTTGTTCAGATGCGCTATTCTCAAGTAATTGATTGTATATCTGTATGGTAAGATTACGAGGTAAAAGTTCTTGAAGAACCGCTTCTTCACTTGGTTCGTAGTTTACCGGCGACTCAAGATTAGATAGGTTTGGATTATAATTTATTGGAGCCGGAATAATTTGATTACAGATCTGTTCTTGCGATATTGCTGTTTTAAACTTGCTATAAATAACCTCACAAACATCGAACTCATTATTGTCAAATAACTTTATTATTTTTTTACTGAGACTTTCAGCGACTTCAATGTTTATATTGTTTCTAAAAACTCCATTAACACATTCAATTATTTTTTTTTCGTAAATTCCTTTTAATTGTTCGTAGGCTTTTTTGCCGATACAAAGAATTTTCACGTCCCTACCTTGAGAAATTAAGTCATTTACTTTGTGTTTGGCAAATTTGACTGTCGAACTATTAAGACCTCCGCACAATCCTCTGTCAGAAGATATTATTATAAGAAGGTGTTTTTCGTTACTTCCTTTTCCAGTCAGAAGAGGAAATTTATCATTCAGACCGCCTCTAACAGAAATGTTTGAGGCGAGATCTGAAGTCATTTCACGAATTTTTTCGGCATAAGGCCTTGATAACTCTACCAAGTGCTTTGCTTTTTTTAAACGCGATGCCGCAACCATCTTCATGGCTTTGGTCATTTTTTGTGTAGATTTAACAGACTTGATTCTGGTTTTAAGAGTTTTTAAATTTGCCATATTCCTTGTAAAGACAACGGATAGTTTTAATTAGTCAGTTGTAATTAAAATTATTTTATTTATTTAGATTCGTGCTTAAGTCTATCATTCAGTCCAACGTGATCAACGTGGTTTGAAGGTGAATGATTGATGAAAGTTGCGACAAACTCTTCAATAATTTTCTTAAGATTGGTTTCAGTTTCATCAGTAATTTTTTGCTCTTTTTTAATTGAGGCAAGAATTTCAGGCTTAGAAGCTTTGATTTTTCTCATTAGCTCAGTTTCAAATTTGGTAACCTCTTTTGCGGTAATTTTATCAAGATAACCTTTTACACCAGCATAAATCGACACAACTTGCTCTTCAAATCCCATTGGAGAATATTGGTTTTGTTTAAGAAGTTCTGTAAGTTTTCGACCTTTATCAAGAAGCTTTTGTGTAGCGGTATCTAGGTCTGAGCCAAATTGTGCGAATGCTTCAAGCTCTCGAAATTGTGCAAGATCGAGTTTAATTGTTCCGGCAACTTGCTTCATGGCTTTAGTTTGGGCGGCTGAACCGACGCGAGAAACTGATAAACCAACATTAACAGCTGGCTTGATGCCTTTATAAAATAATTCAGTTTCGAGAAATATTTGTCCATCGGTGATTGAAATGACATTTGTTGGAATGTAAGCAGATACGTCACCAGCTTGAGTTTCGATAATTGGAAGCGCGGTTAATGAACCGCCACCCATTTCTTTTGACATTTTTGCCGCGCGCTCCAAAAGGCGAGAATGAATATAAAATACGTCTCCAGGATAAGCTTCACGGCCTGGAGGGCGACGAAGAAGTAGCGACATTTCGCGATAAGCAACCGCGTGTTTACTGAGATCGTCGTAAGCTACCAGCGCATGCATTCCATTATCCCTAAAATATTCACCAATGGTGCAACCAGTGTATGGGGCAAAAAACTGGAGAGCGGAGGCTTCTGATGCGGTTGCTGAAACAATCACCGAGTATTTCATGGCGCCAGCATCTTCAAGAGTTTTAACGATTTGCGCAACTGTTGATCTTTTTTGGCCAATTACCACATAAATACAATAAAGTTTTTTGCTTTCGTCATTTTCATTATGTGCGGATGCTTGATTTATAAAGGTATCAATTACGATAGCGGTTTTGCCAGTTTGACGATCACCAATAATTAACTCTCTTTGACCGCGACCAATTGGAATAAGGCTGTCAATCGCTTTAATTCCGGTCTGCATAGGTTCTGAAACTGATTGACGAGCAATGATTCCTGGGGCTTTTACTTCAACTCGGCGATATTCAGTGGCTTGAATTGGTCCTTTGCCGTCAATAGGGTTGCCAAGAGCATCGACAACTCTACCTAACAAGCCTTTTCCAACTGGAACTTCAACGATTTTGCCAGTTCTTTTAACGCTGGAACCTTCTTTAATTTTTTGTGAATCACCAAAAATAACTATACCAACATTGTCAGATTCAAGATTAAGAGCCATGCCCTTAACCCCCCCTTCAAATTCAACTAATTCTCCAGCTTGGACATTATCAAGTCCGTATACTTTGGCGATTCCGTCACCAACTTTAATAACTTCACCAACCTCTTTTAGTTCTGCAGAAGAGTGAAAATTTTCAATTGTTTTTTGCAAAATACTTGAAAACTCTTCGACTTTGAATTCCATATTTTTAAGTTTTAATGTTTGTTAATTTGTCTGATTTGGTTAGTTTGTTGTGGAGTAAATTTTGTAAAATTTGGCCTGCATTTTAGGAACAAAATTTGTAAATGCAAGAAGGCTTTTAGATGATTAATTTATTGCCAAAAGACACTCTTTTTGAATTTTCTCTAAATGATTTTTGAGGCTAGCATCAATAACTTTTGAACCGATTTTAATTTGCAAACCGCCTAGAATTTTTGGCGAGAGAGTGTGTTTGATTAGGATTTTTTTATCGGGATATGATTTTTCAAGAAGAATTTTTATATTTTCTATGTTTAAACCTACGGTAGAAACAACCTCAACCTCAAGAATTTTTTTGTAATCGCGAACCATTCTGTTGAATTCTTCGTGGATTTCGGGGAAAAGATTCAGGCGACGATTTTTGACAATTGAAGCAAAAAAATTAGAAGTTAGAGTCCCTAACTTGAATTTAGAAGTGACCTCGTTAATGATTTTAATCATATCATTTTTTGAGACTACTGGATTTTTTAATTCTTGCGCAAAGCTGTTGCTAAAGTTTTTTCTAAAAACTTCGAGCTCGTCTGAGATTTTGTCAATTGAGTTGTTATTTTTGGATGCTAGAAATAAAGTTTTAGCATATGTTTTGGCAATTACTGATACTCTGGGCATTGTATGACGGGTTTAGGATTAATTAATTGTTATTAGGCAGTGAAAAAATATAAAAGAATGACCAGTTTTTGAAATAATTATAAAACCGTAAATTATTTATAATGATTATGCTTATAACGAGAATTTTAAGAGAAAATAATTTCGTAATTTTATTGTCGCGAAAAATAAAATGCAATGGCACCAATTATTAAAAATTAATTTAATTTGTTTGGTCATGCAAAATCAAGACTTGATTAGGCATTATGATGAATTTATTTTGGATCTAAATTATTAATGTTTTTAGTTTTAAATCCTTGGGCAACTAAATAAGTTTCTGATGAATCTTTGCGTGACGATTCAGGTTTAAAATATTTAACTTTTACAAAATTTTGTCTAAGTAATTTTAAAACTTCTTCTGAGCTTCCACCTTGAAAGATTTTTCCAACAAAACTTCCGTTTTCTTTTAAAATTCGGTTAGCGAGATTTAATGATTGCTCCAATAAATCAATAATCCTTAGGTGGTCGGTATTGTGGTCACCAGTTGCGTTGGAGGCCATATCGCTCAATACTAAATCGCAATACCCATTTTTGTTAAATTTTATTTTTTTTAGTTCGTTAATAATTTTTTCATCCACGCCTTTTTCTAGAAAATCGAGTTGTAGAAAATTAACACCCGCAATTGGAGGGATTTCAAGTAAATCAATTGCCACAACATTTCCCATGCCAACTTTTTCAACGCAATATTGACTCCATCCACCTGGAGCGCATCCCAAGTCAACTACAATTTTATTTTTTTTGAATAGGTTAAATTTTTTATCGATTTCAATGATTTTAAATGTTGCTCTTGATCTCCAACCTTCAATTTTTGCTCTTTCAACAAATGGGTCGTTTACTTGGCGTAAAAGCCATTTTTGCGATGATTTTGAAAATTTTTTACTTTTTTTTAAAGTTTGGAATTTTTGAGGCATGAAGAATATTTCGGATTTAAATTTTAAGAAGAATTTTTAAAAATCTAATCTAATTTGCGAGCTTTGTTAATCAACATAATCGGTATGCCGTCAATAATTGGATAGGACAATTTTGATTCTAGGCTTATTAGTTCTTGATTTTTTACATCGTAAGTTAATTTAGATTTTGATTGCGGACATCGTAAAATTTCTAAAATTTTTGGATTAAATTTGTTTTTTAATGAATTATTGGAATTTTTTATCATAGTAAATTTCAATTTATGAACTTGATTTTGTTATTGTTCTCAATAAGCTTGCGACACGCGAAATTGCTTAATCATACTAGCTCTTTTCTTAAATTAAATTAAAAATTTCGGGGTGTAGCGCAGCCTGGTAGCGCACAAGGCTGGGGGTCTTGTGGTCGCTGGTTCAAATCCAGTCACCCCGACCAATATTTTATCATAAAACCTATGGCTAATAAAAAAAAATTATCTTTAAAAACTTCAAAAAAAACATTGAGTTCGAAAGCTACCAAGCCCCAAAAAAAATTATTTAATTTATTTGATTTTGTTGCGCAAAAAAATGGCTTTCTTGGCATTGAAGAGCCTTATTTAAATTCTCCCGAAGATGCTAAAGTTGTAGTTGTCCCTTTTGGTCTTGAAAAATCGGTTAGTTATGGTGGTGGCACCAAAAATGGACCGCAGGCTATTATCAAAGCTTCTCGTCAAGCCGAATTATTTGATGAAGAATTTTGGTGTGAACCATTCAGGCAATATGGAGTTGCCACAATGAAGGCGCCAAAAATTGATTATAACTCAGTTGCAAAATCTCTTGATCAGCTCGAAGCGATTACTAAAGCGGTAATTGACGCCGATAAATTCCCATTAATTCTTGGCGGTGAGCATTCTATAACTGCCGGTTCAATTCGCCCTTTCGTAAAAAAATATCCCGATTTGGCGATTTTGCATTTTGATGCTCACGCTGATTTGCGAGATGGCTATGACGGTGAACATTTTTCTCATGCTTCGGCTCTTCGCAGAGTCATGGATCATCCAATTTCGACTCTAATTTCTTGCGGTATTCGTAATATTTCGGCTTCGGAAATTCCTTTTCTCGAAAATAATTCAAAGCGTATAACTATTCATTTTGCCAAAGATAAACATGAGTGGGATTATAAAAGAATCGTAGCCCCGTTAAAAGGTCGTAATGTTTTTTTAACTTTTGACATTGATGGTTTTGACTCAGGAATTATGCAAGCTACCGGAACTCCAGAACCAGGCGGGCTTTTGTGGTATGACGCAATTAACATTATCAAAGAAGCTTCAAAAATCTGTAATTTTGTCGGAGCCGATGTTGTAGAGTTGGCGCCAGTTAAGGGTCTTCATTCGTGTGATTTTTTGACCGCTAAATTATGCTATAAAATATTATCTTTTGCCTTAGCTAAACCCCAAAAAATTTAATTGGATCAATAAATTAAATGTTAATAAAAAAATCCAAATCAGATTTCATAAACGCAATCAAAATTGAAAAAGGTAAACGCTATCGTATTAATCTCGACATGGGAAGAATGCATGATTTTACTGATCTGAAAATGCCAATCGAAGTTGTTTCTGGCAAAAAAGATGGTCCCACTATATTTATTTGCTCAACTATTCATGGCGATGAAATTAATGGCATCGAAATAGTTAGGACTTTGCTTGATTTAATAGATGTAAAAACTATGGCCGGCAAGCTTATCGCCATTCCGATTGTTAATATTTTTGGATTTAATGATCATTCGCGATATTTGCCAGATCGGCGCGACTTAAATCGGTGCTTTCCGGGTATTAAAAACGGTTCTTTAGCATCGCAACTTGCTTATAAATTTATGCAAGAAATTGTTTTGAAGTCAGATTTTGGTATCGATATTCACAGCGGTTCTATGCATCGCGTTAATTTTCCGCACATTAGAATCGACATAGAAAATCAAACTGATCTTGAGTTGGCAAAAGTTTTTAATGCGCCGGCAATTGTTAATTCAATCCTGCGCGATGGTTCTCTTCGCAATGCTGGTTCACAAGCTAATATTCCTATTATTGTTTACGAAGCTGGCGAAATTTTGAGGTTTGATCAAGAAGCTGTTGAAATCGGTCTTAGAGGAATTTTTAATATCATGAAAAAAATTGGCATGATTTCAAAAATTCCATCAAAGTTAGAGTTTAAAAACAAAAATCAAATTTTTTTAGCACGCTCTAGCTCTTGGGTTAGAGCCTCTCAAAGTGGAATTTTTATAGCAAATGTAAAATTGGGCGACAAAATTAAAAAATCCCAAATTCTTGGCACAATTTCAAATCCTTTTGGCGATAATAAGTATGATATTATTTCTGGCGACGATGGTTTAGTTATTGGTCTTACAATGATGCCTCTGGTCAATAAAGGCGATGCTTTGCTTCATTTGGCTTCGTCTAAAAAACTTACAATTAAAGAAAATTTTACGAATGATTCACAAAATTTAGTTATGGATTGATGGCTGTTTTTTTTGAAGTTCTTGCGCTCTAAAATATTCTCTAGTTTTAATAATTTTAACAAATCTTGAAAAGGCATATAAGTAGCTGTAAGTAATGCCATCGAGCCCATAAATAAAATAGCGACGTATTACATAAGCTTTTAAAAATGCCATCGAGGGCGAAAATAATGCTTTAAAATATGACGGGCATCGACCTTTTTCAAAACTATCAACCGCTTGCATAGATGAGTATGAATTTATTTTATCAATCCAGTGTTTAAAATCCCGAAAAGATTGATGAAAAATTATATTTTTTAGTTGAAGAATTTTAGAATTATTTTTATCCCTAACCACAACTGAATCATGAACCAAGCTATCTTTAAAGCCAGCTAAATCTTTGCGGTAAAGTCTGAGTTGATTGTAAAAATAAGCTAATTTTTTGGGCTGTTTTTCAAAGCGGAATTTATTAACAATTTTAATTTTAAAACCGGCGATATTTTCTGCAATCGGTTGATCAAAAACAGATTTAATTTCTTGAGTAAGTTCATGAGAAATTTCTTCATCAGCATCGATGTTTAAAACCCAATTATTTCGACATAAATTTTCGCCAAAAATTTTTTGTAAACCATAGCCTTTCCACTCGTTAAAAATCACTTTGGCACCACAAGATTCAGCGATTGCAGTAGTTTTATCGCTACTTCCAGAGTCGATAACGATAATTTCATCGGCAATTTCTTTGCACGCTAAAATTATTGTAGCGATTCGATCTTCTTCATTTTTGGTAATAATAAAAACTGATATTGGATTCATAAATTTGTTGATTTAATTTTGAGCCAACAATATTCTTTGCGACATCATTTTCAATTTATTTTTCTAATAAATTTCTCATCAAAAATTATGAAAAAACTTGCTAAGAAAAAGCTCATTATTTTGAGCTCGGTTGTTGCTTTTATTGGTTTTGGAGCTTTAGTTGTAAACAATTACAAAACTAAAACATCTTTTAAATTTTCAAACAAAAGTGCCGAAGATCTCAAGCCTCAACAAAATCCACAAGATCCTGTTAACAGCGCTATAATTGAAGACGCCAAGGCTCAAGATGAATTGCGAAAAAATAGTGAATTAATCAAAATTCTTCCTGAAGATTATGTTATCGGTGATAAAAATGCTCCAGTTGTAATGATTGAATATGCTTCTTTGTCGTGTCCGCATTGTGCTACTTTTTTTCGTGAATCATTTGAAAAGCTTAAGAACGAATATTTTGATTCTGGCAAAGTCGCCTTTGTTTTTCGTAATTTTCCA
>Ga0194133_10010524_pt1 | contig 10394 bp, 5 predicted proteins | sample TA2KigOf40mmetaG_FD_155448 | JGI IMG/M metagenome (GOLD analysis project Ga0194133, IMG submission 155448) | Freshwater microbial communities from Lake Tanganyika, Tanzania - TA2015055 Kigoma Offshore 40m | ecosystem: Environmental > Aquatic > Freshwater > Lake | place: Tanzania: Lake Tanganyika... | reverse complement strand
AATTAACTCCTCAGTTTGGTAGCTACAGGGCTAAAATTTTGCATATTACCTGCCAGATTTTTGAATTTTTGTCTAAGAGCTGAGATAAAAGGGTTTTCTAGGCTGGACAAAGCCAGAGCTAGGTGAAGCCAGCACTGACTCTGTTCGTTGGGTTGCCAGTTTACGATTGAGTTTGCTGAACCTTTTTTCTTCACAATAAACATAGGGGCTATCATTTCTTCAGCTTTTATAGGAACGGGCTTAAGTTTGTCCACCCTTGAACCAGAACAGTTTGCTGGAACAATGCTCCTCAAAAATGTTGACCTTGAGGCTCTCCTTTTTATTAGTATGCCTTCTCTTGTGTCTTGCCTTTGGTTATCTTTGGAGACACGGCATATTTGCTGATTGGTCAGTTAATGACATCTTTCTCTGATTCTTTGAAAGTGACATCAGATGGTGTCATCCTTCAGGGATTGCTTCTGATTGGTTCTTCCATCACTGTGTAGTGATTGGATGGATAGGACCCAGACCTCAATACATCTTATTGGTTGAAAGCTTGAAGGGAGAGGCTGTGCATTATCTGAAACATGTCCTGGTAACAGCTGTGTTTTTCACAGGGTTTCTCATCTGTTTCTATTCTTTCCAGGATGGATCGACTCTGTATTTCTTTTCATATGATTCGGACTCCTTTCTGTTTTCCAGGTCAGTTCTCATGCCTTTCCCCTTACTCGTCTCATCATAGTCCGAAGTACTAAATGCTACTTTGTCCAGAGGTTTTGTGGTCGAGCAGGCAATCATTTTGATAGAAAAATATTGACAACATATTTGTAAAAACTCCAATACCTGTAATCCTAAACAGGTTCTGGTATTGTTCTGAAATAAAATACTGCCTGACTTTTTGCCAATTAGAAAACCCAACACAAGAGGTATGCCCTCTTACCCTATAACAGTACTGTCAAACTCATTGGTAAAGAATTAAACAAAATCTTCCAATGAGTAATTGTTACTTTTTAACTTTGCAAATTAATTTGTTTTAAAATGAAGGTGGTTGTCAATTGCATACAGAATTATTCACAAGCTATTTGTTCATAAGAAAATTTGATTTACTTTAAAATTAATGTGAAACTATTCAACACTGTTAGTTCTGAATCTGATTTGTGGCTTTTCAACATTGAAATTGGCTCAAAATTTATATCTGTCGACAAAAATAATTTTTCAGTTGAAACTGCAAATTAAATTTTCACTAAAACTTTCATGAGCTTTTCAAGTAAAAGACTGCTAATGGTCAATCAAAGCTATCCAGTTAAGGAGAATATTGAAGAATTCATCAAGCAAAAAATAACAATGTTTTGGAAAATATCATTCCTAGTTGCTTGTTTAGGTAAGGTAAAACTTTTCTTGGGTTTGAAAAGAGTTTTAAAAACTTTATCATATCATTAAGGGATTCCAGTTTCAAGCTTTCACGTTTACAAAAGAGAACTTCTCTCTCCTGATGCCTTTCCCCAAACATGGGTATCTTTATCAAATGACACTTTTGACCTTCTCATGTGTTCAATCATGTGCACACAAAACTTTGATGCTAAAAATGGGTAAGATATATGTAAAGACTTTTAACTAAAAGATGAAATTCATACTTTGATTTTTAATTTCGGATGAAAGATGTACTGGCTTTGCAAATCTCAATAGCTCAGGCTGCACACTTTTAATGGTGAGTCCATCTGTTGTGAACTTTACTTACAATCAAACAGCTCAAATAGAAGTTTATAAGAGAGCTGAGCAAGATACATCTACAGTTGGTAATAAGGCTTTTTGATAAAAGCATTTTTTATAAAAAATGATGTATGTATATCTGGTTTATAAACCAAAAAAAGGTAATGTTGCATTGGCTATTGGAGGCATTTCTTACAGCACATATTTTGATACTGTTGACACACTCTCATCAAATGGACTTTGTAGTTACACTTTCACAAAGATACCTTTCCATGAACGTTTGCCTATGGTTTTGAATTTTGAATTTTGAACGTTTATTTCCATTGACATTATATAATATAATGCATTAATTGGAAATTATGACTTTTAACAGCAGACATGCCCTAATGCCTGGAGACTTTCCACAGCGACCCTTCTTTTTTAGGTGGGAAAAACCCGGATTTCTTTTGATGGACTTAAAGAAAGAAGGTTCTGGGAATTACATTACTGCTTTGCTGGGGTTTGCTCCACCGGGGGGAAAAACCACCAGCCGCTCCAACTTTCCAACAAAATCATCTTTTTCAGCAGTAAGTTGATGAATCTAGACTTTTTTGGCTATGGCACTAAGAGATTTTTTTCAAATTAGAAAATCAAAATTTGTACCAGTATTCTTTTAAAACTTTAACATGGGACTCCTTGCCCTCCAGGTAAAGTCCTTTGAGTAAGTTTGATTTGAAATGATAAATTCAACTTTCATTTTTACTTCAGCTTTTTCTCACATGACCGTCGTGTTGCCAAGGTCTATAAAAACAAGTTTTATGTGTCTGACTTTACGAATGCTGAGGTATATGATCCAGTGACTATGACCTGGAGCTCCTGGTTAAATATGCCAATGGATCCTGGGGCCAACTCATGTGGTGCCATTTATAAAGACACAATGCTGGTGGTGGGTGGATATACAAATGGAAGTGCCATGCTGCAACATAATTTCACTCAAGGTACAGAAATTATTAGCAAACTGTTCTGCAAATTTACTATTCATGCATAAATTCAAGGAGTATGGATAACCTTACCAAACATGCGTTCACCAATGACTTCTCCAGCATGTGGTTTTGTGGCAGATCATCCGGATATTTTTCTAGTAATTTTTTATTTGACATCATAAGTATTCCAATTAATTTTTTTTTATTTCAGGCTCTATGCAAGGGAAGTGGTTTTGTTTTCAACTTGAAATCTAACACAGTGACATCCTTAACTCCATCCTTCATTTGGCGTTGGGGTGCAACATTTGTGAATTTTGGAAAAAGGACCTTCATTATTGGTTTGCTATTTTCTCTTAAAATCTCATTACTGCTTCAGTTGTGACATTAAGCAAATAATTTAATGAGCATCACTCATTAGCCGTATAATTCTTAGGTGGAGAATTAACTAATGGGTATACATCTAGCTCTGAAGAATACATCTATTCAACAAATTCTTGGATTAACAGCTCACTGTCATTGTCAGCTGCAAAAAGGATGGTTTCAGTTTTAAACTTGCCAAGTCTGGTGCTTGGATGTCTTTGAATGTATGACTTTGTTGATTGTTTCAGAACATTTTGTACATTTCTTCAGAATACTTTGAACCTGATTTTGTTTATATATATATAGAGAGAGAGATAAGCTGCACCAACTTCACTCTTACTAATTTCTAAACACACCTTGACATACCTAGTATTCCTGCCCTCTTTGGATTATCAGAAGCCATCAATTTAATTGGCCACACTGAATATTCCATCATGCCATCAAATTTAACGCCTACTCTTACCAACTCTATTTTAACATTACCTGCGCTCCATCAAAACTCCACCTTAGCCTAATCAATTTCTAAGCCTAAATAATATAAATATAATAAATTTGAGCATTCCTTCTTACCTTTAAGCTAAATATTTTTTTTATTTTTTAAAATACATTTTGCAAAATTAATCATTAGAGGCACATTCAGGCTGGGAATATTTTGTTGTTTTGGTCAACCCAGGGTGAAGGTTACCTGCATATTAATCTATGCAAGACCTTACAAAGATGTTGGATCAGTCTAAACTGAACTGGATTGTAACCTTCCAAAAGTGAATTGAGTTTAGAAAATCACAATGTTAGAATCTCTAGGGTAGGGGAAAATATTGTCCATCTGTCATCTTAAACTCTTCTTTCATTTCAAATAGACATCCTTGCAAAAAAGGCACCATGGGGATTTTTGAAATTTCGTCTGGGGGCTGAGGTATGGGGTTTTTTCAAAGCTCCCAAACTGCCACTGAATCAGATCGTCTCTGGGATCTAGTCCTTCTGTCTGTAACCTCAAACTCCTCCCTCAGTTTTGGAGCAAAAGAGCTGAAATACTGCTTATGCCCTTGTTAAAAAGGGGATTTTGAAATTTATCTGGGGGCTGAGACATGGTTTTTTTCTAATCCATTGTTTTCACACTTTTGAAGGAATCGTGTAGCTCATGGAGGGTTCTGCATGTTACAGATCTACCTAATTATTATTATTTGTATTTTCTTAAAACTCGTACAGTCTACAATGTCAGATCAATATGTAAAACTTTGCAAGAGTTTAAAGCACACAGGCAGCAAGGCCTTTCTTGAGAGTGCAGGCCGGGGGCTTGGACCCCTGTGTTGTTCAAGTGATGTGGAAAAACTGGGCTTTTTCCTCGTTGATGCAGATTGCCCCACCCAGGGGGAAAACCACATCTCCTCAGAGGTTGGCCTTTCAGTACATCAGCTTCCTCATTAGTACATCTTGAGTGTCCTCACCAACACATATGGAGTAGAGATAGGCAACACATTCAGTTAGAATTATCCAAACCTAATTGTTGGGTAGAATTCTTAACTTCTTATAAAGGCATGCTTTTTTCAAATTTAAAGCTGCATTCAGACCCTAATATGTACAAGCATTCTGTACACTGATATAAAGTCATAGTAAGCATAACTGGGGTCACCTTTGTGACCTTCGTCTGACCTGCTTGGAAGATTTCAGAAAATTGATTCAGCCTGTATTATAAAAAATAATTAGCTTCACCCCAATGTTTTGTTACTTACAATAAATTAGCTCCCTGGCTTCTGATTGATGAAATAAATAGAGTTAGGTAGGATAATTTCAAAGTTCTAAGATATTGATTTAATTGTTTGAATCATTCATAATCAACACATCAAAATCTTATTTTGAATGAGATATGGTTTACAATTCCGAAACAAATTTAGCTTCTATGCAATTTTTTCAAAAAAAAACTGTAATCAATTGCACACGAAATCGTTATCAGCAATGTCAATCCGAAACTAGTTTTAATCTTATTCCGTCTTAAATAATATTTTAGCCACAGACCAGATAAAAACATGTCCTAAACTTGCATCGTTAATTTTTTTTTATTCAGTTCGATCTGATTTTGAAATCTTGTGTGTGTGGATTAATTAAAAATTTCCATCCAAGGTAATGAAAAATTATTTTTAGTTGAAACTAAACTAAATTTTCTAGCTTTCAAGATGGGGATATCTTCACTTGTGCAGAAAATGATCAATCCATTGTTATGGCCTTTCAACAATGTCTTTGCCCTGTTCAACAATGCCAAACCTCGACAGCTTGAATGTAAAAGTTTACTCTCAGCTCAAGACCAAATCATTGCAATGGCTGGGTCTGTAAGGTTAGTATTTCTAAAAACATAAGTTAATTGGCATGAGGGTCATAAATTTCAACAGCTGCACCTTTGGAAAACTTTGACCCTGTGGTACCATGACATACAAAAATGATTTTCAGACACATATTTGAGTATCTTTAAAGACCCTGCTTGCACTGGATTGCTTTTATTAAGCTCATTCACATTTCAAACTACAACTAACATGTTTTACAAGAGCTGTAATTTTAACAACAACTAAAGATATTTTTCAATCAGTTTTTCCATTTTTTCATGAATGAAACCCAAGATGAAACATGGGGAATCTATTGCAGTTTTGGTTTTATATATTGATGGAGTGGAGCTCTTTGCCCTGAGTTCAAACCTGGGCTGTCGGGATGATATTCTGGCGCGATAACAGATACCATGATCTTTCGTCCAATGCAAGTTCACCCAATCAAGTTTGTCCAATGCAAGTTTGCCAACTATGAATTATGAACCGAACTTAACCAAACCTTCAATGAGTTCATAGTTTGTAGTTGGCGAACTTGCATGGTTGGTAAACTTGATTAGGCAAACTTGAATTGGGCAAACTGATATTGGCCAGCTTGCATTGGGCGAAAGATCATAGACCACTAGACCATTGCGACCTCCTTACAGTGATTTGATTTTCATGATGCCTTGTTAATGTACACTATATGTAAATGAATTATCCCAATGGAATAAAAAATACACGAGTAACCCTTCAGGGTGATCCACAGACTTGATATCAGTATGTTGAGACAGGAGATAGGATGTATATAGATTGTGCATGTATCAAGATACTGGGGTTGTTGTACCTAAGGGAAAAATGCCAAACCCACGAGAGTGCGAGCAATTTGTAACAAACAAACAATTGCGATTCAAAATGTTTCATTTTTTGTCATCAAACAAACAAATGCGCGTTAAGAAACATTTCATTTATAGCTCTTCAAAAAACATTTCATTTTTTGTCATTTTCACCTTTGACATCAAATATCTCAGCTTTTAGACAAAATTTCAAAAATCTGGTAGATAACTTATTAGATAAGGGTTCTATCTTCAAGCAAAAAAAAATTTAGCTCTCTAGCTTTAAAACTGAGGGAGCCTTGTAGGTGACGGAGGGAGGGAGGGACAGGCGAACATTGAAAAATAATTTGACTTTGGTCTTACATCTTTAATAGCTCCCCCAATTTAAAAGTTAGAAAAAACATTTATTAAATAACATTTACAAGGCATTTAGTTATAAATGCTGTTTTATAAACTTTTCTCAAGCTTTAAAATTATGCGAGCTATTGAAGATGTAAGTTTAAGGTAAAATGCTATTTTTCCCAACCCTTAGCCATATTTCTAACATCGCTCACTTCGCTCGTGGATAAAAGTATTCCTTTGCCATGATTGACAGCTGAATTTGATCTTATGCAGCAACACTGAATTTTGTCTACCCAGTGCATGCAAGGACTCTTTATTTTTCATCTCTCTGTGATTGAGACAGACATATTGAGCCATTATAGGTTGGTAAACTGTCCCCAAAAAAGAATATAATCTGACTTTTTTAGAAAGTCTTTTAAATGATTATTGATTGAGACAATAGGACATGTCTAAAAAGTAAATCCTATATACTTATGAGTAAAACAATACAAGAAAAATGGACTTATTTTTTTATATTGTAAGGAACAAATATGATAAAGGCAACTTACAATATGATCTAATATCTATGCCCTAGTTTCTAGAAAAATTTATCATTTCATTTTGAATTTTGTTTTTTAGGTCAGCATTGATTGCATATTTTTGTATGTTTGTTCTTTTCAATGGAACTGACTACCCAGCCTTTGGAAAAGGTACCAAAAAGTAAAAAAACATTTATAGAAATGCCAATTCCAAATAAACGTCTTCATTTTCTGGTCAACTAGAAAACTTTAGAATACAAGAATTTCTTCAAAAACTATATCCATACCAAACTTTTTGTCTGTGACACACATTTTGCCAAAAATACTAAAGCTTCTTCTAGGAATGAATACAAAACAAAAATTTCTTATTGGAAAAAAAACCTTTGGAAATTATTGAAACAGTCAGAATTAATTTAGGAGAAAAGCTCAGTTTTGATTGGATTTTTTCGATTCTGATGAGAAACATTGTTGGAACATGGATAATTTGTGGAGGATGGGACTGGATTCTTTACTTTTCACCTATCAGCGAAAAGTTCAAACCTTTTAAGGTCTTAAATACATTTTTTACGTCTTTGTTTCAAGAAATAAGCAATATTTTTGGTCCAGATGACACAAAAATACCCTACATTGACCCAAATCCAGCATGATGCCATCTACACAACTCTGTCCTCCGTTATTGCTGGTGTTATAGAAATAGGTCTGTGCTTTGCCTGGTCAAATAATCTTATTTCTATGGACTCTTCTCTTTATGAAAGGTTTGATTCAAAATAATATTAGGTATCATTTCAAAGAAAAAGTTTTTGTAATCATATTTTCTTTTCTTAAGCTTCTTTAGAATTTGTTTCTTACCTAACGTTATTAATCTTAGAAAGAAGCATCTTATATGTGAAGATGGAAAACATTTCTTACAATTTATCCCATTGCGTTCTTAAGTTTAAATATCAAACATTTTCTTTGAAGGCTTATCTTTCTGAATACATTTTCAGGCCGTTATTGAATCTTGTTGCTCTGACTACTATTACACACTGGAGAATCCCTCACTTTTATTTGATTCATAGGTAAATTATGATTTTATCAAGTTAGAAAAGTGATGTGCTTTGAAAATGCATGAAATAAATTGAGCAAAAGAGTCTGTCTGACTATGGTTGGCTTCATCTTCCAATTAACCAATCTAATAAAGATAAAGAAGAAGAACCTTTGTTTCATTTCTGGGAGATGTTCAAGGCATTTGAAACATAAAAGATAAAAGATAATTGGCCTCTTCCGATAATTGGCCTCTTCCATTTGTAGGTAGGAATTGAAAGTGGTAGTGGGTGTATAAATGTGTTTGTGGCAAGAGGGCTTGTTTGTCTTACCATTCTACCCTAACCAACCAGAACTTGGTTCTGAGTGTTAGAATAAATGAAAATTAAAAAAAAACTAAATTGGAATTTTTTTTAGAGGAATGCATCCTTGGAGGACCAAATCCATTCCAGACTTGGGTAAAGTTGCCTACCAGTTTGTTCATTCTCTCCATCATAAAAGCTACAATCCAACAGCATTTAGTGGAACCAGGTTTGTATTTAAGTAAAATGACTTTGTCATATCTTTCTATGTTCTAAATGGATTAAAGTAGTGTTGAAAACAATATGCAACGTATCATTAGTTTATGTTTAAACAGGCTATTATTTAATTGCAATCGAAGAAAGCTGTCATAAGAAGAACTTTTAAACTCATTTTTCCATGAGCATAATTTATTTGCACAGGTTTTAATGTGTGGGAATAATCTCAAAAAGCTCAATTTCTTCATTTAACCTTTATCATTTCATTCCAGCATGCATCCCATAGAAAGCTCTTTGTACTACTCAGCAGCTTTGATACCTGTTTTCTTTGGTCTCCATCCTTTAATATTTCTATCATGCATTGTCGATCTAGGTGTTGGAGCATGGTTAGGTCATGATGGATTCCAGGTAACTCTACTCCACTCAAACTGTACTGGGTTCTTTGCTAGGATAAGATTTAAGAAATTGGATCAGTGCTCCATTCTGGCACAGATAATATTTTGGGTTACCAAGACGAACCCTTAGAAGCTAGTTGACTTGCTTTGAAAAGAGTGAAATGAGAGAACAGATACCCAGTGATGATCTTTACTTCTGAAAAAAGAATCATTATTGGACTGCTTTCATATAGAACTGCAGACCTTTTACAAGGCAGGGGACAGACCAATGTGGTTGGCATGCTAGGAAGCCATCAAAGAGAATAACATCTTTATTATCTTGAATAGGGGAAGCTATTGTAGTATTAAAAATATGTTTTGGATGAAACTGGGCTTGGGATGCTTAAACAACTAGTTTGAAATGGCTTTTAAGATAAGTTTAAGCAGGAATCTAAAATTGGCATAAACGTCATTGTGATTTGTGATTTGTGGAAATTCATGTGAAAAACCCATATAACATATGTTCTGCAAAAAGTATTTTTGGTCTCAAGAAGTTTAAAAAAAAGCTTAATATTAAAGTGGCCTGGACAAGGTGATTATTTCCACATTTTACATCACAAACACTTTGATTGTAACTATGGATCACCCCATCTTCCTTTGGATGCAATGTTTGGAACATTTGCACCAGGTGAGTAAATCTTTTAAAATGGTTATAGCTTCTATAAAAAATGTGAAAGTCTAATAGTCATTCATGTCACGTCTTTTACGATGAGAAAAGTCCAAATTTAAGTGGAACAATTGAAGACTGAAAATCCTTTTAGTGCCATTTTACATCAGCAATTTTAAAAGACCTATTTTCTTGTCAATTGAAATTACTCTTGCTCTCATTGATCTTTAAAGATAATTCTTGTTGCCAAGTAAAGTCTTGCCTTTGAAGAGTGATGATTACACTAATGAATGAGAATAATGCTGAATTTCCAACTACTTTTTTAATTAGAAGAGGCCTTTTTATAACTGCCTACTATGCTTGTTCTTAGTAATAACGAGTGCAGTGCTCTGACAGGAGCAGGAAAGCGTAATCTCTGATGATCGTGACGACCTTGGGGTGACCTCTTAAGAGGCGCTATGGATAATCCAGTGATAACCTTCCCAATCAACACTGAGCAGATTAGAGATGAAGGATGAGCCTTTTCATAGGTCTGAGAACAGTACAAAAGGTTTGCAAAAGGGGGCGTAATCAAATAGATGGTATCTTTTGATCATTTATTGGAGGGAAATCTTTTTAAGAGGAGAAATATTGCTGGTGCAAGAATTTGAGTGTAGGAATGAAATGGCAAACTAGCTTGAAATTACCTTTAAATGTAAATGTTAACACTTGTATTAATAATATTGTGAAGTAACTGAATCCTGGTCAATAAACATTTTGCATATTTTCTACAATATAAAAGGTGTCAATTTTTGATACTAGTAGGTAACTTTTT
>Ga0194133_10010520_pt1 | contig 10398 bp, 7 predicted proteins | sample TA2KigOf40mmetaG_FD_155448 | JGI IMG/M metagenome (GOLD analysis project Ga0194133, IMG submission 155448) | Freshwater microbial communities from Lake Tanganyika, Tanzania - TA2015055 Kigoma Offshore 40m | ecosystem: Environmental > Aquatic > Freshwater > Lake | place: Tanzania: Lake Tanganyika... | reverse complement strand
GTCGTCTCGTGTCCCTTGCCCGCGATGACGACGACATCGCCGGATTCGGCGATCCTGACGGCCGCCGCGATCGCACGCCGACGGTCGAGCTCGACGACGGGGGGGCTGCCGACCACGGCTCCGGACCGTACCTGCCCGGCGATCGTCGCCGGTGACTCTCCGCGCGGATTGTCGGAGGTGATGATCACCACGTCCGCCCGGCGGGACGCCACCTCACCCATCGGCGCGCGCTTTCCCGGGTCGCGATCACCGCCGCAGCCGAAGACCACGATGACCCGGTTCGCCGGTCCGACGAGTTCGCGTGCTGCGCCGAGGACGCTATCGAGCGCATCGGGGGTGTGGGCGTAGTCGACGACCACACCGAAGGACTGCCCGACGTCGACCGGCTCGAACCGCCCCGGCGGGGTGACTGCGGCGGAGAGTCCCGCGGCGATCGTTTCCGTGTCGACTCCGAGGGCCTCCGCCGTCGCCGCTGCGACGATGGCGTTCGCGACGTTGTGGGCGCCGGCGAGTGGCAGCCGAACCGTTCGCGCCTGCCACCGGAACGTCGTCAGCGACGGGGTCATCGAGACGACCTCCGCGTCGGTGCGGCGCACCCGGCGGACGGTGAGACCCCGCTGCTCGGCCACCTCTGCGAGGCGCGCGCCGTACGGGCCGTCGACGTCGACCACCGCCACGGGGGTCCGAGAAGGATCGAACAACGACGCCTTCGCCGTGAAGTACGCCTCCATCGTCCCGTGGAAGTCGAGGTGGTCGCGGGACAGGTTCGTGAAGGCCGCTGCGGAGAACCTCGTGCCGTTCACCCGTCCGAGCGGCAGCGCGTGCGAGGAGACCTCCATGGCCACGGCGCGGTCGCCCGCGGCGACCCGCCCGGCGAGATGGCGCTGGAGCTCGGGCGCCTCCGGGGTGGTCCGCACACCGGAGAGCGTGCCGAGCGTCGACGTCGGCCGACCGTCCGCACGCAGGATCGATGCAACGAGCGCCGTCACCGTGGTTTTGCCGTTGGTTCCCGTGACCCCGACGACGTCGAGGTGGTCGGAGGGCCGCCCCCAACAGCACGCCGCAGCGGCACCGAGCGCCGCCCGGACGTTCCGAACGCGCACCTGCGGGACGCCGAGGTCGACGTCCCGCTCCACCAGCAACGCAGCAGCGCCACGTGCCACGGCCTCGGCGGCGTGGTCGTGGCCGTCGGCGTGCACGCCGCGCACGCAGGCGAAGAGCGCTCCACCGGCGATTCGGCGCGAATCGTGGTCGATCCCCCGCACGACGAACTGCTCGACGGCGGCGGTATCTCCGAGCAGCACGGCCTCCGGTCCGATGGCACGGACCACCTCGGCTAGGGAGACCGGAGGGGCCTTCGGCTCAGCCACGGCTCGTCGCGGTCGGGGACGAGGTCGCAGTCGGGGTCGGCCCGGGCGCCGTCGAGGGCGGCGGGGCGGTCGTCGGCGGAGGCGGAGGCGTCGTGGTGGGACGCAACGTGGTCGCCGGGATCGCCGCCGACGGCAGCGCCCGCAGGTTGTTCCCCGTCGGCGAGCGCGGGTTGCCGGCTGCGTAGGGCATCACGTCGAACCCGGCGAGGACCTGTCGGGCGACGGCGCCGAACACGGGTGCAGCGGCCGACCCGCCGTAGTACGCGGTCCGGGGCTCGTCGATGACCACGATCATCGAGATCCGCGGGTTCTCCGCCGGTGCGAACCCGACGAAGGTGGCCATGTAGTCACGGTCCTTCCCGTCGCCGTAGTTGCCGTTCGCCCGGAGCTTCCACGCCGTTCCGGTCTTGCCGGCGACCTCGTAGCCCTCGACCGCCGCCTTCGAGCCCGTGCCGTCGTTGACGACCGCCGAGAGCATGGTGCGCATCGCTGCGGCCGTCTCGGGCTTCATGATCCGCTGCCGATCGGCGGCGGGACGGTCGACCTGGTACCCGCTCGCGTCGATCTGCGAGCTGATCAGCTTCGGGCGGACCCACTCGCCGCCGTTCGCGATCGCGTTGTACGCCGTGAGCACCTGCAACGGGGTGGCGGTTATCGTGTGGCCGATCGCAATGGACGGGAGGGTCGTCCCGTACCAGTCCTCGACGAGCGGCACCGACCCACCGACCTCGGCGTCGAGGCCCATCTTCGTGGTGCGGCCGAAACCGAACACCGCCAGCGCCGACGCCAGCGCCCGGTCGCCGAGCTTCTGGGCGAGCTGGATGGTGCCCACATTCGACGACTCGGCCATCACGTCGAGCACGGTGGCCCGTGGCCTCGTGACCGGGTCGAGGATGATGGGGTGGTCATCGACGAACACGGCATCGTGCACGAGGATCGAGCTGGGCACGTCCTGCGGGGTCTGCGGTCCGACGACGCCCTTGTCGATGAGCGCTGCGACGGGGACGATCTTCATCACCGAGCCGGGCTCGTAGGCGCCGCTCACCGAGAAGTTCTCCGCATCGTTACGGACGAGGCCCGTGGAGGCATCCCGCTTGACGGTCGCCATCGCAAGGATCTCACCGGTCGTCGGGTTCATCAGCAACGCTGTCCCACCGGCGGCCTGTATGGCATCGACCTGGTTGGCGAGTGCGATCTCGACCATCGCCTGGAGATCGCGGTCGAGAGTGAGCACGACGTTGGAGCCGCGCACCGCCGGCTGGACCCGCCGCTCCCCCGACGGGATCGACTGGCCGAGCGGCCCCCGCTCGGCGACCATCTCGCCGTCGGTGCCGCGCAGCAACTCGTCGAGCTGCCGCTCGAGCCCGGAGACGCCGAAGTTGTCGATGTCCGTGCTGCCGATGACCGCTTCGGCGAGGTCGCCGGCCGGCCGGTTCCTCGTCGGCTCCGCCAGCGTTCCGATGCCGGGGAGTGCAAGGGCCTGGACCGCAGCTGCCGTCTCGTCGGGCACCTGCCGCTGGAGGTACACGAAGCGCCCGGAGGTGAGGAGGCTCGAGTGGATGGTGACCTCGTCCATTCCGAGCACCGGGGCGAGGGCCCGGGCGGTCCCCCGGGGGTCGACGACGAGCTTCGGGTCGGCCCAGATCGACTGCCGATCGACAGAGGTGACGAGCGGCTGCCCGTTCCGGTCGTAGATCGCGCCACGCGGTGCCCGCAGCGTCTCCGCCGAGAGGCGCTGGAACCTGGCTCGGTCGACGTAACGGTCGGGACCCGTCACCTGCAGCACGACGAGCTTGCCGACGACGATGCAGAAACAGACGAGGATCGCGCAGGTGAGCCAGGCGAGCCGGGTCGACATGCGGGCCCGCAGCACCCGTCGGGAGGGGCCTGCGGCGGGGACCCGCCGGAGGCGCTGCCGGGCCGGCGCAGCCGCACGCGAACGCACGACCCCGTGGTGGGGTCGTGCTCGTCCGGGTGCGGGTCGCCGGCCGGACGACGTCACGCCGGGTCGTCCTCCGCCCCGGAGGCGCCGTCGAGCTGGGTGATCTGCTCGCCGGTGAGCGGTTCGGCCGACGCGGGAGCGAGGAAGACGAGATCCCGTGGCGGGACGAGACCGGCCTCGAGCGCCGCTCCCTGGATCCGCGTGGGGGTGGCGAGCGTGGCGAGCTCGATCGTGAGCCGGTCGAGCTGATCGGTCCGGGCGGTGATGCCGTCCTCGAGGCGATCGAGGCGGACCTGCCCCTGCACGAGGTAGGCCTGCATGCTGGCCACGGCGAACAGCACGGCGAAGAGGACGGCGACCACGAGCGTCGTGGTGCGGCGGGCGCCCCGTGACCGGGCGGGACCGACGACGCGAAGGTCGGCCCGCTGGGAAGCTTCGGCGCGCCGGGCGCGCCGTGCTGCCGTCGCCGCAGTACCGGCGGCCGTCATGCCGATTCCTGGTGACCGTGCGTGTCGAGCTTCTCGCCCACGCGCAGCCGGGCGCTGGCGGCCCGCGGGTTCGCGGCGATCTCGGCCTCGTCGGGTCGGATCGCACGTCCGACGATGCGCACGGCTGGCTCCGCGCCGCAGACGCAGGGCAGCTGCGTCGGGCACGTGCAGCCACCTCGGGCGGCGGTGCGCAGCCGGTCCTTGGCGATGCGGTCCTCACCGGAGTGGTAGGAGACCACGGCCACCCGACCACCGGGCTCGAGGGCGTCGATGGCGTCGTCGATCGTGCCCGGGAGGATCGCCAGTTCGTCGTTGACCTCGATCCTGAGCGCCTGGAAGGTGCGCTTCGCCGGGTGGCCCTTCTTGCGCTGCACGGCGGCAGGGAGGGCACTGCGGACGACGTCGACGAGCTCGCCGGTCGTGGCGAGCGGTCGGGCGGCGATGATCGCCCGGGCGATGCGCCGGGCGTTCGGCTCGTCACCGTGCTCCCGCAGGATGCGCACGAGTTCGGTCTCGGCGCTCGTGTTGAGGACGTCGGCTGCAGTTCGGCGCTGTGTACGGTCCATGCGCATGTCGAGAGGTGCATCGAAGCGGTAGCTGAATCCCCGGTCGGGCCGGTCGAACTGCGGGGAACTCACCCCGAGGTCGAACAGCACCCCGACCACCCCGTTCCCCGGGCCCGTGCCGATCCCCTGTGCTCGCACCACCTCGGCCATTCGGTCGAAGCGGGTGTGGACCACCACGACCCGGTCGCCGAATCGGGCGAGTCGCCCGCTGGCTGCCCGGAGGGCGTCGGCGTCCCGGTCGAGACCGAGGATGCTGAGTCCCGGGTGGGCCTCGAGCAGCGCCTCGGCGTGGCCGCCGCCACCGAGCGTGGCGTCGATCACGGTGCCGGCCGGAACCTCGGCGAAGACCCGGATGATCTCGCTCCGCAGCACCGGCCGGTGGAAGAACATCGGTTCATCCGGGTCGGTGGTGCTGGTTCGCTCGTCGTCCATGTCGTCGGTCTCGGTAGCGGTCGATGGCGACCGGTGCGCTGGTTCGGGGTCGGTGACCGCCCATCTGCTGCCCTCCGGCCGACTGGCGCCGGCCGGGTTGTCTCTCCCGTGCCGGCCAGATGGCGAAGCGGGCGGAGTAGGGGGCTTTCCATCCTGTCGGCCGGAAGGCGGCGGATGGGCGGTCTCCTGGGCCGTCGGTCCGGGGTAGGACCAGCGGTACCCGTGCGTCGTGTCCTCTCTCCTCCCTTCGGTCTCGTGGCGGGATCAGAAGATCCCGAGGGTTGCGATGGCGTCGGCAAGGTCCTGGGTGCCGGCGCCGAGCACCGTGTCCCAGGAGGCCGGCTTCCAGAGTTCGACGTGGTCGCCGGCGCCGTTGAGCACGACCGCGCCGGCGATGTCGTAGGTCTGACGGAGCCGCGGGGCGATGGCGATGCGCCCCTGCGAGTCCGGACGGACGTCCGCCGCGTTCGCGAGCAGTGCCCGTAGGGCGTCCGGGTTCGCGGCCCGCTCCCGGACCTTGTCGCCGAGGCGGTCGACGAAGCCCCGGAAGTCGGGTTCGGTCCACAGTGCGAGGCAGCCCTGGTACGGGCTGAGGATCCCGCCGCCGGCGAGACGGGCGCGGAACGTCGACGGGAGCACCAACCGTCCCTTGTCATCGAGCGCATGCTCGAAGGTCCCGACGAACACCGTGCCGACTCCGCTCCGCTTCCGATCCCCAGCGGTGCCCACCTCGGGCCCACCGCTCCCCACAGCGCTCCATATTGCCCCACTTCTCCCCACAACGCAAGCAATGCGATGCACCGGGCACCATCAACGGCCCCGCCGACGAACGGCCACCACGAATTCATCCGATGCCGTCGGCAGGGTCACCCGGCGTTCACGTGCCGTCCGTACCGTCCGCGGCATGACTCCCAGCTCCCAGGCCCGTCCCCTGCGCTGCGTCGCTGCGGCCACCGCCCTTGCGCTCGCCGGCGTCACCACCGCGGTGACCGCCGCACCCACAGCGAACGCGAGCCTCACGACGACTGCCCGACTCGGCAGCCTCGCGGTCGGCGGCGCCGAGACCGTGACCTTCCACCCCGGAACCGCTCGCCTCTTCACGACCGACGCAACCGCCGTTGCCGTACACGTGGCGCTCCTCGACAGCGCCGGCGTGCCGACCCTCGAGACGACCATCTCGCTCGCCAGCTACGGCAGCGGCGTCACATCGGTCGCCCTCCACGGTGACCTGCTCGCCGTCGGCGTCGTCGCCGCGACGTCCACCAACCCGGGGACGGTCGTCTTCATCCGAGCGACCGACCTGGCCATCGTGGCGACCCGCACGGTCGGCGCGCTCCCCGACGCGGTGACCTTCACCCCGGACGGAAGCGCCGTCCTCGTCGCGAACGAAGGCGAACCGAACAGCACCTACACGGTCGACCCTGAAGGGTCGGTCTCGATCATCCCGATCACCAATGGCGTCCCCGGCTCGCCCGTGACCGTCGGATTCGTCGGCTACAACGCCCAGATCGCGACCCTGCGAGCCGCAGGCGTCCGCATCTTCGGGCCGAACGCGACCGTCGCGCAGGACTTCGAGCCGGAGTACATCACGGTGAGCGCCGACTCGCGCACCGCCTACGTGACGCTGCAGGAGAACAACGCGCTGGCCGTGATCGACATCCCGTCGGCCACCGTTGCGCAGATCCTCCCCCTCGGCACCAAGGACCACAGCCTCAGCGGCAACGGCCTCGACGCAGCCGACCGCGAAGTGAACAGCAGCACCGGTACCCCGGGGAACATCCAGAACTGGCCGGTTCGCGGGATGTACCTGCCGGACCAGGCCGTGTGGGTGGGCGGGTACATCATCACCGCCAACGAAGGCGACGCCCGCGACTACGGGCAAGCGTTCGCCGAGGAGAAGCGCATCAAGGACATCACCCTCGATACGACGGCGTTCCCGACCTGGGCCACGCTGCGCACCGACGCCAACGCCGGTCGACTCACCATCTCCACCGTCGGCGGGGACACCGATGCGGACACCGACTACGACGTCCTCTACAGCTACGGGACGCGCTCCATCACCGTGTGGAGTCCGTCGGGCACCGTCGTGTGGGACTCGGGCGACCAGATCGAGCAGCAGGTGTTCGCCCTCGCACCGTCCTCGTGGGACGACACCCGCTCGGACAACAAGGGACCCGAGCCGGAGGGGATCACCGTCGGCACCGTCGGCGACCGCACCTACGTGTTCGTCGCCCTCGAGCGGACGAACGGCATCATGTCGTGGGACGTGACCGACCCGACCGCCCCGACCTTCGCCGGCCTCCTGCAGCCGCCGACCGGGACCGACGTGAGCCCCGAGGGAATGGTCTTCATCCCGGCATCGCAGTCGCCGAACCGCCGACCGCTGCTCGTGGTCGCCAACGAGGTCTCGAACACGCTCGCCGTGTGGGCGGTCGGGCCGGTCGTACCGGCACCCGTCATCGGCGTGGCCTACACCGGCTGACCCGGGTTGTCCGCTGCGGCTGCGATCACCGCGGCGACGACCTCGTCGGACTCGACGGCGCGCCCGAGCACGACGTCGAGTCCGACAGCCACGTCATCGCAGCCGTCGTCCATGCCGACCAGCGCGCCGGTCGAGCGCCCTTCCCACCGCAACAACGCCATCGTCTGGAACCGGGCCAGGTCGCGGGTGCGTCGTTGCGCCACACCCACCACCTTCCGACCGCCGACGGTGACCTCACCCGGTCCGATGCCTGCGAAGCACACCCGCTGGCGCCGGTCGTCGCCCGCGAGCGCGCCTCGGTGCACCACCGGCGCCTCGACCCCCAGCGCACCGAGCGCAGCAGCCCAGAGCTCCCCCACCCACCAGGCCGCCCGGCCGACGTCGTCGACCCAGCGAGGATCCGATGCCGGCAGGGTGACGTCGACCCACACCACCGACCCCGGATCGACCAGCACCGCCGACCCACCGCTCCGCCGCCGCACCACGGGGAGCCCCGCCCGGCCGACCGCGTGCCCGTCGACGTGGTCCGCCGGCTGCACGCTGCCGAGCACCAGCGCCGGCGCCGTCGGCCGGCAGACCCGCAACGTCGCCCGCTGCGGCTCCTCGAAGGACAGGTCGAGCAGCTCCTCCACCGAACCGTCGACGAACTCGACGACCAGCGGATCCGGCCGGGTGGTGCTCATCGACGCAGGACGGCGGCGTCGACCGCCGCAGCGCGGATCCGGTCACGATCGACCTCGACGCCGATCCCGACCCCCGTCGGGACGACGAGCCGTCCTTCCTCGTCGACGGTCACCGGGGCGGCGATGTCGACATCGACGTACTGCGAGGACGGTCCGAGATCGGTCGGGAGATCGAAGCCGTCCACCGCTGCGACGGCGACCGCTGCTGCCCGGCCCACACCGAGCTCGAGCATGCCGCCCACGAACGCCCCGATGCCCTCGGCCCGCGCTGCCCGGAGCACCTCCACGGCGGCGTCGACGCCACCGAGACGGGCCGGCTTCACGTTCACGATCCCCCGACGGTCGGCGCGGAGCGCCCCCGCACGGATCGCATCCCGCACCTCGTCGACCGAACCGATCGACTCGTCGAGCGCAACAGGTGTCGCAAGCCGATCGACGACACCGGCGATCGCCTCGAGATCGCCTGCGGCACACGGCTGTTCGAGATAGACGAGCCCGAGGTCGTCGACGCTCTGCAACGTCGCCTGGTCGAGCGGGTCCAGGGACCCGTTCGCATCCGCTGCGAGCGGCGCCTCGGGGAACGCCGACCGGACCGCCCGGAGCACGGCGAGGTCGGCGGCGTCACCCAACTTCAGCTTCACGAGACGAGCACCGCCCGCGAACGCCTCGGCAACGGCGACCACGGCGGCATCCGCAGCGCCGGAACGACCGAGCACCACCGTCCGATCGAGCGGACCGTCACCGGCGCCGAGCCACGACCGGAGTGCCCGGCCGACGGAACGCAGGCGGGCGTCGAGCACCGCCGTGGCGAGCCCCGCCGACGCCATGGGACGGTCGGCTGCCCGACCTCCGCCCCCGGCGAGCAGGTCGGGGACGAGTTCCTCCCGCAGGGCTCGGAACGCATCCGCCGTCCACTCGGGCGAATACGTCGGCGCCGACAACGAGTCGCACTCACCCCAGCCGACGGTGCCGTCCGCCAGGCGGACAGCGACGACGACCACGACACGATCGTGCTCGGCACCGTGTGCCGCCCGGAACGCAGCTCGCAGCGGCACCGCCACATGCCACAGCTCGACCTCGACGACCGGATCGTCCGCCGGAGGCGCTGGCGACAGCATGTGCGCATCGTAGGAGCGGCTCCGGGCCTGCCGACGCCCACCGAGGACTCCCATACAGGCCCCACGGGGGTCGCCCTGCCACAATGGGCCGCTGTGATCGCGGATGCGCTCGCCGGGAAGCGGCTGTTCATCACCGGCTCGACCGGATTCCTCGGGACCGCCCTCGTCGAGCGGCTCCTGCGCAACGTCGACGACGTGCACCTCACCCTCCTCGTGCGTCCCGGTCGGCGTTCGACCGCCGCCCAGCGGGCCCGGCGCGAGATCTTCCGCAACGACGCGTTCGACCGGCTGCGCGCCGAGATCGGCGACGCCGACTTCGACCGTCGGGTCGCGGATCGGGTCGCCGTCGTTCCAGGGGACGTCTCCGTCGACGGACTCGGCCTCGACGACGAAGGACGCGCCGCGCTCGCCGCCGCCGACATCGTGATCCACTCCGCCGCGGCGGTGAGCTTCGACAGCCCCCTCGACGCCGCCGTCGAGATCAACCTCCTCGGCCCGACGCGGATCGCCGAGACGCTCACCTCGCTCGGCGTCGCCCCCCACTACATCGCCGTGTCCACCTGCTACGTGGCCGGCTCACGGCGCGGCAGCGCGCTCGAGGAACCCGTCGACGCGAGCCCCTTCCACGTCGACGTCGACTGGCGGGCCGAGGTGGCGGGGGCCCGCCGAGCCCGAGCCGACGCCGAGGCGACGAGCCGCAGAGCGGAACACCTGCAACGGTTCCGGAAGCAGGCGCGCACCGAACTCGGTGCCGCAGGCGGGCCGCTACTCGGCGAGAAGACGGAACAGCTCCGCGCCCGGTGGGTCGACGACCGCCTCGTCGAAGCAGGCCGGGCCCGCGCGGCGTCGGTCGGCTACCCCGACGCCTACGCGTTCACGAAGGCGCTGGCCGAGGTCGCACTCGCCGAGTGCCACGGTGCGGTACCGACCACGATCCTGCGGCCGTCGATCATCGAGTCGGCGCTCGCCGAGCCCGTACCCGGCTGGATCCGCGGGTTCCGCATGGCCGAACCCGTCATCGTCAGCTACGCACGCGGTCTGCTGAAGAACTTCCCGGGCGTGCCGGAGGGCGTGGTCGACGTCATCCCCGTTGACATCGTCGTCGCCGCGATCTGCGCCGTCGCCGCCGAGGAGGCGCGCAACCCCCGACCCGATCCCACCGTCGCGCCGCCGGTGTTCCAGGTCGCCTCCGGCGATGCGAACCCGTTGCGCTACCGGCGGATGGTGGAGCTGATCTCCGGCTGGTTCGGCGAGCACCCGCTCTACGACGCGATCGGTCAGCCGATCAGCACCCCGACCTGGACCTTCCCCGGTCGA
>Ga0194133_10010517_pt1 | contig 10401 bp, 4 predicted proteins | sample TA2KigOf40mmetaG_FD_155448 | JGI IMG/M metagenome (GOLD analysis project Ga0194133, IMG submission 155448) | Freshwater microbial communities from Lake Tanganyika, Tanzania - TA2015055 Kigoma Offshore 40m | ecosystem: Environmental > Aquatic > Freshwater > Lake | place: Tanzania: Lake Tanganyika... | reverse complement strand
CTTACTTTTTAAAAAGATCATAATTATATTCTGATCTAGAAGTATAACAGAGACTGAACTATTACTTTTTTAAGCCAGCCTCTGTTGCAGAAGTGGGTCGCCTTGTCTGAGAGGTCATGGGCACCTGATTGGGAACCAAAATCTAGGGTTGCTGGTTTCATTTGCAACTAGTCCCTGAGTTTTGATGCTAGAAAGCATATTTTTAGATTTTTGGAAAATGAATTTTATGGCAACATTGCACTGTATTCCTTTTTTTAAATTTTGTTGTAGGGGAGGAGTTATAAATTTTTGCCATTTTCCTTGAGTTTTGATGCTACAAAGCATGTTTTTACATTTTTGGAAAGATAAATTCATTCTGCATATTTTATGTTTTATAAGTTTGTTAATATTATGTTTAGAACTAGAGACATTTAAGTTCAAAAATTACGCTTTTTTTGTCCCACTGATTTCATTGTTTAAAAGGCGAAACTTTTGAAAACAGCGAAAACTGAGATAATTCATTTTTTAATCTTGGGGTCTAGGAAAACCTTGATGCTGGCTTTGTACTCCATTTTGGAGTAAAGCTTATCAAAAGTAATATTTAGGTAATAGCCTAAACTGTCTTCATGCAAAATTGCAGCTCTCTGGCTTTCAACTGAGAAAGGAATTTGAGGTCAAAGATGGAGGTCTTTTTGACCTTATTTTTTAAGTTTGGGGTCTAGGAAAACCTCAATGCTGGCTTTGTGCTTCATTTTAGAGTAAAGTGTATTAATAGTAATATTTTGTATTAATTTAAGCTGTCATCATGCAAAATTGCATCTCTCTAGCTTCAAAACTGAGGAAGAAATTTGAGATCAAAGAAGGAGGTAGAAAGCAAAAAAGATAGAGTTATGATTGCAAAGTTGATCTGGTGGCTCCATGTAACAGGATAAGGAATTTGTCTTGGTCTTGGATTTTGGTTGGTATGGGGGAGGGGGGGGAATCGGTTGTTCAGGAGTGTTAATTATTTTTCTCAGCACAAAAATACCCGTCTTCTTAATTTTAACAATTCCCAATCCCCTACTAAATAAAATATGATTTTGCAACAGCTTTAATGTTTTTCACAATAATTACAAACTGGGTCTCATAAGGCATATAAGCACCACATTTTATAATTGACTGAAGAAAACATTGAATACAATAGATTAAAAAGAGTCAAACAAAATGCAAATAAATAAACCACTTCATCTTATTTTTTGTACAGGGGAAAAAGCAGCCACTCAAAACACTTTTTTTTGAGAATAGAGTAAGTATAGTTACTTAAAAACTGAATTGAAGACTTTGTTTATCTCAGCTCATAATTTTAATATCAATATCAAGAAGAAGTAAAAGTCAAAAAAAATTGTTTCATTGCCTTAGTTCTTTTAGGAAGTCACATTTTTGCAAACTCAAGTGCTTGTTGAGTGCATTTTTATCTGATAGTTTCTTGCTGCAGTAAGGACAAATGAAATCATCCTCAACAAGATGGTTTAAAATATGTTGCTTTAATTTCTCATCAGTTCTGAGTCTCCTTGGGCATTTGGGGCATCCAAATGGTTTTCTGGGATGGTGTTGAAGGTAATGTTCCTTCAAGTCACACTTTTTCCTATAAATAAAGAATACTCCTTACATTGATTGAATAGCTTTAAGCAAATAATAATCAAACCTGAAAACAAGTGAACACTTTTTACATTTCTTGTAAGAGGAAGCCAATTGTGATCCATTTGATTGTCGATGCCTCTTGCGTTTGTGGGCCTGAAGACCCTCAAGTGTGTGGAAATAACAATGACAAAGTTCACACTCAAAGTCACTTGGGTCCATGTGTATTTTGGAGTGAAGACGAAGATTGCTCTGGTCAAGGAATTTCTTCTCACAAAGAGAACATTTGAACATTTTTCCAATTCCAGGTCTTCCAAGGTTTTCTGAAAATATTTGCCTTAAGTTGAGTGTCTTGTGCAGCTTTGGCATTAAAGACATTTTTTTCTAACTGGACTATGTTTTATTCACTTTTTGTATGATTTTTGGCATCCCTGAGTCAGAGGTTTCTGCTGTCAGGAAATTGAACAGGAGCCTGAATACTTGCAATTCCCACAACCAGTTACCATGACCATTCAGCCAAGCTAACCATCCAAATAAGGATATTTGTGCCTCACTAACTAACTATTTTAAAAAACAGCTTGTATTAAGAACATCAAGAGTACTTCTCCTTACTACTGTAATAAACACTCCTAAAATCACTTCCACCCCTACCCCACACCCAATTACTTCCTCTTCCCATTGAGCACACCTCCGCTATCCTTCAACCTCTCCACTCAACAAAATCAACCCCACTTAACCAAACTCCACTGTCTCCTTACACATCCACACACTCTCCACTCCCTCAATATACACCTGGTTACTTTTATTGTGAAATAATACTTGGAAAAGTATTTGACGATATTACCTTGCAAATGTTATTGGCATGTGGATCAGGTAAAAGAGGTTGGTTCAGACTCGGCTGAATACTTTTTTCACAAAGTCCAGCAAGCACCTCTTCTCCCTTGCACTTCCCAACACTTCCCCATATCCCATATTCTACTGTGTTGGGGTTACTCCTCTCAACTCCATCCTATTTGGGCATACTGTGACATTCTTTACCTTTTCTGATCTGAGAAGATTTCAGCTCAATTGGTGCATCAAGATTCCAAGCTTGATTGTAGATTAAAGAAGATTTGCTCCTTTCTTTGGAATCATTTGTAATCACTTGAAAACCAAATATTGCTGGAGAATCTGGAGATGATTTTTCTGGATGTTCAAAGGATCTTTTTGCTGACAATTTTTCGTTTGAATTGTCTGAAAATGTATGTATTTTTATATCAACATTGTACAGTTGGTAAAAAAAAGAATTTAATCTTCACCTTTGTTTAAAGGTCGTTCTTTAAGGTGAGATAATTTAGCTTGATTTCGGAAATGTTCTGATTGTGAAATAATACTTGAAAAAGTATTTGGCGATGTTAACTTGCAAACGTTGTTGGCATGCGGATCAGGTAAAAGAGGTTGGTTCAGACTCGACTGAATACTTTTTTCACAAAGTCCAGACATCTCCTTTCTGTGAGCCTTGATTTTAGGATTGCCCGTTGAGAAATTTGAAACTCGTGAGATTCGATTGGGAGGGTCTTCGTGAGTCTTTGAAGCCCTATGGTTTGAATTTTTAGGATGCGGAGATTGAGCCCACGATGGCTCTAATCCAGACTCAGGATTGGTTAATAGGATATTAAGGGGAGAAAATGTAGGTTCAATATTGGCATGTGGATCAGGTAAGACTATTTGGTTAGGACTCGGCTGGATACTTTTTTCACAAACTCCAGACAACTCTTTTCTTACAGCATTGAGTTTAGGATTATCTGTTGAGAAATTTGAAATTTCTGAGAATCGATTAAGATTATCGTCATGTGTCATTGCCGGGCCATGATTTGAAGTAGTGGGTTGCGGAGATTTAGCCCAAGACGAGTCTAGGCCAGACTCAGAATTGGTTAGAAGGATATTTAGAGGAGAAAAGGTAGGTTGAATGTTTCCAAACTCATTGAGGAAATCATCATAGATATTGTGGTTTGGAGTCCGGATGGTTTTGTTGAAAACATTTCTCGGTGATCTTGGAGACGGCTCAATTTTCCTGGCATTTTGTTGCTTTAATAAGAATGAAAGGAATGTTAAATATTCAATTTTGAGATGTGTTGTAGACCTCACCATTCCTCTGATTGACTCAGAAGTTTTTCCATTTCTAGTTGGAGTTGCATTAGGTGAGTTATAAAATGATGGACTGTACGATGATGCATCATGCGACTAAAAAACAAAGAAAAATATTTTTTTTATGAATGAATAACTGCCTGTTGGCCATATCCCACTTATCCAATATCTGTCAGCCTGCTGCCAACCAAGCTCTTCCACCCCTTTGGAAATGGTTAATGGTAAAACCATTTTTCTTTTTTATCATTTTTTAAGTATACCTTGTGAATCGGCGGTCATTAAAGGCACACTAAGTGGTTTTTGATCTTTTTTTTGTGGTTTTTTTTACCCGGGCGGGAGTTGAGCCAAGGTTGCTGGGATAGAAATCCAGCTTCTTACCAATTGACATCCTGACTCTGTATGACATATCAGAGTCTCCAACCCACTGTAATAATCATGTGTTGTATAGACTCAGGCAATGTTAACGGAAGACCAATATCTTAATCGGAGTGCAGCCATTGACTTGTATAGAGAAACTGCAGATTACTATTACCCTGACTGAGGATGCCTTGTAGATTTATTTGATAATACGGGATTGACAAATTGCTGGCATGGGTCGGGGATTGAATCTTTGCTACTTATTCACACCTATTCTAATTTATAACAATGAGTCAATGATTGATTTTGTACATGGACCATAAGTTGAATTTGGTCTTCTTCTCTTAATCATGCTTAAGAGCTCAAGCTTGGTAGAGTTTCTACCCATTACATATGCAAATAATGTTTTCTAAAAGTGATTCATTCAATTCTTGAACCCCAGGGTTGGTTAGCTGATAGTCCAAAAATGGTAACAAAAGTTTAAGTTTGTGGCAAAAATTGTAAAAAATGTGTAAGATAAAAGTGTATCAAATGACTTACATGGTCAAAAGCTGGGTATCTTGGGCTTCTATCAATCAAATTATGCTCTTGCTGAGAACAGGGTGATGGTGATTGTGTGGAAAACGAAAATGATGATGGTGAAAACACTGGAGAATAGCGGCTGACTGCTGAAAAAAAGTTTTTATCACATTTGAAATAATCACTCCAATTCATTTCATTATTATGTGAGAAAAGGTACCTTGAGATATGGAAGGAGAAATGCGAGATAGAGTGCTGCAAGGTTTAAATGGTTCATTATGCTTCCTTATAAAAACAGCTTAATTAAACTAACCTTATTTTGTTCTTGCAATCCTGATATTCAAATGGTGGAGGTATTATTATAGAAGCTTCATCCTGACATGAATAAAGTGAGATTTGATATTTGTCATTTTGTTGTTGCCTTCCATGTTCATTTTCAGATCTCCTATGGGATGAGTTTGTGTTGGCATTCCATGTGTTGTGAGAATCAGCTCGATCTAAAGTAGAATTGAAAATATTAATTTCAATAAAGGCTAGTCTAATCATCAGAAATTGTTGCCAGACTAAGTTTCTTTCAGAGCAAAAGACATAGAGAGCTATTTTTACTTTAGTGGCAGACCTTTTTTAATTGCTGTTGGACAAGAACTGAGTCATAAAGGTAAAACTTTTTTGTGCATTTGTTGGACAAAAGGCAAAAACAAAATCTCTTTATAGCTCTGCTCAGTTTTTCAATTAATGGGGTTCTTTTGTATATGCTTTAATTCTGTGATCTATGCTCAGGATGGGGGCCTAAATGCCTCACATTCTTTGGAAACAATTTCAGAGGGGTTGTTGTAGCTCATTGCTACGCCAACTGGCTGAGACCTGGGAGGAACAGGGCTCGATCCCTGGCCTGGGCTAAATCTTTGAACCCTGGATTTGCCTTAATGAATCATTTCTGTGAGATGATTAACTCAGTTAGGATTGATTTTTGTCCAGAGACTTGATTAGAATGATATTTAAACTCACTTATTCACATTTATCAATTGAAAATTAAGTAATTTTAAGGCACAGCTTTCAGTCAAAAATGAACTGTTGTAAAGTCAACACTATTCTCATTCGCTTGAATTTGTGTTAGAATAATCAGTTCTTAACACAAGCTCTCTCTTTATCTTATATTTGCGTTGTAAGTTATTAGTCAGTTAAAATATAGCATTTAGCATAGAAACAACTTGCATTTTTTGCTGGGAGACACTCACAACAAATGGTAATTTGAATTATATGACCATTAATGAAGATGGAATTTACTTATATATAGTGTTCTTAAAGCCCCTATTATGAGCTACAAATATCTTTAAGAAATTACCTGTATTTGAGATTGGTGTGGGATTTTGAGGGATCTAAATTTGTTTAAAGAAAAAAATGTTAAGGTAAGATATTCAACAGTCTATTTAATGTTTCTTACCTGCATTGTTTGAAGGATTTCTTCAAGATTCCAGTCCATAGGAGTGGCTGGATTCAGTTGCATTTAATTTGACCCCTACTTGTACCTAAGATACATTGATTTTTCAGTTGCCTGAAGATTGCATTTCATTAACTTTTTCTTACAAATTTCAAGTTGTCCAACACAAGATGTTGCTTCATTTTTAAACTTTCAGCATACACTCAAAAGGTTTTCTTTTGAGCATCTGAAACTTTGAAGAAAAAAAAAAGTTTACTTACTCCTTAATTCCTTTATATATTTTAATTTTCAAGGGAGTTTGCAGTCTTGAACTTTATTTTTTAAGAAGAAAAGTCCCATTTTACTTTTGTAGTTATCTTTTTATTTCTTACTAAATACAGTATGTAACCTTAAAGCATGCCACAGCAACTGGTCTTTGATAGAGACCTTCTTTGTTCTAGTTATCCAAATATGAACATTTTGAGGAGCAAAAATGTTAGTATTTATCAGGCTCTTTCTTTTAGTACCTAATTATTCCTTCCAATTAAATTCAAACAAAATTGGTAAATCACATACCTGAAAGTTGTTCAATTTTTAAATTATCAGGCTGGAATCCATAGTAGTCTATCAAGCTTAAATTCAACCCCTTGTCCAACAACAAGAAGGCAAAAACTTCAAGAACTTAAAAATTTATACAAAAATATGTTACATTTTAGATGAAGGTGTTTGGAAAAAGCAGGTTTTTACTTGGTGCAATGGAGTGTGGTCACAATGTAGTTTCTCTTTTCTTTACATTTGTATTCCAGTGACAATTCTGATTTCAAGACAAAAAAAAGTCATTAAAAATGTGAAAAATTTACACTTCTTAGTTTTGTGAAATGAGTTACCCAAGCCAATAACTTTTTGAAATATTTAAGACAAGATGTTGAATGCTTACATTTTAAATGGCTGATATTTCCAGTATTTGTAATTTCTGTACACAGCAAAATTGGTTTTGCAGTGTAAAGCTTGTGTTCCCTGGACGGTCTCCCAATCTCAACCTATAAAAGATAAATGGTGCAAAATAAAATTTCAAGCCAAAAAATTTGATTTTTGTAAAAATTTACTTTTATTACTTTAGGATATTTTTTTGGGGCAAAAAAATTTACAAAAGTTTGACAAATTAAATAAGATTTTCTTGTAAAAAAAGTTACAAAAAGAAAAACTGAAAATGCCCTTGGCCCACAAAAAACTGGTTTTCTGCTTTTTTCTTCATAAAATCTTTTAAAAAAGATGCTGTTTTAGGCCCAAATGATGGTGCAAAATAAGAGGTAGATTACTTTGCAAATTAATAAGCATTTTAAAAAAATAAGGCCAGAAATAAATATCAAGTGGCTCTTAGCAGTTTTTTTTCTAATTGAATTACTGAATATAAAACTTTAGAAACTTATAACAACTTTTTCAGGAATTTCAGTTTCAAATATAAAATATGAATATTTTATATGGTTTTTGTGTTTCTATATGTGAAAATTATCTGACTTTGTTTTCCAAACTGAAATGAATTCAATAGTAAACCTTTTGAATCTCTATGAAATTTGATGCAAATCTAAACTCTCATTTGAGTAAGTATTTTATCAATTACTAGCCAACCGGGCCCCGGCGCTGCCCGGAAAAAATTTGATGAGCTTATGTCTTTTGGAGTTTGGGGTACCCTGGGGTCTGGGGGTCGGGTTGGTGCGGTCATGCTTGTGCTAAGAACCATCCCTGGGTTGGTGGGGAGGTCTGTGCAAAATTTGGTGGAGATTGGTCCGGCGGTTCGCACGTGAAAGAGGGACATAGGTACATAGGTACAAACAGTCACTTTTATATATATAGATTTGAACCTATTTCTATTAGAAGCCTTTTTTATTGTTGTATTATAATATAGGTAGCAGTTTAACATCAGATTAGGTGCCACCCCTCCTTCTCTCCTGCCATACACACATCCTTGTGGCGGGCGCTCCGTCTTCTGAACCCTTGCCTAACGAGACAGATTTGATATATATAAATGTAGATAGAACACACGGATCTTGGTATTAAGTTTCACTAACAGTACTTATTTTTTTTGATCACACAACCTTTCTATCCATGTTTGATCCCCGAGCGTTCCTGATCAGCGCGCTCCTGTTTCACATGTCAATAAAAAGGCTTGCACGCCTTTTCATGTTACCTGCGGTTATCTTCCATTGTGCTTAGACCTAGGAATTCGGAAGAATAATTAGAATTAGATTGAAGTTCAGTTTTGTAAGTTTAGTATGTAAGAATACTTATCCCTAACTAAAATAAAGCATTATGAGCATCTGTCATCAGAGCCTTTTATTTCTATAAGACGGAAGGACTCAAAGGATCATTGGGATAAGATGTGCAATTATACTGGGACATTGATGTCACGTATTTGTGATCCCATACCTATCACATGCGCTCCCAGGAATAGTCTACATAAATTACAGGTATTTTGGGGGCAGAGGTTTGCTGGTCCCAGAGATCGAATCTGATCCCATTGGGTGCACTGCTGGCTATTATATAAGAACAATTAAAGTAACAACAAATAAACAAAATATATCACTGCCAACACTGTCATCAAAATGTTTAACAAAGGCAACACTTCAATGGCTACTGAACTGAAAAAAGAGCATACGTAAAAGAGAGAACACATGGTAGGGTAACCTTCATCAATGACACAAAGGGTACCCGGCAGGCAATGTCTCTGGAACAGATTAGAAGTCTTCAAGGAAATAAAATTTGGCAGGATTAATATAAAAAACGACGGCCTATCGAGAGCTGAACTCAAAAAATAGTCCCTTGTGTTTTAATAACTCAACGATTCCTATGTACAGGGAAACATAAACTTTTGTTTGGATTTATTTTACTATTTCATCGATTACTAATCCCTCCCGAAGAGAAGCAAAAGGGGAGTTTAGAAATTTTGTATAGGGATCAGGCGTGACGTTATGCGTGCGTCCGTCACCTCATTCTCCCCCCACTAGCTAGAGGCCTGAAAATTGGCATGCATAATCCTTACATAAATGGCTTCAAAGTTACAGATCGGTTTTTGACATTTTGCCTAGAAGCTGAGATATTTATAAGTTCAAAGTTTTATATTTACACTTTTAATAAGTCCCATAATTTTAAAGCTAGAAAAAAGTTTATAAAATAACAATTTTTGTTCAAACATTTACCTAAAAATGTTGTTTTTATAAACTTTTCTCTAGCTTTAAAATTGACAAAGCCATTAATTTTTAAAGTATAGGCAGGTCACTCAGGAGGGTTAGGTATTTTTCCCCGCACAAAAAATACCCGTCTACTTAATTGACAATTTTGTATACCTTTGTGCCTTACACAGTTTTTAGAGAGGATAGGTAATTACATCTAAAAGTATGATCAAGCCATTAATTCCAAATACAAATACAAACACAAATAGGGATGTTTTCAAATACTTAATCTGGATGTAATTTATAATGGTAAGAAATCCAACAAAGTGTTTTGGCTCAACTTCAATCCCCCATCCTTCTAAGTGTCCATTTTATCCCAAACAGCATAAATAAAAAAAAGTGCAAAAATGTATAAAATAAAATTATATCTTTACAATAATGATAAGAAGCAAAACATTTTTTTACATAAATTACATTATATTTTCCTGATAAACATATAAAAAAAGGTCTTTGTTTAACTTAAAAATCTTATAGACATTTTCTTTTCAACATCAATACGTTCCAAGGATTGACAGAATTCATTGAAATTGAGGTGATCATCCCGATCCAGATCAGCTTCGTAGACCATTCGCTCAGCAATAGATTCAAGATGTTCACCAGAAATGTTACTTCCAATCATCTAAATTGAAATATTTAAATGATTGACAAATTAAGGTATTTTAGAGGTTCAGACAGAACTAAAAATTAATTATCCTTTTTTTACTGGCTCTAAAATTTTTTATTGTGAGTGATCATTAAGAGTGCAGAGAGAAGAATAAACTATAAATTTCTTCAAAAATGTTGAAAATCTTACTTACTTTGCCATTCTTTTTAAAGAAAATAGTTATTTACTTTTATTTTTTTTATTCTAAAGTGATATTTCCAGTGATGAATCAGATGGAAACTGTGGCCTTTAGATGATTTCTTACTCTTGTTCAACTTACCAAGGTTAAAATGACTAGAAGTTCTTCTTTTGAAATGTAGCCATCATTGTCCATATCATACATGTTGAATGCAACTAGGGAAAATATTTAAAAACAATTTGTGTAAAACTGGATTTCAATCTCCTTATTTTAGTTTTGGTAAAACTTAAACTAAGCATTGTCACTTGTGGCTTTATATTGGTGCATGGTACATGACACTTTACGATTTATATATATATAAAACCCCAAC
>Ga0194133_10010513_pt1 | contig 10402 bp, 3 predicted proteins | sample TA2KigOf40mmetaG_FD_155448 | JGI IMG/M metagenome (GOLD analysis project Ga0194133, IMG submission 155448) | Freshwater microbial communities from Lake Tanganyika, Tanzania - TA2015055 Kigoma Offshore 40m | ecosystem: Environmental > Aquatic > Freshwater > Lake | place: Tanzania: Lake Tanganyika... | reverse complement strand
CCCCTTGTCCCGGCTGCATCCCCGGAGGCATCATCCCCGGTGGCAGGGGCGGTTGGCCTTGCTGCATCATCCGGTTTTCCATCGGCACCACCGGTCGCCGCATGATCGGCTGAAGCGGCGGGCGCAGCACCAAGATCACCTGGCAGACGGCGATGGTCACCAAACTCAATGCCGCCAAGGCCATACAAACCTTAACATAAAGTTCGGGCCGAACCGTGGTCTCTTGGTTCATCCCTAAAGCCTAGGAATCCCGGCTAGGTTCCGCAAATCTCTCTTTCCCCCCAAGACAACTTCCCCCTCCGCGAAAATCAGGTCTTACCAACTACTTGGCGGCGCGGAACTCGAACCGCCCCTGACTTGGATCAACTTGATTCCGGTGGCGGTGGTCGTCATCTCCCCAGGCACCCGCCGGATCGCCTGCAGACGAACGGAATACGTTCCCGCCCGCGTCGGCCGGCCGGAAATGCGGCCTGTGGTGGCGTTGATACTGAGGCCGGGAGGCAAGCCGGTGGCGGTGTAAACCGTCGGACTGTTATTCGCCGTCACCTGGTAGGTGTAGGCGACGTTCCGCGCCAGGGAGACCGGATCCAGATTACTAGTGATCTTCGGCACCACCGGAGGCGAGGCTTCCAGGATGAAGGCAACCGGATCCGTACCCGTCCCGTTGCGGTTTCTTGCCGTCAAAGTGGCGAGAATAAACCCGCTCACGGAAGGAGTTCCCGAAATCACCCCGCTGACCGGATTAACGGTGAGGCCCGCCGGTAAATTGGACACCCCATAGCTGGGAGGCGGTGTGCCGGAAGCGCGGATCGTAAACGGGTTGAATTCGTAGCCCTGCCGACCCAGCAGGACTCCGGGATCATTGGTGATCTCCGGCACGGCGGCGTTGGCTTGGATCGTCAGGATCATTTGGGCGCTGCCGGGACCGAACCGGTTCGAGGCCGTTAACATCACCTGGTTGGTGCCCGCCCGCGTGGGCGTCCCGCTGATCAGCCCACTCTTGGTGTTCACCGTCAGCCCCAGCGGGAGATCGGCCGCCGCATAACTGGTCGGGCTTCCGGAAGCGGTGATCTGGTAGCGGAACGCCACCCCGTTGGTGCCGGTCGCCGTGTTGGGGCTAGTAATCACCGGCACCGCCCCCCTGTTGGTTACCGTGAGCACCAAATTCTTGGTGCCCACCCCGGCGGCGTTGGAGGCACTCAGCAACACCGTGCTGCTGCCGACCGACTGCGGTGTCCCGCTGATCAAGCCACTGACGGTGTTAAACGAAAGACCGGGAGGCAGCGGCGTCGCCCCGTAACTGGTGGGATTGCCCGAAGCCCGGATCTGATACGAGAAGATGACTCCCTGGGTGGCGGTGACCGCACCCGTGCTGGTGATCACCGGCTTGGCCAGCGGGCTGGTGATGGTGAGGGCCAGGTTGGCGCTGCCGATACCCGCAACATTGGAGGCATACAGCGTGAGGTTGGTGGAGAGAGGCGCGGGGGGCGTTCCCGTCATCACTCCCTGGGCGTTGGGGGCACTCAACCAAGCCGGCCGGTTGCTGGCTTGGAAACTGGTTGGGAAGTTGGATGCAGTGATGGTGTACCGAAATAACGTCCCCACCTGCCCAGAGGCCGCGTTGGTGCTGGTGATCACCGGAGGATTCAAGGGAGCCACGCCCAACGTCCACGTCTGCGTCGTCGTCCCCCCCGCGTTACTCGCCGTCACGGTGTAGGGGTTGGTCCCGGAGGACTGCGGAACTCCCGTCACCGCACCGCTGCCGGCGTTCAGGCTGAGGTTGCCAGGCAGGGCCGGCGCAACGCTCCAGGTGATCGGCGTCCCCCCGCTGGCCCGGAAGGTGAACGCAAAGTTCTGCCCCACGGTCCCGGAGGCCGCATTGGTGCTGGTGATCGTGGGAGCCGTCACGGAGGGATTCACCACGATATTCAACGCCAACGGGGCATGCCCCCTTCCGGCCGAGTTGGAGGCGTACAGCGTGAGGTTGGCCGATCCGGTGGCCGTCGGCGTCCCAGTCATGATTCCCTGAGCGTTGGGCGCCCCCAACCAGGCCGGTCGGTTGCTCGCCGCAAAACTGGTTGGGCTGCCGGAGGCCGTAATCTTGTAACTGAACGTCCGACCATTGGTGGCCACAGCGCTGGCTGGACTGGTGATCACCGGCACACTCAACGGATTTGTAAAAGTCAGCTGCAAGGGCTGTTGGCCCACCCCGCCGTTGTTGTAGACACTCACCGTGTAGTTGTAAGTACCGGCCGAAGTCGGTGTCCCGGTGATGGCTCCGGTGGTGCCATTGAAGCTCAACCCGTCCGACATCGGCGTGGGACTGATCGTCCACAACGTCGGACTGCCCGAGGCCATCTCCGGGAAATTGAAGGCCTGCCCCACCGTTCCCGATGCCGTTCCGGCGCTGGTGATTGCGGGAGCCGGGATTCCCGAATTGTACTGCACCGTGAGGATAAGATTCTTCCGACCCGTGCCGCTGGCATTCACCGCCGTGAGCGCGATCACCGGCGCCGTCCCCACATCGGTCGGCCCCGGCGTCCCGGAAATCACCCCCGTTGCCGAATCAAAGGAGGCCCACGCCGGCAAAGGCGCGGCGCCGAAGCTGGTCGGATTGCCGGAGGCAGTGATCGTGTAACTGAAAGGCGTCCCGCTGGTCGCCGAAGCCGTGCCCGCGCTGCTGATCACCGGGGCGGGCGGCGGGCTGATCGTAAGGGTTAAGGTTCCCTGCCCCGTCCCCCCCTCATTGCTGGCGGAAATAGTGTAGTTGAATTGCGCGGCCGAGGACCGCGGTGTCCCGGTGATCAGGCCCGTGGTGGTGTTGAGGTTTAGCCCAGCCGGCAATGCGGGCGTGATCCCGTAGCTGGTCGGCGATTCCGTGGCCTGAATTTGGTAAGAGAAAGCGGTTCCCACCGTGGCGTTTGTCGTGGCGCTGGTCACCACCGGCTTGGCCACCGGATTCGTGGTGGTGAGGGTCAAGGTAGCGTGACCGGTGCCAGCCGTATTCACGGCAGTCAATAGCACGGAAGAAACGGAGCCGTTTGGCGTATTCGCCGGCGGCGTTCCTGTGATCAATCCTGTGTTGTCGTTAATCGCCAGCCATCCGGGCAACCCCTGGGCGCCAAAGCTGATCGGGAAATTACTGGCGGTGATCTGGTAGCTAAACGCTTGGCTGTTGGTGGCCGTGGCCGTCAGCGGACTGGTGATCGACGGCACGGCTGGCTCCGTAATGGTGATGGAGAGGTTGGAGGTCGGCCCCGAGCCCCCCGCATTGGTCGCCCAGACCTTGATATTGGGCAAGGTCCCCTGGAAAGAGGCCGGAGGAGTCCCGTGGATCAGCCCCGCGGCGGGCGCGTTGGAGTTGAGCGTCAGCCAATTGGGTAAATTTTGCGCCCCATACCCCACCGGACCGTTATTGGCCGTGAGCTGGAACTGGAAGGCCACTCCGCTCTGACCCGAGGCCGTCCCGGCGCTGGTGATGGAGGGCAAAGCGGCCGCGCCTTGGATCGTGAAGACCGCGTTGGAGTTCGTTATTCCGGAGGCGTTGCTCAGGGTCACCGGCACCGTGTAGCTCCCGGGAGTTGTGGGGGTGCCGACAAACTGGGCCGACATCCCGTTGGGCGTGGGCCAGTTGGTCAGGGTCAAACCAGGAGGCAAGCTGGAGGCGGAAATCGAGGCGGGTTGATTCGAAAAGAACGGAGGATAAAGCTCTGCCTTCACGGGAAACTGAGCAACAAGATAAGTAGGCGGCTCAGGACAAACCGCTGGGGTGTTGGATCCGACGTTCCCCGTGTAGGTCATCGCCTGAAGCAAAAACGCCGGAATAGTGTTCGGGTTCGTTGCTGGGGTCACGTTGATGGTGATGTTTCCTGTCGAGGCCCCAAACGGATTCGTGGCCACAAATCCCACCACATAGGTTCCCGCGTTGGTCACCTGCCCCGCCAGAATCCCGCCCAGCTGGGTGCTGGAGATGGCCAGATTGGTATAGAAGACCGCGCCGGGCGGCAGGGTGCCGGACGCATTGGTGGAAGACCAAGTCGCATAATTCAGGTTGGCTCCGGTGGGCTCGATATAGACCCACTGGTACTGGTTGACGTTAGTGGTGAAACTAGTCACGGAGGGTGCGCCGCTCGGCGGCGGCGTGGTGGGGGCAATGATGAAGCTCAGGGTATTCGTCTGAACCCCCACGTTGTTGGAGATGATGAAGTTGACCGTGTTGGTGTTGGTCTGGAAGGTCTGCGGATTCAGCGTGTTGCCGCTCGGCGTGCCACCCACCGTCGCCCACACCTGACCGGCGTTGCCGCCCGACTGGGTTTGGGTCGAGAAGGTCAAGCCTGCAGGGAGATTGGTGGGCGGAGTCCACACCGCCTCCACGGAGTTCGAGAGATTAAATAGGGTGCCATTATTGATATTGAGAGGAAAAGCGGAACCCCCCAATCCCGCTGGAGTGCTGGCAAGGATCGACGGATTTCCTTGCGTGCCCGTGATCGTGTAGCTGGTGAACGTGCATTTTGCACTGTTGGGCGTGCCGAAGATGAAGCCGATCGGATTGGTCGCGACGCCAAAATTGTTGGAAACCGCAAATTTCAGGACCCCTTGGGTGCTCACCGAAACGCCCTTGTAGGACAAGACCTTCCCAAACACCTCCCCGGAAGCCGCCGGGTTGGTGGTCCATTGCACTCCGGGAGGAACCGGATCGGAGTCGGGAGCAAGACTCCAGGTAGCTCCCACCAGGTTGGATCCGGTAAGGATGACCGGACCAAAGGGGGCTCCTAGGCTAATGGATGCTGGGGGTCCAGCGGGAGGCCCCGCCAAGACGGTAGGAGTAAAGTTGGAAGGCTTGTTGGTGTTCCCCGTCCCCTGCAGGAGAGAAAGGGTAAAGGTGCTGTTGGTACTTCCATAGGCATTGGAGATTTCAATCATATAACTGGCCGAGGGAATGTTGGTGTTGGTGGCCGTCCCGGTGATGTAGGCGCTCACCTCCCCGTTGTTGGTTTGGTAGCTGAACAAGAGCCCTCCCGGAAGGGTCCCTGGCGTCAGTCTCCATCGGGTCGTGGGTGGGGTGGATCCCATCTGGTTGGCGGTGAAACGCACCAGAGGTCGGGTATAGTCGTAGGTGACAAAACTGGAGCCTAGGATCTGGCCGGTCGGGGCGATGCCTGAGGGCTTGGTCGAGTTGGCCGGGGACGCAATGTAAAGTGGCACCTCTTTGGTGCCCACCCCATTTTGGTTATAGGCAAAGAGCTGGAGAACATACGGGTTCAGATTCAAGGTGGGCGAAATTTGGCTCGAAGGCGGAATCGTCCCGTAGATTTTGGCGGTGTAGGGATCAAACTTCAGCCCGGGCGGCAGGGCGGCCACGTCGTAGCCCTGCGGCCCGTTGTTGGCCGTGATCTGATAAAAAGGTTCACCGCTGTTGTTGGAGAAAACCACTCCGCTGAGGGTGTTGGTCAGGCGGATCGCGTTGGTCGAGCTGGTGATGACGGGGACCAGGCTGGATTTCCCGGCGCTGTTCGGACTGTAAAGATAGATCTCCAGCCAGGGCTGGATCGTGGCCGGGGGAAAGTTGGTGTTGGTATGGGCCAGAAGCAGCGGCAGGCCGGGACTGAACTGCGCATTTTTCATCCGGTCGCTGTACGGATGGCTATAGACAACCTGGGACACCTGATAAATGCTCTGGCCCCAGGCGCTGTACCAAGGGTTATTGGTCAGCCCCGGGCTGCTGGGCTGGTTTTGGGCGTAAACGTTCGTCTGTACCCACCAGCTGGCGGAAACCATCGCCCCGATGTTGGTTTGCGGCACCCTTGTATCGGGTCTAACCGGGGCAGCCCCTCCCGGCGGAACTTGATTCCCCAGCGAATCCAGCCAAACCGGCCACCCCTTCACCGGGCTGTTCACAAATCCTCCGGCAAAACCAAACGTGATCTCAGCCAGCATGGAGTCCTGGATGCTGGGCGCCCAACTTTCGTGGTAACTGAAGCCTTGGCTGGATGCGAGGTTGCTCCAGGTCGCCACGCTGGGCAGTAAGGTGACATATCCCGTGTTGGTTCCGGCAGCGCTGGGCAGGGAGTACGTCGCGGGAGCCCCATAGATATAACTGGAAAACCAGCTATTGGTGGCTACGCCACTGTCGGGGGTATAGCGGGCCCCCAACCCGGTGGTGGTGGTAACGATTCCGGTATTCTTGTTGGAGGAGATAATCACCCCGTTGGTGAGAACCACGATAGGCGTCCAATAGTACGGGGTATTACTGGCCGTGGAGACGCCGTTCAGCCAGTTGAGCTGGGCGGTCGTGGGCTTGGGGGCGCTCGGGTTGGGCAACAGCGTGACATCGAAGGAAAAGGTGTAGTAATAATCGTCCGTTCCCGAATCTTGGCCGGGCGTCACATTCAGGCCGATGGAGTTGGAGATCCGCGCATAAATTTTGTACCCCCCGCTTCCCGTGCCCAAGGGAGGGCTGTTGGAGACCTGGTAGAGGTAAGGGGCAAACGAAGGCGCCACCTGCCCCGGCCACCCCCCGTTATAAAGAGGACTCGTGTTGGTCGATCCCCCGGGCGCCATCTGGATGCTGCCGGCCCCGGCGGAGCTGGGTCCGACAAAACGGATGATGTTCGTGTTAGGGGCGGCCCCGAACCAGGCGGCGGCGGAGATCTCCCCCAGATTCGCCAGCATGGAGGGAATGTTGTTGGTGTTGGTGAAACCTTTTTGGTAGTTGACGGTGCTTGAACCGGGAACCGGGGTGTTCACATTGGTGCACAGTTGCAGGAGCATGGGGATTCCCACGGTGTTGATGGCGGTGGCATCGGCGGTGTCGTACGGGCTGCCCATGTAGGCGTACTCGATGTCTCCGAACGGAGCATCACTCCACGGCACGTTCGGCCCACCCGTCGGGGCCGGATTGGAATTATTGGTGGTCCAATTGTTCGTGGTCAGGGCAAACCAAATCGTTCCGCTTTGGGCATATTGGACAAAAAGCTGGCGGTAATTCTTACCCGTACCATCCGCAAACGTGGGCAGGCTGGTGAAGTTGGTGGAAATGGCCGTGCCATTGACCCCATTGACCCGGTTGATGATGGGATTCGTCCCGCTGCCGTTGGTGTAGTAGACATAATAGGCAGCCGGCAACACGGTGCCGGTGTCCACGGACAAAAGCTGCACGCTGTTGTCGTTGGTGCCCGTCTGGTTGTAGATCCGGATCTCCAACGGCATGTAGTTGGACGACCATGCCCAGTTCCAGCCGGCCGGATTCCATTGGGCCCAGCCGCAGGACGCAGATACGAAAAGAGTGCCAAGAATCGCCCAGAAACCCGGGCGGTGCCCTATCCGATCCGTAAAGGTGGGGACGGTTTTAACAGGATCTTTAAAATCCTAATTTTATCTTCATTTCACATCAAGAGTTATCGAATGTGGCCTAGAAGCTGTAGACCACTTCCGCCCCGGCGTAGTAGGACGGACCGCCGCCAAACCCGCTGTCCTGGGTGTTGGGCTGGCTGTTCTGGGTGCTATTGGTGCCCCAGTCCATCCGGTACTCCGCCCGGATCAGCAGGTTATCGATCACGTTAAATCCGGCCGTCAGGGTGTACTCCCACAGGCTCATCCCCGCATCGCTATAGGCCGGGTCACTGGAGATCTTATGGAGATTGTTTCCCCCCAGATACTCCCCTCGGCTGGCCAGATAGAACCAGTCGTTGAACTGATACTTGAGATAGCCGCCCACGCCCCACCAGGTCGTGCCGCCAGTGGAACTCAGCGTGTCTCCTAAGTAGACCACATCCTCGCTGTTATTGGAGTTCGCGGTGCCCAGCACGGTGTTGAAGGAAAGCAACAGCTTGTCTTCACAAGCCTGGGGAGCCCAACTTCCCCAGGAATTATAGATGAAGGTGTACCCCGAACCACTGGTCAGATTGAGGTAGCCCACCACGGTGGAACTGGCCCCCGGCTGGCTGGCGTCCAAGGAGGAATCGTTTTCCGCGTTGGTGCTCCACTGGAAATTATTGCTCCAGGTGGCATTGCCGCCGGGCGCCGTCACGTCCAAGGCCGCGAGAAGAGCCACGCCATCCCCGTTCATGCCGGTGGTGGTGTTGTTGTCCGTGTTGCTGCCGTTGACCACGCCCAGCTTCGCGTCCAGATACTCGTCAAACCGATAGGAAGAGAGAACCCCGGTGTAGTAGAGCGGGAACTGTTGAAAGAGGAGGCCGTAGGTGATGTTCATGTTGGCGGGGCGCTCGATCACCTCGTAACCCAGGATGGAAACAAACTTCCCCACCTTGAAATCCCACCCGTTGCCGACGGGCGCACGGATGGAGATATAAGCCTGCTCCAGAAAAAGGGCGTTGGAATCCATATTCGTGTTGTCGCTGCGAGTCGTGCCCGAGTCGCGGTTGGTGAAGTAGTTGGCGTCCTCCCCAAACATCACGTCGGCCCGGAACCCGGCCTGCGCTTTGTTTTCCGAGGTCAGCGCCTTTTCCAAGGCCAGCTTGAGGGCGTAGAGATTGAAATCCCCGGCGGCGGCCGTATCCGTCCCGAAACGCGGCACCACTTTCTGCTGCGGATTGCCGTTGAAGTTGTAGCTGTACCCGGCGTCCACGTAGCCGCTCAGCTTGATCCCCTTCTGTGCCGTCTCCACGAAGTTGTTTTGCAAAACCTTTTTCGTGTCCTTAGCCGAGGCCTGCACCTGATCCCCGCTTCCCGTCCCCGCCCACGACACATGCCCGATTATAGCTACGGCTCCTAGATGCAGTATTGGTTTGCGCATATTGCCATCTATGGGTAGTGGTCCCAACCCTGTCAACTGAATCTTCCGAAAACGTTAATAAATTAAAAAAAGTCTACCAATCTGCCGCATCTAACCGCGCCGGCGAAAATAGCTAAGCCCGGGGCAAAGCCCATGAAACATGTGCCCCCCGCCCCAACGGATGGTAAATATATCAAGCCATCCTTAAGGCTCGGCCCGTAGATCAACTATGAGCGAAACGCCCCAACGGGGCGGAAATAACTAAGCCCGAGGCAAAGCCCATGAAACATGTGCCCCCCGCCCCAACGGATGGTAAATATATCAAGCCATCCTTAAGGCCCGGCCCGTAGATCAACTATGAGCGAAACGCCCCAACGGGGCGGAAATACCTAAGCCCGGGGCAAAGCCCCGGGAACGGGAATGAAAACCCATCAAGCCCTGTAAGGGCGAAAGAGATGCCGCCCCTTCAGGGCTGACCAACATTTCCACGTTTGCCGTGGCCAGGTTTCCTAGTCCTGAATCTCCCCATCTCCCATCTGCGATCTTCCATCTTCTAGCAACCACCTACCTGCCTACAGCCTGTAGCCTCTCTTAATCCTAATCCTGCCCCTTAATCCGATTTCCTCCGCCTCCCCGCCATCAGCACCGCCGAGGGGTTTGGTTTTAGATTTTTAAGATTTGGATTTTAAGATTATTCCTTTTTTCATTGTGCCCCTTCAGAGAATGTTTCTTTATTTTTTACGTATTCTGCTGAATCGCAAATAAGCGAGAACCAGATATTCCCACCTACGGCCGTAACCTGTGCTTCGGCCTGCTCGCTGTGGGGGCCTTCCCAAATTATCTTCCAGACTTCATTGGTTAATATTCCGTTTGATATATTTTCTTCTTCAATACGCTGCAAAGTCCTTAGGCCCTGGTGCCCGTAACATTCAATCAATAACTTATCTACGTCTTTCAGATTTATTTTTTGATCATTTTGATTGTCGAGAAACATGACGGAGAGGCATCTGGCCTTGGGGCCTTGTTCTTTAAGAAAAGCAAATTGAGTAATATCAATGTTGTCTTTATTTCTTACCAGCAGAATCCAATACTTATCTGAGAATCTTGGATTTGGGTCATCACGTATTTCGGAATCACCCACTCTTTGTTGAATTTCATGGATGGTAAGGCCGAGCCAGCCTTGTGGTATTTTATTTTTATTTGATGGGGATTTTTTCTTATATGTATTTAGTAAAAAAAAGGACAGGCCCGTTATTAGGGCAAGTACGGAAAGAGCGATTAGACGTTTTCGATTCATTTCAGCCAATCATTGTCACCCACTCCTTTCAGCAAAAGCGCACCGTTAGAAGGCAGGCACGGGAATGAAGGCGAGAGATCGTCCGGCCGGCTTTTTCAAAGATCATTTGATCGGCCAGCTTCACGCTTAAAGGCATTTCATGGGTCACTTGAGTCCTGAGCTTCGATTTTTTCAAGGAGCTCACTAGCAGGTTTGATGCCCTGATCCTTGGCTTTTTTAAGCCATATTATGGCCAGCTGAAAATCTTTTTTTATAATTCGACCCTCATAATACGCGTAACCCAATGTGAACATTGCTTTTGGATACCCCGCAGAAGCTGCTTCCTTGAAGAATTCCAATGCTTTCTCATTGTTTACATTAACCCCCCATCC
>Ga0194133_10010511_pt1 | contig 10403 bp, 10 predicted proteins | sample TA2KigOf40mmetaG_FD_155448 | JGI IMG/M metagenome (GOLD analysis project Ga0194133, IMG submission 155448) | Freshwater microbial communities from Lake Tanganyika, Tanzania - TA2015055 Kigoma Offshore 40m | ecosystem: Environmental > Aquatic > Freshwater > Lake | place: Tanzania: Lake... | reverse complement strand
AGCGGGTGATGATCTTAAATTGCTGGGTGCTACTACAAAAGGCAGTATTGTTGCGGGTAATGGACTACTCACGAAGGAGGTCGTCGTCGGTGCTGATAATCTATTCTTGATGGCGGATAGTTCGGCGCCCGAGGGTCTCGTGTGGGCGGCGGCGGCTGGTCCTCAAGGTCCTACCGGTGCTACTGGTCCTACTGGAGCTGTTGGTCCTACTGGATCAACAGGCGCTACTGGCGCTACTGGCGATACTGGTTCTATCGGTCCTACCGGTCCGCAAGGCGTTCAAGGCATTCAAGGCGTTCAAGGTATTCAAGGAATTCAAGGACCCGTTGGTGATACGGGTGCTACAGGTCCTACGGGTGGTGTTGGTGCGACTGGTCCTGCTGGTGCGACGGGTGATACTGGTCCTTCGGGTGCGGTCGGTGCTACTGGTCCTACTGGTGATACTGGTCCTACTGGTCCGCAAGGCAGTACTGGTCCTACGGGTGCTACTGGACCGAAGGGTCAATCGTCATCGTTCTATGAATACATGACGCAAAAAACGCAACAAGGTCCCGTTCCTCCTCCTGCGGGTGGTGATGTGATTTGGGATGCTGTGAATACGACTCTGGCGAATAATTTATTCATATCTGTTTTTGATACACCTGGCGATGATTTAGAATACCTATTGAGTAATTTTGATGTCGGTGATATTCTGGTTATTCAAGATAAGAATACCGCTGCGAACTTTCAAGAATGGACGATTAATGCTCCACCTACCATCGTGACTGGATTGTATATCCAATACCCCGTCACGCTCACAGGCGGAACTTTTGATTTTGCGACACTTTCAAATAATCACCCCGTTTTACTGATCGCAAGTTCAACTGGCGCAACAGGTCCAACAGGTCCTACGGGTGCGACCGGTCCAACGGGTCCTCAAGGTGATACTGGTCCTACGGGTCCTGTCGGCGCAACTGGTCCTACGGGTCCTCAAGGCGATACTGGTCCTACGGGTCCGCAAGGCGATACTGGTCCAACAGGTCCGCAAGGTATTCAAGGTCCAACAGGTCCGCAAGGTGATATCGGTCCAACAGGTCCTCAAGGAGTTCAAGGTATTCAAGGCATTCAAGGCGATACTGGTCCTACGGGTCCTGCGGGTCCTACGGGTGCGACGGGTGCGACGGGTGCTACTGGTCCTGCTGGGAGTGCTTCTTTTACTGCTTTTACACCTACAATTTCAGGCATTTCTCTTGGAGGACCAGGGCATGTGAATCAAGGTGAATATGCGACACAAGGACAACTAACAACTGTGAATATTTATATACGATTAGGAATAATGGATAGTGTGACAGGTCCAGTATATATTAATTTTCCGGTTGCTTCTAGTTATAGTGGTTTTACTGGTTTTACTGGAAACTTGGGACACACTCTAAATGGTAATGCTTCGTTTTATACTGGTAATGGTCCTCAAACTACATATGGTCTTGTGTCATATTATAGTTCAACTCAAATTGAAGTCCAACCCTTTTATTTAAGTGGAAACTATCAAATACGAAACAGTATAAGTTCATCAATACCTTTTAGTTGGGGTGTTGGTGATGAAATATTTATCTCATTCTCATATCATTCGGTTTAGAAAAATAAATATCTTGTCATATTATAAAAATGACCTACTATGACCTCAACATGAATAGCAAGCGGATCAACAACACACAAGATCCCGCATCAGCGCAAGATGTCGCCACAAAAAATTATGTTGATACGGCAAGTGGTGGTTTAGTATTTATATCAAGCACTACATCAGGGGCAAGCGTCGCTTCTTTTACTGTCTCAAATGTTTTTTCATCTACTTACGATAATTACAAAATAATTATTCAGGGTGGAAATGTTAGTTCTGCGAGTGGAGCAGGTGTGGGTCTTCGGTTGAGCGGAACAGCAACTGGATATGCTTGGGCGGGTTATGATAGTGAATATGCGGTGGGAAACTTGGGTTCAATCCGTTCGCAGAATTGTCCCTTTACAATCTCGGGTTCAAATGCGTCGGCATTTCAAGTTGCGATAGGTGATAATACAAATAGCATCAACTCATCAATAGAAATCCAACAACCTTTTTTATCAAAAGTGACATATCTTACTTCTATATTTAATACAACATCAAGAACACAACAAATAGGAGGGTTCTTGAATAATAACACTTCTTATACTGGTTTTGATATTGTTTTTGATTCGGCGAATCCTTCGGCAAGATTTAATAGCGTTGTTGTCAAGGTTTATGGATATAAGAACTAAATTATTTTATCTACCTTAAATATATAAGGCGGATAAAATGACATACTACGACTTGAATATGAATAGCAAGCGGATAAAAAACTGCCAAGACCCGTCTGCTAATCAAGATGTCGCAACGAAGAACTATGTGGATACATATTATTATTCTGCTGCTTCTGCTGTCAATCCCTTTCAATACTCTACCGATCAAACCTTTCGGTGCGGACAAGTTCTAACAGTTGTAATACCTGTCGGCTGGACGACCTTTGATATAGAAACAAATACTTCAAGTATGTTTAATAATGTTCCTGATAATAACGGTGGTCTGGCGATCGTGCGATATGGAACAACCAGTCCAACGGTGGGGAACACAACTGTTCCCCCAGGGACTTTGGATTTGGTTCCTGAAACTGAAATCGGGCTTAATAATGTTCAAAGTTTTACACAATCATTAATATCATTCAAAGGTGATTTAGCACATCTTTATATAAATGCGAATACAATTATCACTCCCGGAACTACCTATTATTTCTCTGTGTGGGGGCGAACCCTACAGGTTGCTCCTTCAATCGCTTATGGTTATCAAAGTTATATATATATAAAAGCGTTCCGTAAATCATAATATCAAAAATGCTTTACACAATCGCCTATTATGTTCTTCCTAATATTGCTGATATTGCTATTTATATTCTCATTAAAACTTTGGTAAATCGCTACATTTAGGAGTTTTTTTTTGTTGATTTATAATATAACCGCAATTATGTCCGCTCAATCACTTTTGAAAACCTACGACGGTGAGCTTCCTACTCTCGCGTTCTCCACCGGAGGTCCAGGCACCGCCCCTAACCTCCAAGAAGTTCTCGCCGAAGGCAATTCCGCCAACGATCTCGCCATAAATGACCTCGCCGCCCTCAACGGCTCAACTTCCGGCGATCTCGAGGTCAGCTCCGGTGCCGGACATGGATTAATTCTCTCCGGCGCTGTCGGCGCATCTCTCACCGCTACTACCGGTGGTTGTAAGGTGGAAAGCACCGCCGGCACTCTTGAACTCAACGCTGATGATGCCGCCGGTCAATTGAATATTGTCTTGAACGCAAATAAACTCTCCGCCGTTCCTCTTAACGCCGCCGCGAACGGACCTACTTACACGGGCGCTGTAAGACAGCTACAAATCCAAGTCGGCGGAGTGGCCTATTGGATCGCTTTGAGCCCCGCCGCCTTTGCTTAAAAATACGGCACTTTTAGGAGTTTTTAATATTATGATATAATAGATTATCATAATGTCTAATCAGGCAATTATTTATTCATATGACGGCAATCCCCCGCAACTTGCGATAGATGGTGGTGGCGGTGGCGGTGGTCTTACTGGCGTGAATGTCGGCGCAGGTCTAACAAAAACAGGACCTATATCCAACCCTACAATTAATTTAGGATTTACCGGTGCTAATCAACTTCTCGCTGGTGCTGGAAATAATCAAGGCGCAGTTCTTAATCCTGGTTCTAATTTTGATTTTCTCCGCATTAATGGTTCGGGCAATTTAGAATGGCATCCAATCAGCGCTGGAGGTGTCGTCGCCGTGACCGCACAACCTAATAATGTCGGTTATGTAAATAATACAAATGTCAGCACACCCGCAATCGGTCTCGCTTTTCCCGCAGGTGATAAGGGTGCTATCCCCGCAAGCACAGGAACAGTAAATCAAGGCACATTCATCGCTGGTCCTACAGCGGCGCAAAACAATTATGTTCTCACCGCCGATAATATGGCTGCTGGCGGGGCATCATGGCAACATGTCAGCACCGGCGCCGCCCCCGTTCAAGCACCACTTACTTATATCTCTGTCGCAGGCACTCCAACATTATCCGTCGGGTTCGCTTCTAACGCAGGTAAGGGGCAAATACCCGTTGGAATAAATGACCCCGTCGGTGGTCTTGGATCACTCACGCCCGATGTGAATGCTCTTCAAGCAGGTCTCGTTCTCACGATAGACGATGACCCTACGAACACTACAGGTATTAAATGGAAAGCTCTATCAGGACCGTCGGGCAGTATAAGTGCTACCGCACCTCTCAAGGATACTTTTTCATCACCGAATAATACCATCAGTATAGACTTCACCGATCAAATTCAAGGTGAAATACCTTACGGAATAGGAACAGCGGAAACGGGCGCTCTTCTTGCTCCGCCGACGGGTTCAGGGGCAGTCGGTAAGGTTCTCACTTACACCGGAATACAATCAGGGCAACCTGCGATCGGTTGGACTACACCTCCACAACCCGCGGGTGGTGATACAATCATTCTTCATTCTAGCGAAGCCGCCAACGTCGTTCCAAAACCTACCGATAAGGATACAAAACTCGTAATAGTTGCGGAGGAACTCGCCGCATCATGGGATAAGCTACAATCAGTTCTACCAGCTGGTATAAATTATGCGCCCGAATGTCTTATAAGATCAAATAACAATACAGGCAACCGTGAGTTTTTAGCGGTGAGTTATGATACTGGTCCAACTGGACGCGTGTGCGATTTATATAATATGACGCCGAGTACCGCGGTGCTAATAGGAACATTCTCTTTTGAAACGCCAGGTGGAAGTGTCGCCGATGACGCGCGAATTCTCTGTTATTGTAATGGCGATGACCCTTATAACCCTGCGACTAATTTTTGGGCTGCTACTCCTGGTATAAGCGATCAAATTATAATTGGCGGTAAATTTAATAAGTTTAAGCAAGTTTATCCTACTGGTCCTGATATTTTCCCGATGGGTATATGTAAGTTGGGTAATGTCACGGCAGCCGATCCTGCGGTTGGTTATGTCTCTCAAAATGGTCTTGAAATATGGTATGGATTAACGAATGGACCTAACCCTACTACTGATACTACCGGAACCGTCGCTACAATCACCGCGTTCCCGCAAGGGGCGATGGCGGGTCTATCGGCTGTTCCGCAAAATCCTTTACAAAACCCAGGGTTCGTATGTGGTGGAACTTTTGATACTCTCCGCCACGATGACGGAACTGGCAATCCCGATAATATCACGGGATACTGTGGAATGGCGGTGTATTATACTCCTACTGTCGGTCTTGATGGTTGGGCGCCTGTTGCTGATGTTATTCAACTGGGGTGGAAAATCAATAATGGTCCTTATGACCCCTCTGCTGGCTGTCAGTGTGAGGTCAGCGTCATCACTTTTGCGCCCGATTATAACCGAATGTGGCTCGGTGGTGAGCCGTTTGTTTGGTATGTCGTAAATGGCACGGGTGGATTGGTCGATAATACTTTTCCATCAGGCAACTCGACGGGTTTTGTTGTCTATGATAGCAACGGACTTATTTTAGGTGGAAATGCGTGGGCGCTAAATTCAAGTTCCGCGGTATATCCGCCATTCAATATGAACGGTTGTCGTGATATTAAAATATCAAGTGCTTTAGCGGGTCATCTTATATGTGTTGGCGATCAATCCGCTATTGTTGATGTCACGACCGACCCCATCAACTACTCATGGACGCAAGTTGGCGATGCTGGTGCGAGTACTCCTATCGTCGCAGGGTGGGACCCCGATGTAAGGGGGTATTATAATTCAATCTTGATTAATCAATCCGTAAATCAACCTTCAGGACCCGCCATCGTCGGTGATTGGGTTGTATGGATACAAGATCAAAACCAGACGCAATATGTCGGTTATCTCACTACAGCAACAGGAACGGCGGTTCAAGAACTTCTACCCGCTCCTACAGGTGTCATCGCACCCTTCGTTGATGGCATTTTAGGGGCTTATGGACTACAAAGAATACCAAATTTTCTATTGATTGCTGGACTAATCGGCGAATACGAATACGACCCCGCAACGCACCCTAACATCACTTTTACAACTACTCCACCGATGACTTGGAAAGACCCGTCAGGAACGCCCGGTCACACGAACGCCATATTTAGCACACCTTATAATTCACAGTCTTATATCGCATCGACCGACTTGAAGTCATGGATACAGATCGGTATGAATAGTCCTAATCTATCGTATTCGTAAGTGGTGAAAAATATAATATTGATTATTCTATAATGGTGAAAAAATATAATCTTCTTGAATTATTTAAGGGGACGGGCAGCGTCGGTAAGGCGGCGGCGCGAAACGGTAATTTTAATGTTGTTGCTGTTGATTTTGACCCGAAGTTCAAGCCCGATATTGAAGCGGATATTCTAAAATGGGACTATAAGAAGTGGTACAATACTCACAAGTGGGTTCCTGATATGATATGGGGTTCGCCACCTTGTAATACATTTTCGCCGATGTCTTATCGCTTGCGCGAGCGTGATTTGAAGACTGCGCGACCCTTGAGTGATAGGGCTCGCGTCGGCACCGCACTCCTCTACCGAACCTTGGCGATAATCGCCTTTTTTAAGAAGATCAACCCGAACCTATTGTATTGTATTGAAAATCCGCGTGGAATGATGCGGAATGACCCCCGAATGAAAAAACTACCTTATCTCACGAATACCTATTATTGCTTTTATGGCGACGCCCGATATAAACCTACCGATTTTTGGAGCAATTTTCCGCTGGACTTGCGCGAGGGTAAGATGAGCGAATGTTTTCGTGATGGTAAGAATGTAAAAAGCGGTAAGAAGTTTGAACCCGTTCAAGGCAACCCGAATATGGCGGAAAAATATTTTATACCGCAACCCCTATTAAAAGATATACTTGATGCTTTTGAAAAGCATTATAAGGGGACGCCGCATGGAAAAGCACCACCACCGCCGTATGAGGCGGACCCCGACGCGAAGGTTGATCGGCGGTTCGGTGAAACACTTGTAAGTAAATGAAAAAAAAAGGCGACTTACCCTGCGCCTGACTTACCTTTTTCATTTACTCCTCGCTCTCGCTTTCAGTCTCTTCGTCGTCGTATTGTTCTTGAAGGTGCTTCGGGACGGCTGGGGGTGCGAGGGCGCACAGTTGCTCGATGACGGCAGCTTTTCCAGTCTTTCGCACAAGGTTCGGTTTTTTCTTTTCTTGTTTTGGTTTTTGTTGAGCCTTCGCGCGAGCGTTGTTGATTTTCTTTTGTTGTTCGTCTTTGCGAACAGTTGCTTCAGCAACAGCGGCGGCGATTGCTTCGGGGTTCTCGGCGATGTTTTCTTCTTCTTCAATTTCGCGGGGTGCGATTGCGGGAGTGGGGGCGGGGACTTTTACCTTTTGAACCGTGAAGATACCCGCATCAAGATCAATCGGGACGAGTTTGACGGCGCCGGTCATCTTCGCACTTGCGCCACGCCCACCTCCTTCAGCATCACGCGCCGCCTTCTTGCTCTCACGGCTCTCCTTGTTGATTTTGAGGCGTTGCGTCTGGTATTCCTTGAGGTTCTCCAACATCATCTTCAATCCAACAGCAATTCTGCTGAATTCTTCTTCTTCGAACTCCAAGTCTTCATTTTCAATCTTCTCGGCGAAGTTGTTGAAGAACTTGAATTCTTCTTCGGTGAAAGTCGTGTATTTGATAGGCATTCTGTATTCGTTCGTTCTTGTTTGCTTGTTCGCTGTATTCAGTCATAAGCGGAAAAAACATTTCAATTTTTTTCGGGGGTGTTGAATATTCAACGCTACGGATATAATGAAAAAAAAGAGGACTTACCCTGCCTCTATCGTGTCTTACCTTTTTATTCGTCGATAAATCCATCCGCATCAATAAGGTCTTGTTTCGTCATCGTGCGAACGCCGAATGATGACAGCTGACCCCATTCATCGCCGAAGAGGTTGTCCATAAAAGCAGACAGGACGCGATTGAGGTCAGGTTCTTCGGGATGGGGCATGATGGCGAGGTCGTTCGGGATTTTCCAGAACACGATATCACCATTCTCCGCCGTCCAGAAGTATTCGTAGTTCTCGTCGTCGAAGTTGATGAGCTTGTCCGTAGCGAGCATTTCAAGTCTCTCCTCACCGAACTTCGCATACACCTTCTCGCTGACTTTTTTAAGTTGCTCGTGTTCCGCTTTCAGTTGCTCGTGATCCTCTTTCAAGGCTCCGTGTTCGGCGGCTGCTTTTTCGGCGGCTTCTTTCATACAGAGTTGGATGAAGCGGGCGTTGCTGTTGGCGGCTTTCAAATGCTCGTTCTCCTCCTTCAGTCTCTCAACCTCCTTGATAAGGCAGTTGATAATCGTGGATTGATTTCCGGATTGTTCCATTTCGTTCGTTCTTTGTTGCTTGATCGCTGTATTGCCTATATACTGATAAATTCATTTCAATTTTTTCCACGGGTGTTGAATATTCAATACCACCATCACCACCACCATCACCACACCCCTTTTCAGTATATATTTATCAGTATATATTGAAAGCAAAAAACCCCACATTTTCACCATTCGCCGGCGACGGTCGGCGTGTGACGATATATCGGGCAGACACCACCATCACCACACCGAAAAAACCCTTACGATAAAGCATTATCAGTATATATATTCGGCGTGTCTTGTTAGGTTGTTAGGACTTTTTGATGAAAAATCAACACATCGCACCATCACCACCGCTGACGGACGGCAACTCATTAGGAACTTCAACAACAACAATATCTCCACCCGACGGAATTGGCGAAATGGGCGATGGCGAAATACCGTCGGCGCGGTTGTTAATCACGATCGGTGTCAATCCATTCGTTATATTCGCGGTGTGTGTCGGGAACTCTTGCGCGCCTTCGGCATTCGTGACGGTGTATCGTGCTCGAAATTGCTGAATAACTTCATCGTCTATAAGAGGGGCAATATCGGCAAGGTTCTTCATATCAGTCTTGATAAGGTTCAACATGTCTTTCGGGTTCTGTCGTGATGACCGTGTGAGTGCGAGTTCAACGGCGATCCTTTTATTCAGTTGTGCGTATTGTAGCGAACAAAGGCGATGACCTTCTGCGCGTCGTGGTAGGGCGAAGTAGCTGTCGATCGATTTGATAATACCAACAAAGATGGATGCGACACCAAGCACAATATTAATCTTATCATAACCTATTTCAATACCGGTGGCGAACCCGATGGCTGACGATAAGATAATCACAGGAACATTTATGATATTGCTATATCGGTTATATTTTTCATAAGAAAAACGGTGGAGTAGGGCAAGGCTCTCACACTCCTCGGCGTTCTCTTTTAAAAGGAGTTCTAAATCGTCATCGTATTTGATTTCTTGAAGTGGCATTATATATATCCACAATAAAAAAATGACGCCCCCCTGCGTCGTATTGTGTCGTGTTATTGCGTTACGACGCACGGATCATCGTTATTTTGAAGCGGCAGCCTTCGACATCGTCATCTTTGCCTTCCTTGTCTTGTTTCCAGCCATTCGTGAAGAGGAACTCCCAGTCGTGCGGCTTTTCGTAAGGATTGCTCCATTCAACGGGCAACTCGCGCAATTTTTGTTGCGACCATGTAGGAACGCCTTTGCTCCACAAGCGGTCGCATTTTTTTTCACAGTTAAGGCATGGGTGTTCCCAGTCAATCTCGCCTTGAGGGTCGCTGCTTTCGTCAATAAGTTCCGTGATGTTCGCGTCGCATTTCCAGCAGCGCACACACTCGCAGTCATCGTCGCCCCAATCGCAGTATTCACATCTCTCCTCGCTGCTCTCGCTCGCATCGTCGCTGTCGGTGTCGCTGAACCCACAATCTTCGCGGGTTGTGTAGCCACATTTGGGGCATACAGCATCCATATAGTCTCCCTCCACTTTATACCACTCTCCACACTTGCCGCAGCCAAGAGTCATCGTCATTTCGTTCGTTCGTTCGTTGCTTGATCGCTGTATTCCCTATATACTGAAAAAACCATTTCAATTTTATCGGGGTCGTTGAATATTCAATATATACTGATAAACCCCTCTGTGGCGACGGTGGTGTGGTGGTGATGGTTTTCACATATATTTATAAAAAAAACACCTAACAACTAACAAATGGAGTTAGGTTGTTAGATTGCCTGACGGATGCGTTTTTGTAGCGGGTTGGAATTCGCCTGATTGATTATCGGGTGGATTGAAGCGTGGATTGATTATTCAAGGGGGTTGTTAGGAAAATATTTTCTGGAACGAAGTGAAAACCATCACCACCACACCACATCACCACCGAATAGTGAAAATGTAAGTCATGTTCTTTTAGTTGTTCTTATAATGAGTAAATAATCTAAATA
>Ga0194133_10010509_pt1 | contig 10405 bp, 5 predicted proteins | sample TA2KigOf40mmetaG_FD_155448 | JGI IMG/M metagenome (GOLD analysis project Ga0194133, IMG submission 155448) | Freshwater microbial communities from Lake Tanganyika, Tanzania - TA2015055 Kigoma Offshore 40m | ecosystem: Environmental > Aquatic > Freshwater > Lake | place: Tanzania: Lake Tanganyika... | reverse complement strand
ATTCCGCTCGAGTTCATGCAATATTGCACGATTCTTACGATGTTAGAGACCCCATTGATGCCAATTCCCTGCCATACGTTCTTGCAATCGCTGAGCGCAATTATGCAAAAACCAATGGATCTTGGGTCAGAATCTCAGTTCCTTTTAACTACATTCCAAGTACAAACGTGTCGCCTGCGTTTTTGTTAATTACCTTTGCTACCAATAAAATCCCGGGAGGAGGAACAAATAACGATGAGGTTCTCCTTGATGATATTGAATTGATTTACAATAGTTCAGCTGGGATAAATTCTGCAGGTAATGAAGGACAATTTACTGCTTTCTATTCTCATCAAAGTGGATTAATAATCAATGGTAATGCCCAAGAAATTAAAGTTGTATCCTGTGAGGGAAAAATTCATGGAAGTGGTTCAATAGAAGATATTACGGGATTAAAACTCAATACCGGACTTTATTTTATTCAATCTACTGGTTCGTCTGTAAAGGTTTTAGTTCCTTAAATTGATGAGATTTTTAATTTTTCTTTTAGCGTTATTGTTAACTCAAAAATTTTATTCTCAAAACGGATTTCTCGAGGGAGTTGTAACCGATGATAAAGGGAATCCGATTGAGGGTGCAGAAGTAATCTACAGGAAAGATTTTACAAGAGGAGCCCGCTCTGATGAAAAAGGATTTTATCAAATGGAACTTCCCGCTGGTTCGGTTAAAATCGTTTGTAAGTATACAGACATGAAGAATGATACTTCCACTATAACTATTTTAAGTGGCCAAACTGTCATTTATAATTTTCAATTAAAATCCCTCATGAAAGAATTAGATCAATTTGAGATTAAAGTCGGGAAATTCGACAAATCAATCGAAGAACAAACCGTATCGATGGTGGTCATTAAACCACAATTGATCGAAAATAAGAATACACGCAGTATTGAAACTGCCTTAGATCAAACACCAGGATTAAATATTTTAGATGGTGAACCACAAATACGAGGTGGTAGTGGCTTTACCTTCGGCGTTGGATCAAAAGTGGCTGTAATTGTTGATGATATGCCAATGCTTTCTGGCGATGCAGGCCGACCTGAATGGGGATTCATTCCAATTGAAAATATAAGTCAAGTTGAAATTATTAAAGGCGCTGCCTCCGTGCTTTCCGGAAGTTCAGCTTTATCAGGTTCCATTCATATCAGAACAGCTTATCCGCAACAAAAACCGGTTTTCAAATTGAATGTTTACTCTGGTGCCTACTCTGCTCCATCCTCTTCACCTGATGCCAAATGGAATGAAAGCTATCCTTATATCCATGGTGTGAACTTCTTGTATTCAAAAAAATATAATACCATCGATTTTGTTTTGGGCGGAAATTTAAACTACGATCACGGGTATATTGGCCCGCCAAAGACGGATTCCATCGTTGCTACAGTTTTTCCTGATACAATCAGCAATTTCACGGAAAAACAATTGATTTCGAAACGAGGAAGATTAAATTTTAATCTGAGAAAACGATCCGAAAAATACAAAGGATTAAGTTATGGAGTTAATGGAAATTTTATGCTCTCACAAACGAATATGCCGTTGGCTTGGTTGAATGATACTTCTGGTTTGTATCGTGCATATCCGGGAGCGATATTTTTACAGGACCAAATAATTTTCAATTTAGATCCGTATGTTAATTTGAATACTGAAACAAATGGAAAACACTCCCTAAGAGCACGAATTTTACATGCAGATAATCAAATGAGTGCAAATCAATCGAATAGAGCAACCACCTACTATGGCGACTATATGTTTCAAAAAAATTATCCTGAATTGAAAAATCTTGACTTTATCGGTGGGATTACAAGTACGTATATAAATTCATTTGCCAATATTTACGTAGGATCTGGGACACCTACAAACAATCTTTTAAATATTTCAGCGTACACTCAAATTGAGAGTAAAGTAAATAAAACGTTGAATCTTTCTGCAGGTGGGCGTTTAGAATATTTTCAACTCAATGATAGCATCAAAGCTGTTAAACCCATATTTAGAGCCGGTTCAACCATAAAATTGTACCAAGAGACCTATTTAAGGGGGTCCTACGGCCAAGGTTATCGCTTTCCAACAATCACTGAGCGATTTATAAAAACAGGCGTGGGCAATTTTGGGGTTTTCCCAAATCCAAATTTAAAACCAGAAAGTTCGTGGAACGCCGAAATAGGAATCAAACAAGGAATTAAATTAGGTAAAATCTACGGATATATTGATGTAGCTGCTTTTTGGCAAGAATATCAAAATACCATTGAATACATGTTTGGAATATGGAGACCACTTACAGGTGACCCAGAAACGCTTGGACAAAGTGCAGGATTTATGTTCCTTAATACGGGTCAATCACGTGTAACCGGAATTGATGCCTCCTTTGTAGGAATGGCTAAATTAAGTAAAAAAACGGTCCTCACTTTTCTAACCGGTTACAATTACATCGTTCCGAAGACCTTGTCGCCTGATTATGTTTATGCCATCGATTCACTGAATCGAGTATTCACGTATAATTTAACTTCGTTGGATGGTACAAAAGGGATTTTAAAGTATCGCTTCTTACACAATGTGAAATTGGATGCTGAAATGACCTACAACAAAAAATTAAGTTTCGGATTAAGTGCAAAATACTTTAGTAAAATTGTCAATATGGATGCAATAATCAAAGATTTTGAGGAATTAACCACAGATACAACGTCTGAAATCGGTAATTGGATTCAAGATTTGCGCTATATGGATTACTATAATTCACACCGTTTTGGAAATTGGATTTTTGATGCTCGTTTTTCTTATTCTTTCAATGAAACACACAAAATCGCATTGATTGGAAGCAATATTTTTAATAGAAGTTATTCGCTACGACCGCTAAAAATTGAAGCTCCACGAACTATTATGGTTCAATACTCCTACAAATTTGATAAAAATTAGAGCACTCGGATTAAGTCTATAATACGTCCTACCTTCTTACGTTCAACCTGCAATATTGACTCAGAAAAAAGTGAATCTTCATCAAGTAGGGCTTTTGACGTTCCCGAAAAATGAATTGCATCAGGGATAATTTCTTTGGCTATTTTCTGAACGTTGGCTGCATTTATTCCACCGCCCGCCATTATTTCAATACGCCCTTGTGAAAATCTTACCATTTCTTTTAGCACAGAAAATCCAGAGTCAACATTTCTTGAAATACCTGAGGATAAAATTCTTCTCACCCCCAAATTTATGAGTATCTCCATTGATCTTTTCCATTCAATGGTATCATCAAAAGCTCGGTGAAAGGTAACTTGCATCGAATCTGAAATATCTGAAATTCGTTCCAATTGTTCCAAGTGGATTTCATTTTTTTCAGTTAAAACACCAATTACAACTCCATGAACACCAATTACCTTACAGTATTCAATTTCACGAAGCATAATTTGAAACTCTTCTTCGTTATAAAAAAATCCACCTGCCCGAGGCCGAATTAAAACATGTGTTTCAAGGCCTGTTGACAATGCATAATCGATAAATCCAACTGAGGGAGTCAATCCTCCTTGTTCCAAATTTTGACAAAGTTCTATTCGATCGATTCCGAGATCTTTTGCCAATTTAACGGACTCAATGGATGCAGCACACAACTCTATTTTCATCAGTTTAAATTTCATGTGAAAATACAAAATTTATTAGAGTAAGAATTTAAATTAACTACTTTTGCGGCATGATTACGTTGGAGAATTTGGGTGTTTACTTGCCACAAGGGTTTTTATTTAAAGGCGTTAATTTACAGATAAATCGTGGTGAACGAATTGGGCTTGTCGGAAAAAATGGAGCGGGAAAGTCAACTCTTTTGAAAATTCTTTCAAACAAACAACAACCTTCGGAAGGTAAAATTCATTTATCCAAGGGAATTACTCTTGGATTTTTAACCCAAGATATTGTCATTAATTCAACAGAAAGTGTTTATGAATTCCTCAATAAATCAAACGGAAAAATCAATGAAATTCGAACGCGATTGGAAGAAATAAATGATCAACTCATAGCTCGAACAGATTATGAATCTGACAGTTACATGTCCCTGTTAGACGAGTTGTCTGAACTGAATCACGCGTATGGATTATTTGATGGTCACACCTGGGAAGAACGAATTGTGACAACACTAAAAGGACTTGGATTTCAAGATGCTGAATTGGATCGCTCTTTAAATTCGTTTTCTGGTGGGTGGAAAATGCGTGCAGAATTGGCTAGAATTCTTGTGAATCAGCCGGATATATTACTTCTCGATGAACCTACGAATCACTTGGATATTATTTCAATCAGTTGGTTGGAGACATATCTTCAAAAATTTGAAGGAATTGTAATTCTAATCTCGCATGACCGTTTGTTCTTGGATAATGTTACAAAACGAACACTCGAAATATCATTGGGTAAAATTTTAGATTTTCCTTACAATTATAGCAAGTACAAAGCGCTGCGAGAGGAGGATTTAGATCGTTTAGAACAAGCTAAAAAACAGCAAGATAAGGATATCAAACAAACAGAAATGTTGATTGATAAATTTCGGGCGAAAAGTAGTAAAGCAGCATTTGCTCAATCCTTGATGAAGAAATTGGAACGAACCGAGCGAATAGAAATCGAGAAAGATCCAACATCCAGAATGCGTTTGACTTTTCCATTGAGTATTCAGCCTGGAAAATGGGTTCTGGAACTTGAACAAATGGGAAAAACATACGGTGAGAAATTGATTTTTAAAAATATTAATATTACAGTAGGTCGTGGAGAAAAGATAGCATTTTTAGGGGCAAATGGTGTCGGTAAATCAACACTGCTTAAAAGAATAATAAAAGAAATTGAAGGTGATGGCACAGTAAAATACGGACACAATGTTAATATTGCCTACTTCGCTCAAAATCAGGCCGAAGATCTTGATACAGAATTGACAGTTTTTGAAACAGTCGACAATATTGCGGTTGGTGATATCCGAAAGGATTTACGTACGATTTTAGGAACTTTTCTTTTTACCGGTGAGGATGTAAATAAGAAAGTGAAAGTATTATCAGGAGGAGAAAGAACACGCTTGGCTCTTTGTCAACTACTATTGAGCCCATCTAATTTCCTGATTCTGGATGAACCAACAAATCACTTAGATATTGCGAGTAAAGAAGTTCTAAAACAAGCGTTAATTAATTACGAAGGGACATTCATAATTGTATCGCATGACCGAGAGTTCTTGGACGGTTTGACCAATCGAATTTGGGAAATATACAATCAAACTTTGAAGATTCACCATTACACCGTTCAGGAATTTTTAAAAAAGAAAACAGAAGAGCAAAAAGAATTCAATCAAAGTGAGAAGTTAGTTAAAACTTTATCTGTTCACAGAGAGGAAAAGCCTGCACCACAAAATACCAATGCAAACGAAAAAGAAATCAAACGAATCGAGAAAGAAATTTCTGAGTTAGAACTTAGGATTGAAGAAATGAATGTGATTTTGGCTGAATTAGATTATTCAGATGAAATGAAAGCAACGTCAACCTTAAGTGAATATGAGCAATTAAAGTCAAGCTTGGATGAAAAAATAGCGGTTTGGGAAAATTTAATTGGCTAATTATATTATTTTCATACAACCGAAGAATCTGATATGAATTCAGACCTTTTTTCTTTAACCATTGCCTTCCAATATTTGTAAACCTATTAATTTTCAATATTCACATGGACTTCAATGGCAGCTAATTTATTAGAAAGGGGAACGGTTTATTTCATCATAAAAATCATATGAATACAAATTTATTGTTCTCAGGAACTAAATTCAGTGTATTTTTTTACAACCAAGGGTGGTAAAAATTAGACAAAATCAAGCGGTCTACCAACAATTACTGTGTACAATTTAGAAATTCCAATAAATACGTGAATAAAATTATTTTGATTAGATACGAATTTTTTAGTAAGATGTTATTTTTGTCAAGAGCAAAAACATTATAAAATGAAAATGTTTAAAATTTTAGTATTTTTTTCTTATTTGATTGCTGGCTACCATTACGTTGCTCAACAGTTCCTTCCCTTAAATAAAATTGATAAAAGTGGTATTAAGCTTTCTCTTGATCCAGGGGTTTTTTCAAAACATCAGGTTCTTAATCTAAAAAGTAAAAATGGCCGTTCATTTTCAGTAGAAGTGAACGGTAGTAAAGTACGTTCCTCGGGTGGAAATGCAACTATTAGTATCAATAAAAATTCAATCGTCAAGGTTTATATTCCGAAAACAGATAAAGTATATGTTGGGTCTTACTTCATAAGGTCGAGCAATGATTTACCTGTAATTTCTCTCCATTTAAATTACGATCAATTTGTTGGTAAAGGAGGAATAATAGACGGCTACATAACAGAAAATCAAAAGATGGTAGGGAAGGTTTGGCAAAAGACATCACTTCCAGTATTTTTTGAATATCTTAATGCCGAGAATAATTTTGGAACATATTGTAGGGTTATGCCACATGGAGGATTTACGTTAGGGCTCAAAGAAAAATCATTACGTATTTATACGGATTCTTTATTGGGGTCTGATTTTCTCAAAATAAATCCATTCGAGAATAGATATTTAGATGCATTTAAAAGTGTAGTTTTAAGAACAAGTGGGTCAGATCAAGGAGCAACTCGAATAAAAGATATTACCCTAGCTTCGATTGCACGTGATATGGGAATTGATTATCAAGACTATCGCCAAAGTGCTCTCTATGTAAATGGGGAATATTTCGGAATTTATAATATCCGAGAAAAACTAAACAAGGAATACCTAAAATATAATTTTGGCGCTGATAAAGATTCAACAATTTTATTAGAATTGGAAGGTACGAGCAATAAAAAGTACCGTGAATTTCTTACTTACATTAAAAAGAAATTTCCGGATGAAAGTGCATTTGATTCCCTGAATTCAAAAATGAATGTTGAGGAATATTTGAATTGGATAATTCTTCAAACACATATTCAAAATATTGATTCAAGAGGAAATATTCGCTATTGGAAAGCAGAAAATTTAGATAATCGTTGGCGTTGGATTTTTTATGATTCTGATTTGGGTTGTGACTTAGGTTCTACTAATTTAAACTATTTGAGTCAGCGTCTAAGTCCAACTAAAACAACTTGGTATAACCCGACGTGGTCGACACAAATTTTACGCGATATTGTTAAGCATAAGCCCCTTAAACATTTTTTTATTAATCAATATTGCCTTATGCTTGGAACCCATATGCACATTGACAGTATTCAGAATAGAATATCTTATTTTGCATCAAAAATAGCGCGTGAAATTCCTCAACACGTTATGAGAAGAGGACAACTTTATGGGGAAACTCAAGCGAGTTGGCAAGCAAGAGTAAAAGCTTTTCGTAAATTTTTTACTATTCGAAATGAAAATGCATATCAGCATATTTTAAAAAGTTTTGGATTGAAATTAGTACCGCAGTATCTTACTATTCGGACAGATGGGGGCAGGGGGAAGATGGTTAATGCAATACGCTTAAAATATGGTAGCGATGAATTTAGATTTTTAAAAGCAAAATTCTTTCCAGAGATTCCGGTGAAATTGATAGCCTCTAATTCAGATTATTTATATGAATTTGATCATTGGGATTATCAAAATAGCAAAGAAAAAGAAATTACGGTGATCGCAGGCGAGACGAAACAGGTAACGGCATTTTACAATCATCGACCATATTCAAAATGGTATAAAAGAGTATTTATTTCTCAGGTTTCACAGAAACATAATAGAAAATCAAAATGGTATGGTTTTGGCATATATAACAGCGGAGATGAAATTAATAACCAAGTATTTTATTTGTGGGTTCAAGGTGAAGATTCTCCAATAAAAATTATGGTTAACAAATTAAAGACAGATAGTTATTGTTATTATTCTAGTGATCCAGAAGCTTTCAAGAAAAAATTTAAAAAAGACAAAGTTATCGGAACTAAAATGGTTCCAAATTTTACAGTTCGCTCGTTGCAGTGGGTATTAACAGATAATTTTATGAAAATAGTAGATAGCGCTTTTGTTGAGTTCCCTGATTCTCTTGTAAGGCAAAAAAGTGTAGTAACGGCGTTTAGAAATATTAATGGAAAAAAATGGGAGTTTGGTGATAAATTTAAGTTTGATAATAACTCTGGTGATAAAAATGACTTTAATAAAATTTGGTGGGTTATGATTTTAACAATTTTGGGTTTGATTGGCGGCCTCGTTTTATGGGTTAAAAGAAATAAAAAGTCTAAAAATACAATAATCCTATTACTACTCCTTCATTTATCAGTTATTGGAATTACTCATGGCCAGACAAAAGATCGCTTTGGACTAGATTCTATACATACAAAATTAATTGATAACAAGGGAAAGGGATATGACTCATTGAATGGCTTGAGAAATATGCGTGTAGTTTTAAAAAATTTGGTGTACAGAGGGGGAAATAATAATTCTATTTCCGTTCAAAACCCATTGATGGAAAGTACCTTAAACGATTTAAAAAAAGTAGGTTTTAACGAAGTTATTTACTTGTACAATAAAAATTTTACTAAATATTTCAGCCCTCAAAAATTAGATTCTTTTCAAAATGCGGGTTTAAATTACATTTGTAAACCTAAATTAGATTCTGCAAACATTTACTATATCTTAAAGCAAATTCAAAACAGGGCCAATCACAATTCTGATTCAATGGTTTATTTACATTGTTGGAACGGTTGGCATCAAAGTGGTTGGATATCTTCTATAATTCTAATGCAATATTGTGATTACTCCAATAGAGAGGCCTTACAATATTGGGCCTCAAATACAGATAAAAATTACATTGGCTATGAACATGTAAAAACAGCCATTATGAATCACAAGGTTAATCCAATTTATCAATTCACGGAGGAACAAAAAAAAGAGTATTGTCCGTGTAAAAATCAAGAAAAATTGGATAAAATATTTATTGTTGAAGATATTTTGGGAAATAAAACTCCTGCTCAATATAAGCCTGTTAAAACAAATCAAAATAATGCGCCTGAAAAATTAATGGAAAACTATCCCAAGCCAGAGAAGAAACCGGCTACCAGAAAACATGTCGTAAAATCAGGTGAGACACTTACGAGTATTTCTCGAAAAACGGGAACAACTGTGCAACATTTAATGAAACACAATAAATTGAAATCTACTTCAATTCGCCCAGGACAAATATTATACTATTGACAATATTTTCGAACTATTGAGTTCACGTTTCCAAACCATTTACTTGCATCTGCAGCATAACCTGTTGCAGCAATTTTCTTCAACCAGAGTTCACAGTCTGTATTACCCTTCATTAGGGCATACATTTTTTTATTAGCAACCAATTTACAAAAACCAATGTATGAATCCTCAATAGTTGCGTAATATCTGTAACTACTTTTATGATGTGATACGGCATAATTACAATCACCTTTAATGCCAAAGTGATTGTGCAGTTTTTTTGCCAATTCGCTGGTTCCCCCGGCCGACTCATGATAGGCAACTCCTAAAATTACACACGCTGGAATTCCGTAAGTTTCACCTAAAGTATCAGCTAATTTTCTATATTTAGCAAAATAACTGGTGGCATTTTGTGTTGATCCGAAATACGCGAAAAAAGAAATAAATAAAACTATTAATACCTGTTTCATTGAGATATATAATTCCCCCTAGTTTAGGACAGGGATAATTCAAATTTAGATTTTTTTTTAATAATCAGATTACTTAGGTTAAAATATTTTTCTAAGGATTTATTGTCTATGCCAGATTGAGTAATTTTATTTCTCTAAAAATCCTAAGAAATCCGTTTTACAAATTCATTCTTCAAAGGATACAGGTATTATAGTTTTCTTCTATTTTCTGTTTCCAATGCCTCTTAAAAACATTACACAAGAAATTCACTCAAGGTCATTATTAAATTAAAACTCTATTTGGCATCAAAGCACATATTTTATCTATTTTGAGTGTTCAAATAACTCTTCTCGCAATTTCACCAAGATTGGCAATTAGTACTTTTTTCATTAACCATTTCCTTCGTATATTTGCAAACCTAAAATTTGTTATGTCAACAAGAATAATTTTATCAACCTTTTTACTGTGTTCACTCACTGCATGGAATCAAAAGAAAAAAACCGAAGAATCAACACCAAAATTGCATTATGATGCTTCAACGGTAAGTCCACTTTCGTTTCGATTAGTGGGTCCAGCTTTGACTTCAGGTAGGGTTGCTGATATTGCTATTCATCCTTCAAATCCTGATAAATGGTTTATTGCAGCTGCATCGGGAGGTGTTTGGACAACCAATAATCACGGTGTAACTTTCTCCCCAATTTTTGATGGATATGGATCATATTCAATAGCTTGTGTAAAAATTGCTGACTCTAATCCAAATGTAATTTGGGTAGGAAC
>Ga0194133_10010507_pt1 | contig 10406 bp, 8 predicted proteins | sample TA2KigOf40mmetaG_FD_155448 | JGI IMG/M metagenome (GOLD analysis project Ga0194133, IMG submission 155448) | Freshwater microbial communities from Lake Tanganyika, Tanzania - TA2015055 Kigoma Offshore 40m | ecosystem: Environmental > Aquatic > Freshwater > Lake | place: Tanzania: Lake Tanganyika... | reverse complement strand
AGGCATGTTTGAAAATTTATTTGGAAATTAAAACACAAGTTATCGATGGTATCTAGTAATTTTTTTGAACTCTGATTAATTATGTTTAAAATGAAAAAATTAAAATTAAAATTAAAATTCATTATCAGCTTTCAAAAAGTCCAGTATTGTTGAATAGTTGTAAGATGAATCTGCAAACCGAAATACAAATACTAATTGATAACTGTTTTAGGCTCATGACTCTATTATTTGGTCGCTTTCTTGGCATCCTGTCGGTCACATCCTCTGTTCTGGATCAAATGATCATTCTTGCAAGTTCTGGACAAGAAACAGGCCTGGAGACACAATGAGAGACAAGTACAACTTAAATACCAATCCTAATGGGGTGAGTTAGCGCTGAACATTTTTCAAGTCAAAGAGCGACAAATTTTTTTCACTTTTTTCAAATCTAACATTTTGAAAAAACTTTTCAATAGGATGAAGAACTTCCAATCGGTGCTGAGGCGGACCCCGTATTTTCGCTTGCAATACCTGGAATGGCTCCAGAAGATAGAGTTGATGTGGGTTCTTTGCCATCGAGAAGCCTCTTTCGTCAAACTACTTCAATACCTGGCTTGGATCCCTCCCTAGATGATGATGACAGGAAAAAAATTCCTTACTCAAAACCCATTCCAAAAAGCTTTCAGGTAAGCTTTCCCATTTTAAGGTCTAAAAACCATGTTTGATCTGCCAATAGAGTAATGGAAATATGTTCTTGTGATTTACAGGCTAGTTGGAACGACATGAACAATCACCAGCAGCCTCAATTCGGATCTGGTGGTCCCATGGCTCAACCTGAATCCTACGGAAATCCGAATGCCATGATGGGGTCTAACCAGCAGCCCCGTATGGGAACACTGCCTCCAATGATTGGTCCCCCCAACAGTGGGCCTTTGGGCCCAATGCAAGACGTGATGTCACTACAAGAGCTACAAAGACATGCCACTGCAGTTGTAGCTTTTGGAAACGTCTATCCATTGATTGCCGGCACAAACCTTCATATGTCAATTGCAGCTGGTGAAAAGGCTGTCAAAGAAGTTCTCTTGCGTGAATTTTGCTAAGTCATTTGTGATAAGTGAAAAAAGAATCAGTTCACCATCATCCTGCCCTATTCAAAGATGACAATTGCTTACCTTTCAAAGGACATCTAAAATTTATGTGTTACTTTCGCTCTTATATTGGCCAATTTTAAATTGTTATGAGCTTTTGATCATAGCTTATGCATTTAGCCAAATATTTGCCTCACCCTTTGAATTTTTATGTACCCCAATTCGTCCATGTCATTCTTATAAAAACCCAAGAGAAAGCATATTTTTTGGTAGTTTTTGAAGTTCGATTTGAGCAATATACGGTGAAAGTGTTTTTAATGTTTGTCATTTAAAAAAAAGTGTACCTCTAAATGTTTGTTGTCTCTGTAGTTCTGATTTCTTCTGTGGCGAAGAAAAAAGTCCTTTGAAAAAATGGAACTTGTCAACGGTTACACTGCAGGTACATTTTAAACCAACAAATAAAAATTAATTCTCACAGTTTCGAATTTTTTAAAAATTATTTGCAGATGAAGATTCCCGCGACAACATGTCAACTTGGTCAATGCTGGGTGCAAGTGAAGGTGAACATAACCAGATTTGCTGTCTTGTCGAAGGAGGACGAAGATGCTCAAGGTTTATTTTTTTTGCAATGCTTATTTGTCTCCATGTATGACCTTTTTGGCTTTTCTGTCAAGGGCGGCTGGAAATGCCTCTTACAGCAAACGCATCCAGAAAACTGTTGTTCAGCGTAAATTAAAGCTGCACATGGACGAGGCGGTTAGAATGTTGTTTTCTTAGCTACCAATCCTCACAAAATATGTAACTGTAATGTCACTTTAGGCCCGACACATTTACATCTGCGACCATCACAAAAATCTCATTCAAAGTTTTCGAGCGAAGAAAAAGCGGAAAGACACGGACGACGAGGATGAAGCTGACTCTGACTATCCTGGTAATGAAATCGATTATTTAGATTTTGCAATCCATTCGAATATTCCTAATTCCAGATGTCGACTTTTTTCAATTGCAAGTGAACACTTTACGTCGCTACAAGAAGCACTACAAACTGCCACTTCGTCAAGGTTTAAACAAGACTCAATTGGCAGATGTAAGTCACTAGAGACCAGAAAGTCGTAATATTAATGAATGATATCTTTTTCGTTGGTTTTTTTATTAGTGTATCCTACGCCATTTTAAAGCATTGCCTGTTGACGAAAAGGAAGCTTTGACATTTTTCATTTACATGATAAAAACGAATAAGTCTAAATTGGATCGAGAAAGACGCGACCACATGGACACAGAATAACAATCAAATCATCTTTTTAAGAATTATGTTTTAATTTTAGCTGTTTTTAGTTTCTCTTTTAAGCCAATCAAGAATCAATTTGTTCATGCCAATGCTTTAGACTTAAACAAAATCGAGAATATAAACTTCTTTTACCATTAAGTGATTTTTTTTCGACTTCTTTTGCCTTTTTGTATTCCTCGAAAAAGTTTTGAGGGGATTAACTCAGAAAATAATATTGGAACCAGGGAAGGTTTTTTTTGGTGGTTCGAAGTGTTCAAAGATTTTTTTTGTGACCAGGGTTCATGATCTGAGTCCACGACTCTTGTGATTTACCATTTCAAGCAAGACCAAATACTTTTTTGTTAGAATAAAATTATTACAAATAGAACACGTGGATTACTTTCAAAGAATAAGGAACATCTCTCCTTTTAAATGTCAATCAGTCTTGAAGTGTGTAAGAATTCGTTTTGTATCTTGATTATTATAAGAATCCTTTATTTTTTTTAGAGAGGTTGTGTGATCGAATAAGTAGCAGATGGCTTTTACCCCATTCGCATAATCCATCGAACTCTAAAAGTTACCAAAGTCTTCTACACAAACTTATATGAATTATGAAATGAGTCTTGAAATTATTTGCTGTGGCTATAAACAGACAACTGACATTTGTAAAAGAATTTGAAATTGAAAAATAATATATAACATCAGACTTTTTATCTTGGAAAACAAAAGCACTTAGGTACGAAAATTGTCTCACACAATGTTAAGGTCAAAGCTTGTCTCATCATCACGAGGCTTAAACCCGTCACTGCTCACTATTCAAAGTCAGACATGGTCTAGATCTTTGTCCACTCTCCCATCGCCAGCTAAGGGAAAAACTGAACAGAATAAAGAAACATCTTCACCATCTCAGCTAAGAAACTCGTGGACAAAAAATGTAAACCCTGTTTTTGGTAGAACTCAATTTTTTGAGTAACAGTATCAAAGCTATTATTATTCTTTTAGGCTAAAGGACTCTTCAGTGTTGCAAAAATGAAATATCTTCTGGATCACGATAATCATGCAATGCGAGAAAGTTTTCGAACTTTTTTGAAACATCCCATGTTCCAGCCGAGGTTCGACCTTACTCTCGAAGAAGAGAGAGAATTAGGTAATTTACAGATGACCAAATTGACATCTGATTGAATTATGTTTTTACTCTTACATTTTCAGCTCTTATAAGGCTCAAAGCTATCTGCGATGCTGGCTTCATATCAGTTTTGGTAACATTTTTTCAAATAATTTTGATTTGAAAAGAGAGAGACAATTTCTAACGAAGAAGCCTTAACTTTCAAATCTTTAATTTAATGTGTGGCACAAAGAATTTGTTTCTCACCTTCATGCCATATTAAGCATATTAAAGACTGTTCAAATTGGTCAATTAATCATTTCAATCGATAATTTTAGGACTTTCAAAACAATCCATTAAAGATTTTTGCTGCTCACGAGCTGGGGGTTATTGATCCTTCAATGGGTACAAAAATGACTGTTCAGGTTAGCCAATTTGAGTCAAGAGGCATTACTTATGTTCATTGAATGAATTTCCTTCTATCAGTTCAATTTATTCGGAGGGACTGTTCTGCGACTCGGCACCGAACGTCACCACAAAAAACTTCTCTCTGGAATTGACACTCTTGAGGAAGTTGGTTGCTTTGGACTTACAGAACTTGGGTATGGCAATAATGCCGTGGAAATGGAGACGACTGCAACTTACGACCCTGCCACAGGTTAAAATGACTTAAAGATATGTTTTTCTACGTTTCCTGAGTAAATGTTTCCTTTTTAGATGAACTTATTGTCAACACACCAACCCCATTAGCTCAAAAATATTGGGTATGGGCATAAAATGCTTAACATATTGTATTACTTTATTGAGCGGGAAATTTTGATTTGCTCAGATTACAAATGGTGCCTGTCATGCAAAGCACATTGTCGTCTTTGCCCAGCTTTATGTTAATGGGAAAAATGAGGGCATTCATGGAGTTCTGGTTAGATGCCGGGACGATGAACTACAAGCTGTTCCTGGTGTTACCATTGAGGACATGGGACACAAAATGGGAATGAATGGGGTGGATAATGCAAAGCTAAGCTTCAAAAACGTCAGGGTTCCTCGAGAAAACCTTCTGAACAAGTTCTCAGACATCACCTCTGACGGCAAATTTGTTACCAAAATAAACAAAGAAGGAAGGGCAAGGTAGAATCATCAAACAGTTCTAACTGCTTCCACTTTTTTATTATAACATAAAAAATTTATTTGCCCAAATCTGCAGGTTCCTAGCTATGGCAGATCAGTTACTCTCAGGCAGAATATGTATAGCGAGTGGAAGCATTGTAAGTCTGCTCAAATCAAGCAAAAATAATGATTAAAATATTGATGTTTATTAATTTTAATTAACTAGATTGCTTCAAAAGCCTCACTAGCAATTGCAGTACGATATGCTGCAACGAGGTTAACTGTCGGACCCACTGGCAAGTCTGACACTCCTATACTTGCATATCAGGTATATAATTTTTGAAATTTGTAAACTCACTTTTTCGATCAAGAAATATTCTTTGACTATATTAAAGCTTCAACAACGTGCTTTAATGCCTCTCCTTGCCAATACCTATGCGCTAACTTTTGGTCTTAATACTGTAAAGCGAAAATGGTCCTTTCAACCAGAAGATGGTTCTCAGCATAGGGAGGTACAAGAAAATTTTATTTGTTTAATAATGAATGATAATTGTTTGAAACACTAAATAGATCATCCAATTTGATGAGTGACTAGTTCAATTTATAATTTTTAGATTGTCAAAATGTGTTGTGCAATCAAACCAATGGCCTCTTGGCATCTATGCAAAACTGTAACTGTTTGCAGGGAGCGATGTGGAGGAGCTGGTTATTTATCAATCAACAGGTTTGGGCAAGGTATAGGCTCTGCGCACGCTGGAATGACAGCTGAGGGTAAGCACAAAAAAAATATTTTAACTGTTTATTTTTAAAAACCAACATATACGTCTCCTTAGGTGATAATTCTGTCCTAATGCAAAAAGTTGCTAAAGAGCATCTCGAGGACTTCAAGGGTCACACTCTGAAAAGGCCAGGTAACTTTTTGAGCATCTCCTCAATGTTAAAATTCAATCTTTTCTAAGAGGTCAGAATTTTTTTACATTATTAAGTGGGTTTAGCATGAAAACTTAAGTGGGTCACCAGAAAGGAACACAAAGAGAGGGCTTCTAGCTACTTTTCATGTTTTGGTAGCAAAATACTATAGTATTTCCATGTTCAACTTTTTGGAGTTCTACAATGAGGATTGAAACAGATTTGTATAGGAACCCTTCTATCAGTTTCTTCTTCCTTGTAGATAACATTGATGTTGAGAATCCACACCACATTCTTTACCTATTGAAAGCTCGAGAGAATGAATTACTTTTTGATCTTAAAAAGAAAATGGCTGCAGCTGTAGTTTTCACAAAGGTTAGACCTTGAATTCATAACGTTCTATTTTTGTTTTCAAAGGAAATATTCATCTGAAATGGTTTTAGATCGGTAAGAAAGTTTCCAAAGTGGTTTCAAGCCTAGGTTCTATGCTGCAAGAGAGGGGTGTATTTAATACATGGATGCTTCAAGAACAGGACCAAGTAAGAAGTTGAATTTTAACTCAACTAAGATTTTATCCAAGTTTTTTTTGTTAATTTTGTAGAGTGCCTTACTATTTTTTAAGGCACATTAGGTGGTTTATCAATTTTTTGTGTAGGTTACCCTGGTTTCCCATATTCTTACTTTCTCTGAAATATAGTTTTACTTTTTAGATCCAAGCTTTGGCGAAGGCTTATACAGACAGAATAGTTGCTGAAAGCTTTCTTGATGTTTTGTCAGAAAAAACAGGGAAAGGTATAGTGATTCACTAATTTTTATGATCTTAATACTGATCCAAAATACTCCTAAATCTACTGTCAGCCTAACCGCCAAATTCACATTTCTGTTGTTTTTTCACTAAGGTGAGGAGTATCCTGATAGAACAGGTCCCTCCCCTTTAACAATAAAGGCTGAAACAGATCTGTCGCCAACACTACAGAAGTTGTTTCACTTGCACCTACTGTCGAGATTGGAGGCAGACTTGGCCTTTTTCATTGCTGGAGGATTTTTAAAGCCTGACCAAGGAAAACAAGTAAAAAAATATTAAAAGTTCAGGTAATGCAATTGCTAAAACTTTAAGAAATTCAGGTTCTCGAAGCAAATCGCCGACTTTGTGCAGATTTAGCACCTCTAGCATTAGACTTAGTGGAGTCCTTTGGCATTCCAGAAGATCTTCTTGCTGCACCCATTGCCTCCAATTGGGTTTCATACAATGAGAGAGACAATAAGGTGTTATGATTTATAAAATACCTTGCCATATATGATGTTTACTTTGTGAATTTTTTTTTCTTTTCTATACAAGATCTTACCTGATCAAATTCTTTTTTAATTACAGGGCGAATGGTCTCCAAAAGAAGACTTTATGAACATAGTCAAGAAATTTAAATAAGACATTCAATGCAGCCTGTTAGATGTTATTTTTGTTTAAATCTTTACTTTCAGAGTATTAAATTATAAAAATATGTAAATTAAAACAAAAGTTGAAAATAAAAAAATTTGGCAATTTTTATTCTTATTCTGTTCCAGACTTTTGAACGCCAAGGAGTTAACCTGTTGGTAATTTCTCCTGAAATAATTGAAAACAAAATCAGTCATTTTGAAAAATATTCAATTTTCATGGAAGTTTTGAAGACTGTTTCCAGTTGACCCGTTGAAGTCTTGCTGAACTCTACAATTGTCAAGACCTCAACTAAACAAAGTGTTTCACCCCTAAGTTACCGTTCTATAAGATTGGATAACTCAAATATTTTCATTTTCAGAATTTAAAAATTTGATTTTGCCCTGTCCAGCAAAAAAAACCTCCACAGTTTGAATGCTTGATGATATATAAACAATAAAGGTTATGTTGTACTAACAAAACAGGCCAAAAAAAATCGCATTTAAAAACTTGTACTGAATATTTCTTTCAACCATGCAATTTTAATTTATAATCCTCGCTCACAATTTTTAACATTTTTTAAATTACGTTAAATATTGGAAACTATAGCGTATATATCGCAAAGTTACACACCAAAGTAAGATGGTTCGTTTTACAAAACAATATTTATTTTTCGTAGCTTCACGAGGGCTAACTTAAAGAGATTGGCTCACCTCAACTTAATTTCTGTTGTCAACAAAGTCAGTACATTTTGTAAATAAAAAAGATTTGCCTTTTTTACTTTTACGGCCCTATCGACATAATAAAATGCAGGTTGTGTTTTCCTAAAAAGTTGCCCCATTTCTCTCATTTGTGAAAAATCACTCAATGGAGGAGTCTAGATAGTTCATCTTCTAGGAAAATAACTTTTAGGGATGATTATCTCAAAATGGCCTTTTATAGAAAGTGAAGTTTTAAAAATGACAGTTTGCTTTTAGTGTCAGCTGATAAGATGAAAGTGAGAATCAAGTGGATCCTGCTCGCCATTCCATTAATTAATACTAGTTATCTGACTTATTTTGAATGAAGTCGATTAAAAGTGATATGAAAATTTAGGTGTTCAAACAAAAACAATTTGCAGCTGTTTATTGAATTGATTCAATTCTCAAAACGTGATTGCGGAGAGATTTTCCTTTTGGTTCTGCTGCCACATTACGGTTGTGAAAAGACCGGGGATGCCCCCAATCTAAAGGTATTGTCACTTTAATAATATTAAGAATATTGCTTTTTTGAAACCGAAACATTATTGACTTATATTTAGTCTGAAAGTGAGATATAACCTTGAGTGGTGTTGGTATCTTGTATTAATTGGCGAACAGAAAAAATTGGGTGTGATGTAAAAACCAATGAGCCAATAGTTGATCAAGTTCTGACTCTCACTCATGAAAAAGATTTTTTATAAATAATTCAAGCATTTTGAAGTTATGCTTTGCCTGATAAATTACAAAAGTTTTTGTGCTAATCTCTCTAGTTTTTAGTGTATGAAAAAAAAATAAAAAGACTTGAAAAAACTCAAGGTCATTCAAAAAAAACCAGTATCACAAACAAAGTGGGGATAAAAAGAAGAAAAACATATAGATGGATGCTTATTGCTTGTTCAAATGATTTTATTAGACTCTTTCGTAATAAACAACATCATCGAAATTACTTAGCAGGAGTCATTCATAAAAATTTAGTTGTCATGAAGGTGGTTTAGCCTCCCTTTTTGTAATCTTATTGGTGACTCACTTGACTCTTTCTTCTTGAAACATTGTGTGGGCTTTAAGGAAGGCCTGCCCAAACACGAATGCTTTAACGATCCTAAAGTTACTACGTGCGTCACAAACAAACTTTTCAGGTGGTGATGGTTATCCAAATATTTGTGACTGAAAACCTTTGAGTGACAATTTAAGTAAAATAGATGTCAAAGGAGTGAAAACTTTGGCCTTTTATTCCCTGCCAGAGCCTTCTCAATACTACTAGATTTGCCTATTGGATCAAATAAGTAAGATAATAAATGTAAATTAATTATTGCAGACGAAATTTATTATTGATTGCTATTCATTCTTGTTTGATTTGACAGAGCCAACAAAAATCATTTACCAGATGTTTCATTCCATTCTTTCGTCCTACTTATAATATGTTGTTCATAAAATCTGAAGGTAATGAAACCAGTTGGTAGCAACCACAAGCAAATGAGATTCCGAGAACCGCCCATGTGATGAAATAAACCTCAAAAAAAACTGTCACTTTGGTACAGTATCTAGGAATCGAAAAATGGTCGATAACTAAAGCAGCAGCTCTCAAATGTAATGGGAATTTCCGAAACCTCTTTATCCAAAATGTGTTTTTTAGCAAAAGTAAATGCCGATTGATGATAACGGCCTTGGATAGATTTCCAGAACCTTTAAGGTTCACAAAAAAGAGAGGTTTTTATGAACCAGCCTTTCTTCGTTAGAGATTTTTCCCTAAATTGCTATATTTTTATACTAATAAAAGAGTTGAAGCGTGCATGTAGCATGTCAGTAAAGAAAAAAGTCTTTTCAGATGAATTAGCCACTGTTAAATTTAAAAAAAAATCGTTTTATTTTCAGGATTCAACAGACATCAGTCTTTCTCGAAACTGGTAGCCAAAGAAACTGCCATGCCTGTTTCATTTTTTAAGATTTCCATTGAGGAAGTAATTTAAAGCACTTGCTAAATGGATTCTGGGTAAATCACAACACTTTTTAGTAACAATTAAGTTAATTGATGGTTGCCTTATTCCATTTTCACGATTTTAAGGAGCCTTCCCACGTCCTCAGAGAGGCGAGTAGCGAAATATAAAGAAGAGAGACGTCGCCAGTTGGCCTCTCAAATTGCATTCAGGTTGTCGAGGTAGGTCATCTGATCATCGTCGACTTTGTCTCTGTAAGATCTCACTTTTAACAATAACTGCACTTTTCAGCAATCGAAGCTCTTCGTCAAGCAGCGACAATGATGACGACAATTTTCGAATTAGTGGAGGTGAAAGCACAGGAAGTGGCAATGGGTCGGCCTACTCGAAATACCGTCGCCATAGAAGTAAACGTCTTACAGAAAAAGAAGCGCCAAGCATTATAGGTAAACGGTCCATTCGATTTTGTCAAGGGGAATAAAAACAGTTTTTTAATTGTGAGTTCCGCTTTAGACAAGACGTCAGTCAAACATGTGCGTCGTCGCCGGCGTCGATCTCTGGCGAGTGCAACTTCTCCGTTGACTGCTGTAAAAGTAGATAGAACTCATGAGAAGCACAAGTTGAAGTTTGTAAAAATAGACCAAGTATGTAAAACTCATCACGTGGTTTCGAAGCCAACCTTTCACCCCGTGTTGTTCTTTTTAAGGAGGGAAATAAGTCGCCTAAGAAATTAAATCAATTTGACGCGTGTGAAGATGTTAGACCCGAGGATGCACATCAATCCCAGTCAAACAGGTTAATTTGCTCTTTGACTTTTTGCAACATTTTTTAGTCATTTTTAAGGCACACAGTGGTTTTAAATTCAA
>Ga0194133_10010506_pt1 | contig 10406 bp, 4 predicted proteins | sample TA2KigOf40mmetaG_FD_155448 | JGI IMG/M metagenome (GOLD analysis project Ga0194133, IMG submission 155448) | Freshwater microbial communities from Lake Tanganyika, Tanzania - TA2015055 Kigoma Offshore 40m | ecosystem: Environmental > Aquatic > Freshwater > Lake | place: Tanzania: Lake Tanganyika... | reverse complement strand
TATTTAGTACCAAAACAAATAGATGATCTAAAAAAAATCATTAACTTATTAGAAATGATTCATAATTGTAATAATCAAACAATACATCATAATTATAAAATATATCTTGATTATTTATTTGCTTCTGTAGCTTTTTCAAAATGTGATTATGAAAGTAGATACTCAAAAGAAATAGAAAACAAAATTTCAAATTCTATTGATATTAAAAAAAGAAAACGATTATTTAGGAAGATTATTTCATTAGGATTAGCATAAAAAAATTGATATAATAAATTATAGCATAGTAAGCTTTTATATAATGCCCGTCCAACAAATTAGTCCAAACGTTAATACCGGTTATTTCTCTGAAGATATTCGAAAGTTTTTAGTGGAAAAGTGGTCTATTGCTACTAAATTTCCAAATAATAAGAATTTAACTCAACAAATACTTGCAAATAGAACCCTTCAAAGATATCTGAATTCAAATTACCAAAAAAATTTAGAAGATAGACAAATAGAAGATTTTCTAAATATTTTGAAACTATTAGAAAAAATTCAAGAATGTAAAAATCTGACAATACATTCAGATTACAAATCTTATCTTGATTATGTTTTTGAAAATATTATTAATTCTAATAAAAATAATTATAACAGTTTGTACTCGATTGACACCGAAGAAGAACTAGAAAATGTTATCAAAATAAAGAAAAGAAATAGATTGATCAGGAAAATTTTTACTTTTGGTTTAGCATAATTTCATTTAATAAAATAAATTTTAATTTGATTATTCAATAAATTAAATTAAAATCTAAAGCCAGCACTGACACCAACGCTAGTTGAGCCACCACCATTCCAACCACCAGTGCGACCTACATGGACTGCACCATATCTGTTAGAATTTCCAATACCAATGTGACCTTGAGCGCTGTAGCCACCATTGCTTAGATTTGCGGAACCACCTGTGAAAACACCAGTTGTGGTACGAGAGGGAAAGTTATTAGTAAGATTCAAAGAGGACATTAATAATATGGAGAAATTTTTTAGATATTTAAAAATCAATTTTTTTATAAAACTTAAGTTTTATTTTCTAAATTAAATTATTTTCATAAGTTGAATCTAACAATAAACTATATCTATGATTTTCTTCATTTATAAAATTATTAGCTGATAATAATTTAACACCTGTTAATATTGTTATTAGTCCAAAAATGAATAAAATAGATTGTATAAAAGTAAATTCATTTAATTCTTCAAAATAGATAGCACCAGCTATTACCGAATTTAGTATGAAAAAACAATTGAATACAGGTATCACATATTTTGCATCATAATCTTTTAATGCATGTGCTAAATAATGTTGTTGAGTAATCAAATAAAATATAAATTGAATTAATATAAAAATAAAAAATCCTGATAATATAACTTTTTTATGATATAATACTAATTCTAAAAGTATCTTGCCGTGTAAAATAGAAAATCCTCCTAGAATACCACTACAAATACATAAATATAATGATTGATAGATTTTACTAATCATATAATTATGAATCGATAGGTTAAATTGATTATTAAGATTTATTTTATAAATAATCAAACCTACAACAAATAACGTCAATGTATAATAAAAAATAAAACTTGGTTTTGTATAATAATTTATTATAGTTAATTCATTATAATGATTTGAATTATGATTTCCATAAGATACTGATATTATTGAACCTAATGAAATCAATAAAACACCACATACATCAACTAATTTAATATCTTCCTTTAACCAATATTTATTAAAAAATAAATTTGATACAAGACCAAAACCAGACAAACAAACAATAATTGATTGAGCAGCAAAACCCAAAGCTATAAAATCACAAATAGTTCCAATAATATTTAATCCCAATCCATATAACCAATATTTATTCTGCCAGTAATTGATATAATAATTATTTTTGAATCCATATTTTTGAAGATTACTTCCAAAATTTGAACACAAAGAAGAAATAATTCCTAATAAGATAGCTAGATATATTTGCATTAAAAGTAAAGTAATTATAATAATTAAATATTCTATCAATTTTTAATTATATAATTTTTTTAAATTTAGGTATTTTTGCTTATATTTTAAGTATTTATTTTTCCAGCGCTCAGGATATAATGTATAAAATGATTTAGGTGGTGAATAAATTTTTCTTTCAGTAGGTGGTAATAAAGTTGTATTTGCTTGTGATTCTTTTTTATGAGGTTTAATTACATTTCTTATTAATATGTCATGTTTTGTAAAGTTTAGTGTTTTAAAAATATTTTGTAAATTTATATTAAAATAGCCTATTAATTTATTATAGTAATATTTATTTTTATTGTTAATATTTAATCTAAATCTGTACCAATATATAAGTGCAGATAAGTAAGTACTTCTTACAATTTCAGAATATATTTTAGCATTAATTAAATTAATTTCAAATAAATTAAAATCATCTACTGTAAAAGTATTGGTAATAATTTTTGTAAATAAATTATCTTCTAATTCATTTATCATTGTATTGTTATGAAGATATCTTAAATTTTCATTTAAAATATTAAAATTAAAATCATACATAATAAAATCATTCCACAAATAAAATAACATATATTTTGGAATAATGATAAATTTTTTAATTTCATTTACATAAATAAATATTAATTCAAAATTATATTTATAATTCATTTTTTTAATAAAATAATTTGGACTATAACAATTGCTATAAAAAATATTAGGTAAAAATGATAATATATTATTTAATTTGAATGTATATTTATCATAATTTATTTGATTTTTTATAGTTTTTATAAAGTCAAAGTTTTTAAATTTATATTTTTCAAAATTTGTTAAAAATTGATCTAAATAAGAATTAAATAAATTTTTGTTTATTTGTATTTGTGTTTGTGTTTGTGTTTGTGTACTTATTTGATGTTGTATTTCATGACTTTCAAAATCTAAATTAAATATTATTTTTCGAACTTTTTCAGGATTTAAATTATAAAAATTTAAATCAATACTTTTTAGTTCATCTTCATTAAAAATTAATTTTAATGGATCTATTTCTTCTAAATTATTTATAAAATAATAGAATAATTTTTCTTTATATCGTTCCCTAAAAATATCATTTTTTCTTTTCTTTCTAATATCTGATTTTAAAGTTTGTAAATTAAGATTATCTTTTTGTTGTTCTATTAAATTTTCTTCATTTTTTATAAATTGTTCTAATAATAATTGTTGATTTTTAATTTCAAAATTATTTAAAATAAATGATATTTGATGTCCCATATTTAATTTTCTTAATCTAAACATAGCTTGTGCTACTTCTGAATAGTATGATTTATCATCAACAATACATAAACCGTGTAAAACTGGATAGTTATCTTGTTTAATATCAATACCAACGATATGTCCTTGATCGTAATAAAAAAATGGTTTTTCATAAATAATATTTTCATTTAATTTTTCTAAATTACCATTTTTTCTTATTACCATTTTTTCATCTTTTTCATCAATAAATATAACTTCTCTTTTTAATTTAGTATATATTTCTAATGCTATATCATAATTTAATTTATCATAAAAAAATCCACAAATATCTATTAATGCATCAAATATATGAAGATTATCAATATTTTTAATATCTGATTTTAGAATAGCATGTGTAATATTAGTACTTTCATCTTCATCTGGATATATACATTTTTTATCAAATCTAAAAGAATTTTTCATATTTGGTAGGTTAATATTAACTGTACCCGAATATCCTATTTTAATAATATCATCAATATTTATTATATCAATAAAAGATGTATTATATTGTTCTTTTGGTAATTCTATGTAATTTAATATTTCTTTAAATAAAGTATTATAAAAATCTATTTTAATAGTTTCATCTTCTAATAATATATTAACAGTTTCAATGTTTAATCTTGAATTATCTATTCTAAAAAATTTTTTTAGGTATTTATTTTTTTTAATAAAATTCAATATATTTTCATCTATTTTATAATTCATAATTATAATATAATAATAATATGTTAAGAATATAGTTTGTATGCAAGACACAAAAGATGAATTTTCAATTGGTTTGTCTTTACTTCTAAATGGTATAGCATATAAATTTTCTGAATCTATACCCCATTGAATATTGTATTTTAATTCTTTTTGATTTAATTGATTAATTATTGAAAATATATTTTCTGCTAATTTCTGATTATTTTTAATTTTTTTATTTTCATTAATTTTTTGTATTAATATATCTTGAGGTATAGTTTCATTATTAGAAAGATTTACTTTATTTAATTCAATAATAGTCTTAATTATATCACTAATATAATCAATATTTAAACTTTTATTTGTTACATAGTTAAAATTACTTTTGAGAGGATTCATTAAACTATCAAATTCATCAATTAAAAAGACTTTATTATTATTATCATTTTTAAAATCACCTTTTAAAAAATCTTGTTTAATATCATCTTCTGATTTTATAAAAATATTTTTAATCTGAAATATATCAATATAGTCTTGTAAAGTAGATATTGTTTGATTGACAAGATGTTTTGGAACAATTATATATATTGTTTGATCTTTAATTATGTTTAAATGAAGAGATAATAATGGTGTAATAATTGAAGACTTTCCTTTACCCATCATAAAATGATGCAATTGATAGTAGTTATCTTCACATTGTTTTAATAATTCTGGTTTAGATTCTAAATTTAAATTTGATCTTATATTTATTAAACTACTTAAATTTTCTTTTAATTCATCTTCAATAGTACCACCTCCTTGATCTTTATAAAAAGGTTGAAACATAGTTATGTACCTTTCCATTTGTTCCTTTAAAATTTCATTACCATTAATCAGTTCAAATAATATTTCAAATTTATATTTAAATGATATTTGTTTGGTATCAAATACATTATTATAATTTTTAATTATAGAACATACAGTTTCTTCATTATCAATATTTAATAATAACTTATCTATAAAATTATACATTTTAACATTTAGTAAATAAGATTGTAATATTGGATAATGATCCAATAAATATCCCAATGTAATATTTTTAATATAATTAGTAAATTTAATAATTTTAGATTTAATTGTTAATTTAATTTCTTTTAATTTATCTAAATTTTCATCTATCATGAAGTAATTAATATTACATTTGCTAATTTTAAATAATAATTTTTTATAGGATTCAGTTAATTTTTTAGTTTTTTCAGCTTCAATTTTAAAAACAAAAAGAACATTTTTTTTATCATTTTTTAATAATTTAAAATTTATCTTGTTATAATCATTTAGTTGTTCTTTAAATAAAGTTGTTTTATTAAAATTAAAAATATCTTGATATCTTTTTTTATTACAAGAATAACCAGTTATATCGGGTTTTTTATTATCAAAATTAACATACATAATATTGAAACCATTAATTTGATGATCACAACATAAATTATTCCAACTTTTAAAATTTAAAGTTTCATCTGATGGAAATTTATTTAAAAAAAATTGGTTATTAGGATTAATTTCATAATTATGAAATCTAAGTTTTTGCCTATCAATTTCTCCTAAAATTCTATCATTAGGATATGATCTTTTATAAAATATTGTTTCATGAAAGGCAATATTATATGTATTATTTTTATTATAAATAAAATATAAATCAGTATTAGGTATTAAATATTTAAATGGATAAATTATATCATGAAATTTTAAAACTTGATATCCATTAAAATATATTTTTAATATTTTAAATTCATTAGTATTCGTTGATATACATTTATATTTAATATAATTATTATCTATAATTTGATAAATATTTAATTTTTTTTGAGTATTAGGATCAAAATCTTCATTTATTAATACAGTATCTTTAAATAAACTACAAATAATTAATACTTTTTCATAATTAATATTATTTATAGTAATATTTTCATAATTATAATTAGGAATAATAGTAAATTTGTCATTAAAAAATTTTCCTATTTCATTTAATATTTTCATTTCGAAATCTTTATATGATAATTTTGTTTTTAAATCATTAATTTTTTCCCTAAATGATTCTATGTTTATTTTACTACGTATAATACCATCATTGTAATGATAATTAAATATTAAAATGTATATATATTCATAATATATCAATTTCACTTCTTTATTATATAAAAATTTACAATAAAATTTTATTAATTTTGTTTTTAGTTCTTGATTTTCATTTATTTTTTTCATATTATAAATTAAAAAATTAGGTGTTATTAGATTGAAATTTTGAAATAAGATTTCTTCAATTTTTAAATAACTGTCAAATTTTTCGTCAAAACTATCTAATAATTCTAATTTAACATTTTCTAAATTATCTTTTGGAATAATTAATTCAAAAATATTCAAATTTAAAATGTCTTCTGAAAATTGAAATAACATTGATTCATTATTTCTTACAAATTCAATTTCACTATCTAATTTTATATTTATTAATGGTAATACTGATAGACTAATTAAGTTGGTAAATTCTTGATCATCATATGTATGTTTGTTACAATATTTTAAAATTTTTAATAATATAAAAAATCTTAAAAATATTATACAACATTCAAATAAATTACTTTTATTTTGATTAAAATCTAATGGTAATGGTTGGGAATAAGGATTATTATTTATGTATAAAATAATTGGAATAAAATAAGTTAAATATGATGGATGATTATCCATGTCTACTGTTAATTTATATGTATTTTCAAACATTAATATATAAGTAGACAAATTATTTGACAAAGAATAATTTTGATATTTTTCAAATATATATGTTTTTAATGATTCTAATATAGATATAGTATCAATATGTGATTTAAAAAAAGTTTCTTTTTTATTAACATAAATTAAAAATGAAGTTAAATAATATTCATCAATATCATAATTATACTCGCCTAATAAATTAGTAATTGTAATTAAATTATCATCATCATAATAATCTTTAACTATATCCAAGTCTTCATTATTACTATAAATTTCTATATTAAGTTTTGTGTCATATACAATATCCTGTATTTCATATAATAAATTTCTACTTAATAAATTAATATCAATTAATTTACTACATAATTTCAACATATAATAATAAGATTTTTCTGAATTGTCTTGATTTTTTTTTTGAAATTCTTTAATAAAATTTGGTTTAGTATAAACTTTTATTATATAACTATAAAATTGATAATTTATTTCATTTATAAATTGTAAATAATTTACTTGATGATTACGAACAACATAATATAATAAAATCGAAAAATAAATACTATACCATGTACAAGATCCACTTTCCTGATCGTTAATGTATAAATTATTATTTTGATTATACAAAATAATCTTTTTTAAAAAATTTTCGCTTAATTTTGGTCTTCCTTCTAATTGTGATATAATATTTTGATTATAGGGTAAAATATTAATATTGTCTATAGATCCAATATTTATTGGTGTATTTAAATCAATAAATTTAGAAGCAAATACATAATAATTTAAATCAAATTTTAAAAACTTAGTATTTTTAAATATTGGATTTTCATCTATTATTGTTAATAATTCATCTATTGTAATATATCTAGAAATATTTTTGTCTTTTTTAGTTTTGTATTCATCTAAAATAAATATTTTTTTTTGAGAGATAAAATCTTCACTAAAAATATTTTTAAACTGTACTAATTTATTTTTAAAAATTGGATTAAATATATAATTATTATCTTCTTCTAAATAATATTTTGATGTACTAATATAGTCATAAAAAAAACTTATATAAAAAAAATCACGTATTATATTATACGCATTCAATTCTTCATTTTTATCAAAATCACAAATACAAATACCTTTAGTTAATTGACAAAGGTCTTGACTATCTATTTGTACTATATCACCATTATATTGAATATCTAATCCAGTATTTAAAATATATAAATATAATTTATTTAATTTTTTAAAAATAATAGTAGTTGTTTGATGCTTATTAAAAAAAATTGGAAATATAACAAAATTAAAATAATCATAATTTAGATCATTTGGAGTTAATACTGAAACTATTTGATCTTCAGATAAATGATTATCATCATATTCTATGATAGGACCATTACGAATTTTAATACATCCGTTTCTAAATTTTAATTCACCAAAAGTTATATCTTTAGGTAATAATCCTGGTGTTATATCTTTTAATGTTGATACTACATTATCAAAATTACCTCCACTAGTTGTATTTAATAATCCATCTAAAAAATGAAAATAAATAGATCTATATTTAGTAACACTATCTTCGAATGACATATTATATATTGTTATATAATATATTATTAAAAATTTATTTCCAATAATTCTTTTAATTTTAAGTATTTTTGCTTATATTTTAAGTATTTATTTTTCCAGCGTTGAGGATATAATGTTGGTTTAGGCGATTGAGACGGTGAATAAAATTTTTTTTCAGTAAATGGTAATAATCTTGTATTTGCTTGTGATTTTTTTTTATGAGGTTTAATTACATTTCTTATTAATATGTCATGTTTTGTAAAGTTTAGTGTTTTAAAAATATTTTGTAAATTTATATTAAAATAATTAATTAATATATTATAATAATAACTATTTTTTCTGTTATCAGTAAATATAATTCTATATAAAAATATAAGTGCAGATAAGTATGCACCTATTACATTTTCTGACATTTGTCGAGTAATATTTAAATTAATTTTAAATGATTCAAAATCATCTACTGTAAAATTATCAGTAATTATTTTTGTATATAAACTATCTTCTAATTTTTTTACATCATCAATATTATGAAGTTTTATTTTGTTTTCATTTAAAATATTTAAATTAAAATCATACATAATAAAATCATCATATAAATAAAATAACATATATTTTGGAATAATAATAAATTTATGAATATGATGTATATAAATAAATATTAATTCTAAATTATAGTAATAGTTAGAATATTTAACACAATTATGTGGATTGTAAAAATTGCTATAAAAAATATTTGGTAAAAATGATAATATGTTATTTAGTTTGAATGTATAATTATCATAATATCTTTCATTAATTATATTTTTCATAAAGTTAAAATTTTTAAATTTATATTTTTTAAAATTTTGTAAAATGTTGTTAATATATGGGTAGTCAAATGTTACTTGAATTTGATTTTGAACTTGGTCTTGAACTTGGTTTTGAACTTGTACTTGGCTACTTATTTGATGTTGTATTTCACAAATTTTAAAATCTAAATTAAGTATTATTTTTTTAACTTTAACAAAATCTAAATGATAAATATTTAAGTCAATCCTTTTTATTTCATCTTCTTTTAAAATTAAATCTAATGGATTATCTTTTAAATTATTTTCTCTAAAATAATAAAACAACTCTTCTTTATATCGTTCAATAAATTCTTCATTTGTTCTTTTTTTTCTAATATCTGATTTTAAAGCTTGTAAATTAAGATTATCTTTTTGATTTTCCATTAATTTTCTTTCATTTTGTCTAAAATGATCTAATAATGATTGTTGATTATTAACATTAAAATTATTTAAAATGAATGATATTGTATGTCCTAAATTTAATTTTCTTAATCTAAACATTGCTTGTGCTACTTCTGAATAATAAGATAATTCATCAACAATACATAAACCATGTAAAACTGGATAATTGTCTTGTTTAATATCAATACCAACTATATGTGCTTGATCGTAATAAAAAAATGGGTTTTCATAAACTATATTTTCATTTAATTTTTCTAACTCAGTGCTTGATTTGATAACCATTTTTTCATCTTTTTCATCAATAAAAATTACATCTCTTTTTTGTAATAAACTATGTATTTTTAATGCTATATCATAATTTGAATCATTATAAAAATATCCACAAATATCAATTAACGCATCATTATTAGTTAAATTTGAAACTTTATCTATCTTATGAATATGTGAATTAAGTATTGCATGTTCAATATTAGTACTTTCATCTTCATCTGGATATAAACAATCTTGATTAAATCTAATAGAATTTTGTATATTTGGTAGATTAATATTAACTGTACCCGAATATCCTATTTTTATTATATTATCAATATTAATTATATCAATAAATGATGTATTATATTGTTCTCTTGGTAATAAAATTTTACTAAATATTTCATTAAATAAAATCTCGTAAAATTTTATTTTTATAGATTTTGTATTTAGTAAATTATTAATATCATCAATATGTATTCTTGAATTTTTATCTATTCTAAATATTTTTTTTAAGTATTTATTTTTTTTAATAAAATTTAAAATATTTTCATCTATTCTATAACTCTTAAGGATAATATAATAATAATAAGTTAAAAATATTGTTTGAATACAAGAAGTAAATAATGAATTTTTAATTGGTT
>Ga0194133_10010504_pt1 | contig 10407 bp, 9 predicted proteins | sample TA2KigOf40mmetaG_FD_155448 | JGI IMG/M metagenome (GOLD analysis project Ga0194133, IMG submission 155448) | Freshwater microbial communities from Lake Tanganyika, Tanzania - TA2015055 Kigoma Offshore 40m | ecosystem: Environmental > Aquatic > Freshwater > Lake | place: Tanzania: Lake Tanganyika... | reverse complement strand
TCTGGATTACGTATATTACCCTAATCAATGCTAGAGTCGTTGGAAAGATCATCACAAAAATTATCAACAGATTTGTTCCTGATGGCTACATTAAAGTAAGTGAAAAAGGACACAAATCCTTTTTTTTTGACAGCCAATCAGATAAAACTTTCCTTTTTTTCAATTTTAGGTGGGCTCTTTTTCATGGGCTATTCTTCCTGGAAAAGTCATGTTTCGAGACGTGGTTTATGTCACCCCTGATTACACGGTCAGGGTACAAGATGGTTTCCTGGTGTTTCGATGGTGGAGATCTTATGTACAGAAAGATGTTTCAGAGGACATGTCCCATTCTGATACTAGACTGTCAGTCCAGGTACTTAAGGTTCACCTCTCATTTTTAGACTAGATGTTTCCCTATTTCTCCGATTTAGCTGAACGGATTTGAAGTTCATTGCTACAATCGTTATGGAGTTTACAGTGAGCTACTTAAAAAGTTCTACAAGTTCGACGAAGAAGAGTCGGGTGAAAATATTTTCTTGTACACTTCTCTATTCGAATTGAGTAAACCAATCTTAATTTAGAATTTTTTTATTTGATCTGTTTTGCTCAGTTTTCAAGGAAAAAAAGAGAATCCCCTCTATTTGATCAGCTGTCGAAAGCAAGGATAAATTGAAGAACACCTTTGGTTTCTTTGAAACACCTGATAAATTTCATATTTTTCAAAAAAAAATTTGTAACTAAATTGTATTGGTTCACGACTGAAATCTATATTTATATAAAAATGTTTCAAAAAAATATGAAAATTTATACATAAAATATAATCAAGTGGATTTTAATTTTTCAGATCCAGAGGATGAAAATGATGAGGACGATCAATCGATCGAAGAAACTCCAGACCGTGATAAGCCTACAAAAAGTAGCTCTTTCCTCTTAGGAAAAAATTGGAGGGACTTAATTCCTGTCATCAAAATTGACATGGTAAAGGTTTTTAAAAAAAGTTTGTGTCGTTATATGTGTACCCAAGAAGGTTCCTGTTTTTACAATATCCGTATAAATTTGCAGTCCATTGCAAAGTTTGTATTTGGCAACAGACTTCTTCCCACCACTCTAGTCATATATTTCGAGGAAGCGCGATTTATGTATTCTACAAAGCCTGCTGCCTGCTCTCTGGATCACTTTATGCATTTTCTGAAAGGAAAGGCCGAAAACTTTAAAATATTGCTCGCGTCTAGTCCGAAATACACTGGGCTGAGAGATGAGGCACCTAGGTATTTTTCCTGTATTTTGTGATCTTAGGTCTGATGTCATATACTTGTTCGTTTGTTGTACAGATTCATGGGAGAAGGTTTCGTGGTTGCTGCTACCAATGATCTTGATGTTTATTACTACATGGACGAGGCAGGAATAATACCTGATGAAGAGGTTTGTTTGAAATCGTCCTTTTAAGTTTTTTTTATAGTTTAATAACTTTTTATTAATTTAGGATCTCACAAACCTCAATTCTACTGTGCCAGAATGGGGAATCGATATAAAATGTGGAAAAGCTACAAACTTCAGTTACGGTCCTTGGGCTGATCGACAGCGCGAGCACATTTATAAGTTTTTTTTCCCTCCTGGTCTGTAAAATCATTTTTACAAAACTTTTTAACGTTTCCTAAAGACAAAAGTTTACTCATTTAAGATTTTCAATGCATGAAGCCGACCCCACAATCCAAACCAGGAGATTTGCGCTCAGCAAAGATGTTTCGGATAAGACTCTCAACCCAAGAACAATCAACATTGGTACAACATTATGCAATAAATAATTTGCTAGCTGTCTGATCTAGGATTTTTCACTTTAAAATTATTGGGTAAATTCATCTAGGATGTGTTGTTCTCAAAGTTAAAAGAAACAAAAGCTGTTCATGTCACAATGAAACCTGGCACCAACTTTGAGGTAAAAATACCTTGGATTTGTGGAGAAGACGGTTACACTACTAATATCAGGTATGTAAAGATTGATTTTTCTTAACAGGCAATAAGAAAGCTTTCTTAGACCATTTGGCCAAAAAATTAACTTTACCAAATGTTTCTTTGGTAAATATTAGTGGAACTCTAATGATGGCAGAAGCAACTACCTCGTTGTCTTACCGAGAGCTTTTAAGATGTGAAACCTTGCAAATTCAGGTACAAGATCCATTTACAGCTATTTTTATTCAAAGCTTGTTTTTAATGCCAAAGTACCCTCGAAATAAAATAATGATTGCTTATCTCTAAAGATAATTAATAAGTGACTTGGGTAAATTTTCAAAAAAATATCTCTTTTCCAAGTATTTAATCTAAATTTTTCTTTGATCTTAGAAACGTTCAAAATACTTCGAAATTGTCCTTTAAGTTTAAGATTGCCATAGCACCAGGCTGGGAATCTGAAGGTCGGGGGTTCGACCGTCAACCTCTGACCCCGGGTTCCCAAAAACATAACAAAAATTCACATGCAAAAGAAGTGTGCCTTTAATGAAAAAAATCGCAAGGCGTACTATAAAAGATTTTAAAAAATAAACTTACTTTATGATCATTTTAGGTTGAAATGCATTATCCCTTGATGTGGAACTCTTACCAAGAGTGGCTGTTCAAATTTGTTAGCACAAGATCAGTGGTGAACTTCATCTATGCTCACAAGTTCTTTTTTCAGGTTAAATGAAAAATATTAGTTAGTAAATTGAAAAACCTTATTAGAAAAGTCATCAAATATTTTAGCCATTTGTGTTTTAACAGAGTTTCAGGTTTTCTTGATAGTTAGTTCAAAGAGATTAACGATTGACAAACTTTTTAATTGGTCTCAATAATAATAAAACTTATAGGACCTTATAGACGACTGGTCTGTCCGTACACCACCAGACCTCCTTTACTTTGTACCTTACACTTGGAAGTTTCAGTTTCTTTTTAATGACTTTGAACTCATAACACTCGCTAATGAGTTTAACTGGATTGATACCGATACATCTTCTAACGAGCAGGTTTTAAAGCTAAAATAATATTCTTGTTTTTAGTCTTATCTGAAAAAATTTTCAAATCAGGAAAACTGTTTTTTGGGTGTTTGTGGTGAAAAACTTGAGATGGATTTCACTTTACCATACGTTGAGTTTCTTCCTCAAAGCGTTTCTTACGTTTTTGAAATTCAGGTTAGAAATAAAAGAGAGTCATTTATCTCTTTTGGTTTAGAAAATAATCCATATTTTATTTAGGGCTCAAATCTCGACTTGACCTTATTTCTACCTATGACAAATACAAGCCAAGACATCTTAAAATCCTTGGATAAAAATGCTAAAATAGCAAGACCTGATGGTAAATGGAAATGGAAGAGTGATGAGGTCTTGAAGAAATGGCGAAGCGATTGTAAACCCGACAAAGGATGGGTCGATTGCTGGTATGTTATTTTTGATCGAGAATGAACACTTTCAAAAAGTTGTTCTTATTAAAAATCTCCTTTTTTATGAATGCAATAACATTTTATTGACATCTGCTGTCACTTAGAATTTAGAAATAACAATTTGGTTTTTATAGGTCTGCCCCCAAAGTTATCCTTTCCATCGAGTTTTTATACCATCCAGTACCATTAGCTGGTCCTGCACCACAGGTAAACTTTCATGCTTTTAGCAAATATCCACATCCACAATAAAGCCATTACTTTCAAGGCTGATGTACCGACGCCAGAAAAAGAAAAGCACTTACTCAGCCCTCTAAGAGCTCCTTCCTCCAACTTTGTTAAATCTGCTACTAGGTACTGTGAAATAAAATTATTCAAACAAAACCAATTATTTTGGCTAAGTAATTTATGCCTTGATTCATTTAAAGTTATCTTGAACTATCTTTTTCATTAGATTTTTTGTTTTTTCAGATCTAGTTTGGTGGCTCTACTAAATAATTTTGAACCAGATGTGCTTCCACCTGATCGTTGCAAGGTCAAACTTATATTTGAACCTAGGTAATTTTTAACCCATCACTTTATTTCCAAAGGTCTATGAGTTCATTTGATCTTTTTTTGTAATGGCTTTTAATATACCATCCGCAATCGCTATTGAATTTTGACAGGCAACCTGACCCACAGTGCTTTGTGTGACCAAAATTTTTTTAATCTCTTTTGAAATAATAATTTTGATGAATATATTATTAGATTTTTTAAACATTATGTTTTTGGAATTCTTTTTAGCACTGCTTCTCTTTATGGAACTCTCATCAGAAGTTTTATGCATGTAAAAGAGGTGAGTTTAGAGTTTTCACATAATGCAACCATTGTCTCGTAAACACCTTTCATTCATTTAGAACATGTTTGGGGAGGATCAGAACTTTACACCGATGGACGTATCTTTAGAAAAAGGTTTAGCAGATGCTTTCAAGGTTCACACAACGAGCCACGACCTTTCCACCCAAAGCGTAGACGAGTTCGACCCTAGGCATTACAGACCTTTAGAGGTGGAGTTAGACATCGTCTTGTATGATGTGCAGGCTAACCTTATAAAAAATTGTTCCCCTGATGACCCACCGTGTCCTTTTCTATATGTGGAAAAAATTGTCTTCGAGCTTGATAAGCGGTATCGAGAGACCTTGTTACAGCTTCAACTCTCGCCAGTTTTACTCCGAAGTGGAGTAGCAACTTGTGAAAAGAAGAAGGACGATCTCTCACAGGTTAGGTTTGATTGCCACCATTTATCTAAGCCCTGGTTTCAACTGTTGACAATTCTCAGGGACATTTGCTTTTGACTGGTCTACAGTTTCGTGGACATGCGATGTTCAGTGAGCTCGAGCGACCTTTGGGTAATTTAAATCTTCCCCAAATCTCATAATAATCTCTTTTAAATTATGTTGAGATTCATGAAGAATGCAACGAAAGAAATAAAGTAGTTTCCAATAGTTGTAAAAATTGCTATTTTCAGGGAGTGACACTTTGGAATACGCTTGGCTTATTGAAATACAGTGTGGTTCTCTGCTTGGAAAGATAAACGCAGCTCAGCTTTATGATGTATTTGTAGCTTTGGAGATGTTTTTGTTTCTTGCTGTTGATAAGGTAAGATTCTGGAGATAAAATGAGTTTTTGTCAAGAAAGAATTATAGTTTTAAAAACAAAATGGCGAGTTTTTGCATTTTTACAGTAAGAATAAATTATATTTAACATAACGTTACTTTTTACATCAATTATACTTGGTGGATTAGTCAAAAGTGTGTTAAGAAAACCTTATAATAAAATAGAAAGTTTTGACAAATTATTTTTTCTCTTAGGAGAATGTCCTGAAACATCCCAGACCTTTTAAAATCTGTCAGCACAATGAAAACCAAAAAGAATGTTTACTCATGGACAAGGATGAAGAGGTTTGTGCCACAGTGGAGGAGCTGAAGTACAGGTAACTCATTTTACCTGAATAAACACAGGTTTTAATGTAAAATCTTTTTTTTAATTCTCAATAAAAAGTATTGAAAAGACTTCAAAAAGCGTTAAATAGTAAACAATATATAAACTATTAAATAGGCTCGTTCGATTCTGTGCTGATTCCATAGACATTTATGTGGTAGAAAAGTCTTCTTCTTTGAGAATTCAAGCTTGTCCCATAAGGTTCTCCACTTGCAATCTTCATGGCCATCACTCAAAGCAGGTAAGTTTTGTTGGGTTTGTTGCACAATTATCATATTTTAATTTTTGAGAAAATCTTTATAACATTTACTTTCATAGGGAATGACCGCTCTTATCAACAATATCCTTCTAGAACAGTACGTTAATTCGAATTTTCCTCTAAGCAGATCAGATCAAGATAGCTCTCATCATCCAGGTGAAGGCAAAATCATATTATTAAAAACTTAATTGTTAATGGTTTTGTTGCTGTTTGCCATGTCATCAAAAAGTGGTCAAAGTAAAATATTTTATTTCCAGATATTTGGATAGAGACTGCAGTTGTAAGAGTGGGACCAGTTTTTGTAGAAGGTTCCTTATCTGCGAATCAATTGAAGCAAAAAAATGCTCAGTATCTTCAGCATAAGTTCCTTAAGGTAATTTACTTTTAAAAGGCCTAAAAAACGTCAACCTAATGGCTTAAATATTTGAATTATTTCAAAAATTCAGAAACACGATTCAAAAAAACATAATTTGTGGTTCCTGTGGCCTCCGTCACTAGCAAAGTGTGGTCCAGAGATTGCCACAAAATGTGGGTGTTCTGGAGGATGTAGATTTTTTGGTACAAATGAAGCAGCTCAAAGTTTTTTCAAACCATCGAAAGAAGAAATAGAATTGAGGTTGAATGTAGCAATACCAACTATCAGAGATAGAAGACAAAAACCAGGCAATCTAAGTTTTTGGACGCGTCTTTTTTCAATAGCTGTAAAAATAAATAACGACTTCATTTCAAACAGCTTATGGACAAAGTATACTTCACGAGTCACGTTTGATGACTAAAGACCTTCGCAGATTTAAAAGTCTCATTGGAAGCGAGGAAAAAGTCTTACCACCCGGATGGCCATTTCAATCCAGGAAACCGCCTAAGCTTCCCTTTTGTCCAGATTTCAGAACTCATAAAAGTAGCTCGAGTAACACAAGTGGGGAAACACCCAAACATCCCAAGCATCATAGGTCATTTTCCCGTAAAAGACGACTTACACCGACCCGTGATGCTTCAAGGCTGAGATCAGCATCTGCTTGTGCTGATGGACCATCAAACAGAAGAGAAAGCTTAGCAGAAAGGTTTCTCTTACAATCATACCAGCTTGTAAGTCTTAAATAAGAATTTAAATTTTCTATGTAGAAATTTGTCAGTTGAAGGGGAAGAAGATGAGAACATTCAATTTGACGAATCTGCCTATAACCTCCCAAAAGCAGCAAGCCTGATTGAGGTTGTTCTTGAAAAGGTACTTTTCAATTACTGCAGTCTTTGTTTTGTGCTATTTTTTCAGCTTTTTCTATAGAAAACGGATCAAAGAGAAGAAAGCCTGGCCAGAGCAGAATCTCTCATTAGTGATGTTCTTTCATTTTATTCTATGGACGGTCTTGACGACAATCTTACTTATCCATCATCGAGAGCATCAATGCGCGGAAGATCTGATGCAGCGAGGTAAAGCTTTATTAAGCTTCTCATCGATTGTTTTTTCTCTCGCTTGCATAGTTTTTCATCACATCTCGAATATCATGTAGGACTCTTTCACCTACTTCCACTCACTATGAGACTGCCACTAGTGGAGGAGCATCGTCTGCATGTAGCACCTCATTTTTTGAGACTGCAAGTCAAGGGAGATCGTCTTCCTTGTCGTTTGATACAGCAACTTTGCAGCCAGAAAGTCCACCTAATTTGAATGCTTTAGATGAAGAACTTCTTGAAGAGGAAGGATCTGCGACCCTCTCTCATTCACTGTCAACGCATTCTTTCATGTCTGCTATGTCTGAAACGGAAGATTTTGGGATGGTTAACTTACACATGCAGGTAGAAAAATGTCTCTTTTCGGGGATTTCAAAAAGATTTCTGATCTCATTAGAAACGTAATTTTTAAATAGATTAATAAACCAATTACGGACTCTCCGTTGCTTATGTCAAGTTACATTTCCCATCTCACACAACTTCGATGCTCTGATTGGACGGCAAATTTGTCCGCATTTCCAGGTAGCGACTTGGATGGTTGACAAGGGGACCTGATTCTAAGTTATTTTAAACTTTAGAAGAAGAGAAGATGAATGATAAAGATGCTAAGGGTTCTGAGGTCTGTTTTCCGTCGTTTGAAACTTTAGAAGAAGGATTCAGTTGCATAAAAATGGAGCCTAAAGCTGACGAATTCGTTCAAGAGAAGGGAGCAAAACGACGTGGTTTCAATGAAAATTGGGAATCAACTGACCAGGTTTTTGCCGAGGTCAATTAAAGTATGTTAGGGAGCTGTATCATCAAAATATTTTTTAAAAGGTTAACACCCTTCGCGAAGACAATTTGAACAACGAAGGAGATCCAGATGACATCCCAAACTCATTAGATCTAGATGCCAATTCTTCAAAATCGACAATTATCGTAAAGTTTCGAGGTGCAATCGATGTCATATTGTCTCCCGTATTTTTAGAGTCAGTGCAGGTGAGCAAGTGTCTGAAAAATATTGAAAAAGAATTTAATATGATATATATTCATCTTACGTATTGCCTGATTGATGATTAAATGTCTTACTCTAAATAGCGGATTTTTGAATCTTTGACGCCGACATTTCAAAGTCAACATCCTATCTCTGTCGTTAACCACCTTCACTCAGCCTCTCTCAATAGAGTTGAGAGTAAAAATACACTCAAAAAGGAGAAAAGTTTGGATTTGCAAGAGAGGCTGGCAAGTTTGTTTTCTTTTGACTTTTGAGCATTATAAATAAAAGTAAAAAATCTTTAGGTTGAAATCCACGAGCCTTTGAAAGGAAAAAATGCACCAAAAGAGGCCACCGAGATGCTTAGAACATTTGAGAAAAGCATTTCCTCTTTTGCACAGGTAAAACAATCACGGTGAGTCCAATACTTTCAACTACATCTGCACAAATTTTCAAGGCTTCAATCCATCTACCTCAAATCAATTTCATGGTCATTCAAGCATCTGTAGTTGAAGAAATGTGTGCATTCTCGGCTCTAGATAATGTTAGAGACATCACATGTGTTTCTTTGTTGGCACTGGGTATACAGGTACGTTATTGGTTTGCCGAAAACCTTCTAGCTATGCTGGACACTTATTTCTATATTTAAATCTAAAGCTTGTTCTAAAATAGTTATGAAAGTTTGAAAATCCTTTGATTCTCTGTATTAGCCAGACTTAAAACTTTCAGGACACAACTTTTCAATTTTGTAAGAAAAGCCAATCTAAAAAGACTGTTCAGATGTACCTTCAAAGGCCTCGTGCATCATTTGGAAAAAAGAAAAAGACGAAGTAACTTTCTTTACCTTTAATTTTGGATTTTTTAAGTAAATATTTTTCTTTTAGGTATAAAATAGCATTTGACGCTCGACAAGACGAACCTTTTACATTTGAGTCCTCAGAAACACAAAAAGAGGAGATTTTACTTACAGGATCTCTCGAAAAAGTTCATGCACAATTGCGGTAGAAATATAAAAAATTCTAGAGCACTGAATAATAAATTTAGATTTGTTTTTTCTCATTCTTCAGACGACTCAGAAACGACAGCTCAATTTTGAAAGATGCTTATATCACTGCTATTCCTCATCACAAATCAAAGGTACGTTCCAATAGTGGTAATATTACATAATTAACTTGTCTTATTACAATGAAAGAATCAAATAAATCAATTTCAATACGCGTTAGCATCTTAGACGATCCTTTAATTCTTTTACTTTGCTTCTTCGAGGTATTTTTCCGATACATCGATGTTCCAAAACTAAGTTCGTTCAGATCGAGCACCCCTGCTGATGACGAATCTCACACCTTTGATTCAAGGTAAAAGAGTTATTTTTTCATAAACAGAAATGTTTCTATTTCAAACATGCTGAATTTTAGACCAAAGACAGAGGATTCAAAGCTTGGTTTTAACATGTGTGAGTGTGGTTTTGAAGGAATCAGCATCAAAGTTGCAAAGAGATCTAGTAACCAAGTTGAGGAAGAAACGCCAGGTGCATAATATTTTCTTATAGGGACTTTCTTGCTACTCTTCAAATAATTTAATCTTGTTTTTTGATAAATCAACTTTTTTCAAGAATTTGAACCAGAAGAAATTCCGTCAGAGGCAGAAAACCAAGGCTCCTCCCCATCTAAAAATCAGTCTACCGAGATTCCACCAAAACGAGGGGACGAATACGATAGGTAGAGTGAAGATTTTGTTGGCACCTTGAATTTGCTTCAACTGCCCAATAACCCTTTAGGTCTAAAACAATCATCAGTGACGACTCATTGAACCAGAACATAGATCGTGTAGATGAGGAGCACGAAGAAACCAACTTTTTGCAAGAACCAGGAGTTGGTGGAAAGCATTCAACAGCATCAGGGTCGGTCGAATTAAGGACAAGGTATTTTTTCAATAATTTACCACAACCCCCTAAAAATTAACATTGATTTTTTTAAGTTGGTTTAATTTTGCTGCGCCTCCCAAAACTCCTATCTCTCGGAAAATCGACTTTACGCGGCTTGATTGGAACCTTTTGAGTACTGCAAGTCCCTCAATTGATGCTTGGCTCGGTCCAATCGACAGGTTCTATAATTTCATATTACAGATATCACTGAACTAGTAATTGACACCAAACTTTGAAAATTAAAGACTTCAAAACACAGCCTCCCAGTGTATTGGTGTTTACAATCAAAGAGTTGCTGCAGTAATGGCCTCTTTAATGGCTGAATCAATTGACAAAGGGCCAGAAAACTTTCCAAAACATTCAAAATACGACAAACTAACAGCACTTTCAAGGTAAGGAAAAATAAAATTCTCTTTTAAGCAATTTTTCATCAAAAA
>Ga0194133_10010503_pt1 | contig 10408 bp, 5 predicted proteins | sample TA2KigOf40mmetaG_FD_155448 | JGI IMG/M metagenome (GOLD analysis project Ga0194133, IMG submission 155448) | Freshwater microbial communities from Lake Tanganyika, Tanzania - TA2015055 Kigoma Offshore 40m | ecosystem: Environmental > Aquatic > Freshwater > Lake | place: Tanzania: Lake Tanganyika... | reverse complement strand
TTTCATCATTTTTTGGCAACAAATTCAAGTCCAGTTAAGATATAATTTCTTACTCATTTTTCACTCCTGAGCAAAGCAAAGGGATGATGATAAGAAATTCTATTGGGATCTTAGAAAAATTTTTTTAGTGCATTTGTCCCAACTATGTCCTCCTACAGTTTTGAAGCTAGAGGGTTGAAATTTGGAATGAAGATTTATTCAATTAAAACTGGCTGGTCGAATTTTTGAATTTTTGCCTAGTAGCTGAGATAAATGAGTTTAAGTGCAAAAAGCTTTTAAGGTTGGACAACTGAGATCAAATTGTTCCCATATTTATGGTTACACTAATTACAGCGTCTAAAAATACGACCGCAGCGTTACGAAGCTTAGGTGTACAAGTAATAACAAATCAAATGCCACTAAGCTAGGCCATACAAGTAATAAGTTTTCTCTAATATTACTAAGCTAGGTCATGCAAGTAATTTGAATCCAGAGTGACTAAGCTAGGTATACAAGTAATAAGTCTAGCTCAAATATTACAAAGCTTTAGGAGATAAAAATGCTTTGGTGTGGGGCTAGTCGGGTTAAAAAATGGCAGTTTTGGTTAAATTAGGGGGTTAGGGGGTAGGGGTGGGGGGAGATTGGCCACTTGGGAGGTATTTTTCCACCCCGGATAAAAAATACCCGTCTACTTAACTATTCTCATTTTTTATTGGAACTTTCTATCATTTTCATGTACAGTGGTTTGATCTAAGGGGACTTTGCTATCAATGCGACTTTGTGATCAAGAAACATCAGACGAATGAATAGGGAAAAAATTGTTTAACTGGATAGGAAAAGGTTTAATTTTTGTCTACAAATAAAATGTCCAAATTGCAAACTTGAAAAGTCTTGGATTGTTCCTTTTACTTTTTTTTTATTCAAATCAAATATCTCTACTTCAATCAAGGTGTGGGTTTAGAAAAGTATGCGTACGAGTCCAACCTTAGAAATAACTCAACTTAGCTGAGGATTGTCCTTATGATCTGATATGTATAAAGGACATCCCCTTCAATGTTGACCAATATATATTTACCTAAGAAAGCACTCAGAAGAAACCAATGAAGGGGAACGTGGTTCTTTTATTTCACAAATTTTGAGGCTGTCTGACTTCAAAGTTCAATATTTAAAATTTTCTGTGTTGAGTTTCAAACTTGCTCAATTCTCCAATGTCGCTTAATTTGTCAAGTTTAATTGTCAGTCTTTTCTTGATTGTGTTTCCTCGCTGACTGATCTGTGCAAACCTGAAAGATATTCGTGATAAAGCAGTGTTTAACCTCTCACACAATTGGTTGAATGTGAACAAGATGCGCGTTTCTCAGATGCTCTGAGCACATTCCATTCAGCAACAGAGGCTCAGTTATTTCCTAAAAATATAGGCTTATTCATTTTTGTATAGTTTTTAAAGATTTTATTGCTTGGTTCTCTCTCTTTTCCATTGGAAAAAAGTTATCATTGTGACCATAACTTAATTTTACCTTACCATTCAGTGTTAACTAAACAAAGATTGAACATCTTTACTTCTTTTTACTTGAAAATTTGATAAGAAACTTATTTGATAGCCAATGTAAAGGTTAGCAATATTGATCACTACATAAACAAAAGTGTTCAATTATTATGTTAACTTTGAAATTAAGCCCCCCCACTTATCCTGATTAGCTTCATTAAGGAATTTATTGCCAACCAAACATAAAATCCTAGCCTGACCCAACCCCCCCTCTTAAAAATTTGACATGCCTACTTAAAAAATTCATGGCTCCATTAATTTTAAACCAAGCCCATATAGTTTACCTTTAAACTTTAAACATAAATATCAGATTCTGGGCAAAATATCAAAAATCTGGTCTGTAACTTTTGAGCAATCTATGTAAGGATTATGCATGCCAATTATCAGGCCTCTAGCACCACTTCAGAGTGTGTGAGGCATAGACATAGAAAGAGATAGACCGAGCACATGTGGCCAAAAAGTTGAAAATTTTGAGTCAGCTGATGCTAAACCAGAATCAGCTGAAAACTGCTTTGAAAACTGCACTGTCAATTTTAGAGTTTTTTCTTGGGCTAGCTCAGCCAACATGCTCGGTCTATGTTTATCATGTCTCTGGTGTGAGGAGAATGAGGTGACAGACAGAGTGATGCATACGTGACGTCACCCCGTTTTGGCACAAAATCCCTATAAAAAAATTCTAAGCTCCCCCCTCCATTCGCTCAGAAGGGATAATAATAACTGAAGCTCATCCTTATCACCATCTTCAATTTCAGGCTTTTCATCTGAAAAAGCCAGAAAATGTGATGAAGATGGGTATTTTTCATGTTTGGATGACTATTCTCAATTATCAATTTCCAAAAGTAAAGTTCTGTCCTTTGGCTGCATGCCTATATTTTTGCTGACTCACATTTCCCAAGCATCATTAGAAGCAATCAAACATTATTAGTTAAACAGAATACGAGGATTTCTTAGAAACATTTTTACTTGAAAACCAGCTAAGCAATTTAAGAAAGCTACAAACCATTTATTAAAGTTAAGATGTTGAGTTTTCCACTACTAAGGGATTGAAAAAATTGTAAAAATTTTGCATGACTTTGTCAACAAGCAATAAAAAGCATACTTTTGGCCCGCAATAAATAAGAGGCCGACCCACTTTTGACCCGGGTACTTTTTGACCTAACCCAAAGAGATTTTTTTGAGCCAAGGGGGGAAAAATTGAAATATTTTGTGATTTTAAGGGGAAATTTTCCAAACCCATACCCAAACCAAAGATGGCTGACCCGGTCCCATCACTAGACATTTGGCATTTTGCAACTAAGGCAAACAACATCATCGATAGTCCTGATTACCATACATAAGATTGTCATGCAATTTTTTGATTGAAGTGAGATAAAGTAATGTGATTGGCACTTTGATCGCCAATCGAGGTCACTTTCTTCTACAAGAAAATAAAAAATGGGATTTAGAAATTGTATTTTTTTATTGACTTATATATACATGATGACTTTGTTTTGATCTGCTCATCAGCTTTTATAAAAAAAATTCAAAACTTCTTCACATTATTTTTCATAATTTGTCAGAAAATGATAATAGAATATTGCAGGGTAGTTTTATTGCAGGTTTTTCAGTGAAAAAAGTGGTCTTGGATTGAAACACGACAGCTAAATGTAGAGGTTTTCATGACCTGTATGTGTTGGAATTATAGCTTCTAAACATTTCTTTAAAAGTGTGCATGACCTAGACTTTTAAAGTTTGAAAAGACAAGACAATTACATTTTGACTTGGGTACTTCTTTTTATTTTTAGTGGGTTGAAGTAGATACTTATAGTTGTATTTACCCTTGAAGCTTGTTCCATTCTTGATTGCAAACTTAATTATAGACATGATCAAAGATCCCCTGCCTGATAATCGTCTATCTTGATCCTTTAAAACAAGCATCATCGCATCCGACCCAAATATTTGAAGACTGCTCAAACATTTAAGAAATTGCATTTCTCTGAGTTGTAGTTGGCGTTAAAAGTTGCAGGTTAAATATTTTTCAGCTTTGAGATGGGTTGAAAAACAATTTTATTTTGTATTTATATAAATGTTGTGTAAATCAACATTCTCAGCTGTACAATTTTCAACTCAGCTTTTCATCATTATTTTTGTTGGCCTTGCTTATTGGTAGATGGAACCGTGCATTTACCTACCCTGTTTTCACCACAAGGTCATCATTGTTAATTGGATGGTATGACCAGTATTTTATTTAAAGCCCAGATGTCGTTTTGTGGGGGTCAAAAGGAGTAGTATGCCACAAAAGAAAGATGTTTTCTTGTTTGATAAAAGCTATTTTATGATAGTATTAAATGGTAAAATTTGAAAATCTCTAATAGAATCCAGGACCTATGAACTAATCAATAATAAAAAATTCAACAAGGGTCAAACCTGCACCAAAACCTTCCATAGACAGGTGGGGATATGCATGCAAAATTTCAGCAAGATCGGTACAGGGGTATGGATATCCTTTTGCCCTCCACATACCAATAGACAAACAAACATCTGTACGCCCATTTTTATTCATATAGATAGATTCTCAACTAAGTAACCCAACTAGTAGTTCTGCCTCATACTCAGATAACCTCAAGGTGCTGTACACACCATTGAACTTCTCAAATACCCAGCACTACTCAACTCCACGCACCCCTGACCTCAGTCCTGATACCCTATGCATACAATACACTGAGCACTCTAATGGACTTTCAATCAGTCCTTATTTCCTTGTCTAACTCTACCCTTAGACATATCAGTATTCCTACTTACTTCATAACCTTCCCCCCTCCCCCCACACACACACACCACATCAATCCCCTCACACAAATTTACTTTAAGCCCCAAACTTCCACACATTGAACCACCTTAATCTACCAAACTCCATGTAATCCATACTTTAACAAAATTTACCCAAAGACTTCCTTGAACCCAATATTACCCTCCTATCTATTGCTCAACCATAATAAAAGATACTCTTAACACTCATCCTCTATCCAACACCACCATAAACCCATGGATTTGCCCACTTATTATATTCTCTTTTTTGCTTCGTCCTCAACAACCCTTTTACTCGCTCCCTTCTTCCCTCAACTCCATCTCCATCCAATACATGATCCTGACTCCTCAGCAATACACCCTAAAAAACGAACACTTTCTACTGATCATTGTACCAAGCCCTACTCCACACTATCACACCCACAATATCAATCTTAAAGCATGACTTTTGATCGAAAGAAAGGGATGAACTAAGAGTCCTAACTTGATGTGGTAGAACTGGATGGGCAGGTATAAAAGTGCAGATTAGTGATGGGACAGGCGGGTAAGGTCAGGTTGAGTCAGCCATCTTTGGTTTGGGTCTGAATTTGGAAAATTTCCCCTAAAAATCACAAATTTTTCAATTGTTTCCCAATGGATCAAAAAAAAATCTCTTTGGGTCAGGTCAAAGATGGGTCGGCCTCTTATTTACTGCGAGTCAAAAGTATGCACGAGTCAGGTCTGATCAGAGCCCATCTTTGGTGCAGAAAACAATCCAGTGAGATGTGTACTCAGAGGACGAATATTAAAGTTAAATCATTTTTATAAGATTCTGACAAATTAACCATGGCACCATGGCAGTCGGTAACTTACAAATTTGAATTTCAAAAATGAGAACATTTAATCCTTTGTACAATTTATTTATTTATTGACAATAGGCTCGTACACGTTATTTGAAAACTATAAGAATTTACAATCTATGCATACATTTAAAGCAACACACAATGTGAGGGTATATTAAACTGTGAAGCAGTTTGAAAAGGTACAAGGCAATACTATATTTTACCAATGCTCAAAAATGACATTTTGGGAGGATAAATTGAAAATAAATAATTCGGTATATTTCATGCTTTCAAAATTTGTGTTATTGGATTTTTATTATCAATGTGTAAATTTAAATACAAAATACATCAGAACTAATCAAACACTGTCAATTAAATATTACAAAATTGTACAATATAAGAGTTTTTAAAAACAGAATGACCTGAAGTGTCAAAAGCCCAGGGGCTAAGTGTCTATCCTATAAAAATAAAAATAAGGGTCAAACCTTTTCTGATTAGTAGAAAATTGCTTGGATGGCTATAAGGAATTGTTAACCTATCTAAACCTTCTGACATCCAGAGTTGATATCAGATAATTTTTCAGTGCTTGAAATACATCAAAATATAGAATAGATGTGTCACCTAAACATTAAAGTATAGAATAAAGGGGCCAAACAGTTTTAAACAATTAATTTAATTTGATTTGTTTACTTCAAAGAACATGTGAAAAGGTAACTTTTTGAAGTGTAATCGCATGAAATTCAAGCAACTTTGCAGAGAAAATTTATATTCTGTTGGTTATTGCAAAATGGATCGTCGAAGCAAGACTTGTCATGCCATTAATCAGCTTGGCATTTATATTTTTGTCATTGTACTTTTTTGCTTTCTTGTTCAAGACTCTTGGACAAAGTATCAAAAAAAGGTGTCAGCTACAATCTCAAGCTATATTGGTAATGGAAATGAAATCTGGACACTTCCTTGCCTTACATTTTGTCCCACTTCAGCATTTAAAGATGAGCAACACATTGTTACTCAGGAGGATTTTGATAGAAGCAAGTATAGCTTGAACGAAATTTTTGATGAAACTGAAATGTTGTTTGAAAACTTTCATGTAAATGAGACTGACACTTTGGCAAATGGGCGTTGCTTTAGTTTGACAGATAAAAGGGAAAGACACTCAAGAGACTTTACCATTATCTATTTCAAGATGACAATTGATTTGCTTCTTTTTGTTCATGACTCATTGGATGATCTGGTAAACTTTTACTAAAACCTTTCCAAAAAGTAGAGCAAATTATCTTACTGATATATGATTGTTGAATAAATACACGTACTTTTATATTTAATGTTTGAACTGACCTCCACCAAAAAAATCACTTCCAATGAAAAATCATTCATACTTTGAATTTAAATTTCAGTTGTGTTTTTGTCAAAGAAATATCTTTCAGCTAATGTGACTTTGTGAGTTATTTTCTTCTCATATGTTGAGGACCTTTAAGACTGCTTTACTTTCAAAGTTTTCTCAAAAGTTAGGCTTTTGTCCTTGTATTTTACATTTACCATTTATTAAAGCTTCAAGGTCAAAGAATTTCTTTCTCATATTTACCTATTAAATATTATTATCAGAGAAAGAAAAGTCCTGATTGAAATAACTTTAGATAATTTTACTGAAAACTTAAGAATAAGTCACTTGTTATCTGCATTTAAAATGATTTTCGATTTGTTGCTTTGATTCTTGCAAGTGTTGACTTGATAAGTTGATACTTTTTATCCTTTTACCTTTTTCTTCACAGTTTTGGCTGAACTTTTTTGACCCTCCAATGGAAAGAGCCCTGCACTCATTAGAACTGTCTGCTGACTCTAATATTGTATTTTGGAGTACGTGCCAAGATACTGAAAACCAGGACAGAGGATTTGCCAAATGAAAACTACCCTTGTAACAGGAAGGAAGGTACTCTTGCATCGTGTGTTAGGCAAAAGTTCAAAGAAAAGTATCAGTTTGAATGTCTGATTCCAGGTAAATGTTCTTCATCAAAGTATATCTCATGTTATTCAACCAAAACTCAATTCTATTTTATTCAAGGTTTGAAATTGTTAATGGGTCTTGATTTGTAAGCTTGTCAAAATCATACATCTGGACTTGTTGCAGTCCAACAATTTCAAAAGGCTCATTTGGAATTTGGAGAGACTCATTTTGGTTGCCAACCCGATTGTGCTTTTACATTTTACGATATTACCTGGTTTTCTTCACATCTAAACAAATATTCGATTATTGATCCTCTTCGTATAAAAGATGATCCTACAAACCTTATGATTGGGATTGCTTTTGAATATAAAGATACTTTTACCAAGTTAGAGATTGAAAATTTGTTCTACGACGACAGCAACATGCTTGCCACAGTCGGAGGATTTTTAGGCATAGCTTTAGGATTTTCATGTCTAGATTTTTTGATTATTATATTACGTTGGATAGAAACAAGAGTTTTGAGAAAAAGGCATAGAAAATTGTGAATGAATTCCATTTATTTTAATTGCAAAAACTTGTCAGAAATCAACCTTCTTTACAACATAAAAATCCACTGAAGTTTTCACTGCCCTATTTCTAGTGAGCTAATTTATAAAATTCAAATACTTTATATCTCTTATTATTTTCTAAAATAAAAATTTGTGAGCTAAATTTTAATTTTTATTGGCCAAACTGTTCCAAAATGGTCAAAGTCAATAACTATATAAAGTTTTCTTTTTCTGGATTCAAAGAATAAATTTCTAAATTATTATTGTTAAACTTGATGGATTTTACCTCCTTCAATTTCCTAAATGCAAAATCATTGTTTAAATGTGTCTTGTGTTATAAAGATTTGTGAAACTCTTATTTAAATACACTTTTAAACATGAGAAATATTGAAAATCCTTGCTTCATTTTCCAAAATTAAAAGCTATAAAAAGATTGCTTGAAAGATAGATGAAATTCTGTTAAGCTTTTCTTAAAATCTCCAATCAATATTGTTGACATTTTAGACTCATGCTAAGTTGAATAAAAATGATTACTTTATCTACATTTGTTGAAAGGTGCATTTATTAGTAAACTCAACTTCTCTGAGACACAATCAGAGTTGGTATAAAAATCATATTCAACATACAGTAATCTGACAAAGGTTACTTGAATTCTCCTTTTTCATCTCTTTTAAGTTTTATTATTAAATTGACAAAGGATTTATTAACCTGATGATTATTTTAGTTCTAATAATTAAGATTTCTTAGCAATTTTTCTTAGTTCATTAAATTGTGCATATATTCAAACTCATATTCAATTTATTGATTCTTTCTGTTCCAGCACACTGACAACCATATTAGGGCATTTTTAAGAATCTATTGGCCTCAGAAAAAAATAAAAAATCAGAGATAGATTTGAAATAATTTTAAAATTAAGTTATTATAAAAGTTTAGGCTTAAAAGAAATAAAGAATATAAAGAGTGACTAACTCTTTGTCATTTTGAGTAAAAATATAAAATTGTCGAAGTTTGAGAAAGTCATTTTTGTCAATTAAAGTATGGAAAAATGATTTCTTTGGTCCAACTCTGATTTGGTCAGTTGGCTGTTCTCATAAGAGGCAATTAGATTCTAAGAAAGGTCTTGTTATTTATGTCAGTGTAAGATGGTGCAGAAAGAATCAATAAATTGAATTAGAATTTGATTGTATTAAGAATTTCAAATATAAATGATAAAATTAGCAGGAAAGGTTTATCTGTTTATCTAAACAGAGCATCTCTGAAATACCTTATCTGATGTTTGTCTTATCAGTAACCCTCAACTGGATTGTCATCACAAAATGATATTGTCATCTAGATTGAAAACAATGTCGGTGCACAAAAAAGAAATTCTAACCCTCCAAAAGGTGGAGGAATGGAGAGAAAAATATGGAAAGCTAAAGGTAACTGGAACAAGCTTGAGAATGAACAAAATTGTCTAACTTCCTTGATAGGTGTCATGTTTCTCATCCAGTGACTCCATGTTTTGTTTTGGTAGTGCGGTAAATTGTAGCTTGACAATCGTGGAAACCATTTCAAACTTTTCAGCAACCTTTCTTCTGGTTTGGATTATTTCAATTTCAAATCCAGGCCTATTAAAGATAGCTTTTTCACTTCTTTTGACTAGCCTTCACCACCCCAGATTTCAATTCTTTCATCAATAAATAACCTATGTGCATTTGGACTTGCATCTGGTGTGGTTGGAATCATATTTGACCTGGATGGAAACCATTTGTCAGAGGCAATACATGAAAATGTCAAACTTTTCGATGCACTTCAACCTTCAAAGCTCACCTGCATCTTTTCTTGCTATAAAGAACGTGGATTTTATGTGGGTAACAATCTTGGAATTGTGTCAAAATTTTCTTGCAGAGTAGGTCAATTTCAAATATTTGATATTTCAATGACTAAAATAATGTATTTTTGTATAGGGAGGTGAAGAAGTGGAAGTGACAAGGATTTTAGAGCTCAACTTTCCTGTTGTCCAAGCAAGTCCAAAATGACTTTTTAAAATAAAAAAATAACTATTGAGTTCTTATTTTTTAGATAAGTCTTTCCAAAGATGACTGTTTGCTAGTAGTCTCAACTGAAACAAGAACTGTTATTTGTAATAACTGGAATAAGACTTTCAGAGAAGTTGGGGAAAAACTTCGCCAGGGTCCTCAGGGTGGATTGGTAGTTGGAGATGGAGCTTCTGTTTTATGTGCTAGACCAGGTAATAAAAATTCTAGACATGTATTGCAATTTTAAATGGAGATTTATGAAGTATATTATTGAATACTGAGATTTGAAAACTGCTGTTTGTGGGTTTTATCATCTGGCCAATAATGTTTAGCCCTTGAGGGAAAAAACTTCCAGATACCCTCAGTCAGAACAATATTTTAAAAAGAGATGACAATATAATGGCCACAATAGATTTTTTGATTTAGTCAGACATCTGAAAATATCATTATCCCTCCTGAGCAAAGCAAGGGGGGAGTTTCAAAATTTTGTATAGAGATGGGGAGTGACATCACACGTCCATATGTCACCTCATTCTTCTCCCACGCCAGTGAAGCTAGAGACCTGAAAATTGGCATGCATAATCCTTACATAGATGGTTCCAAAATTACCAGTCAAATTTTTGATATTTTGCCTAGAAGCTGAGATATTGGAGTTCAAAGTTTTATATTTACATCTTTTATAGCTCCCACAATTTTAAAGCTAGAGAAAAGTTTACAAAATAACATTTTTTGTTCGAACATTTAACTAAAAATGTTTGAAAATG
>Ga0194133_10010502_pt1 | contig 10409 bp, 7 predicted proteins | sample TA2KigOf40mmetaG_FD_155448 | JGI IMG/M metagenome (GOLD analysis project Ga0194133, IMG submission 155448) | Freshwater microbial communities from Lake Tanganyika, Tanzania - TA2015055 Kigoma Offshore 40m | ecosystem: Environmental > Aquatic > Freshwater > Lake | place: Tanzania: Lake Tanganyika... | reverse complement strand
CTGGTCCCGTACTATTTGTTGTTCGTAAAGATTCAGAACAAGTCTTTATCGCAGGATGGGCAGGAGAACGAAAGATTATAGAAAAGATGAAGAAGGAAAGTGATGACCCGTGGCAGTGGCCAGAAAAGATGATTGTCGAGGTGAACCCCACCTCTGCAATACGAACAGTATCCGTAGTCAAAAAACAGAAACTAAAAGAAGTTCCTGTGTTCTTTGTGAGTAACGGCGAAAGTAATGCTGATGACAACTATAAGCACTTAACACAACTTTATCCAAAAGCAATTCGTATTGATGGAATTGACGGTCGTAGAAAGATGTTCCATCGATGCGTGGATTTAGTTGCAGGCGCACCACAATTCTTCGTAGTCACGGGCAAAACATACGTGACAGACGTAAACGTATTCAATTATCCAGTAGAAACCGTGTCGGATGCACATATCGTATTCCACGCAAAGAATATGAGTAATAGATTAGAATATGGACACATGGGTATCGTCTGCTATAATAGTAATCTAGTACTGAATACCCCCACAAACTTTGGATTGGATTTCACACAATACAGTAAAACCGTGACCGTCCCACATACCGTGAGTGAAGCACGATTTGCGACTACGCCATTTGAAGCATGGAGAACTGCATTCCGTGAAGTGGTCAAACTCTCGACTTCGTATTCTACGGAAGCACATCTGTGGTTACAACGATGGACTGCTTTTGCCGAAGGAGAGAACGCAGAGTGGGTATTGACTGGCGCTCGGGAAGGTATCGAATATGCAGAGCAGTATAAGGATGATAAGACTGAATTACGAAAGACCGTTGATTGGAATTGGTTACAAGAACGATTTGAAGAATTACATGGGTAATTATGACCGAACCTATTGATTTTAATTTAACAAAGTTAGCAAAAGAAGCGAAGGCTAGAGAAGCACTCGCTCCAGATATCGCTGACGCAAAACACGTTGCTATGTTTGAGGCTATCAAGCCGTATGCAAAACAATTTGAACAACATAATGTCACACCAGTTTATATCGATTACAAAACTCGTAAGACGAAAATGGCATTGGTGTTGTGTCCTGAATGGGCGCCTCATTTTCCTCCATATAATTTAGCGTTGTTGAGTGGTATCGCCAAGACGGCAGGATATGAAACGAAGATTTATGATTTGAACATGAGAACGTATACGCAATTCAAAAATGATTGGCAACCTAATAAAAAACTTCCATTTCGTCTATATGACCCAAGTGCAAGTTGGCATTGGTTAAAAGAAACTTACATGCAAGATATTCATCCTGTACTCGAACCTTTGTTGATGCAGGCAGTTGATGAAATCTTAGAGTTTGACCCACAAATTGTTGGGTTTACCATGTACTATATTAGTGCAGAGCCTACAAAATGGATGTGTCAGGAAATTAAAAGACGTAGACCTGATATTAAAATTGCAATAGGTGGAAGTAATGCTAAAAAGAGTTGGTTTGAAGTAGAACCATACTATGATTATGTAGTTTCTGGCGAAGGAGAAGTTGCAATATTAGATATACTTCAAGAAGTAGAAGATGGGGTAACACGTACGGAACCACTGGTAATGATACAACCAGAAGGGGAACGTATTCAAATCAATAATCTTCCAATGCCAGATTATGAAAGTATTGACTTCTCACAATACGAGATTCCAAATGGTGTGAACAGTCAGTTCAGTCGTGGATGTACTGCCAAGTGTACTTTCTGTGAAGAAACACATTTTTGGAAGTATCGTCAACGTAGAGCAATAGATGCAATTAAAGAAATTGAATGGTTGTACTACAATAAGGGTACAGACGTAGTGTGGTTTATTGACAGTTTGGTAAACGGTAATCTAAAGGAACTTCGTGCTTTCTGTAAAGCGGTAGAGGCCAAGGGATTAAAAATTCATTGGACTGGATATGCGCGGTGTGATGGTAGAATGGATTTGGAATACTTTAAAGATTTGAAAGCCGGTGGTTGTATAATGTTAAACTACGGCATAGAGTCAGGTAGTCAACGTGTACTCGACGATATGGACAAACGTGTTACTATTGAAGAAATGGAAGCCAACTTCCGTCATGGTAAGGAAGTAGGTATCTATGCCGCCACCAACTGGATTGTGGGATTTCCTACAGAGGATTTCCAGGACTTTGCTGACAGTATGACATTCTTATGGCGTATGAGAAATAACAATATTAATAATGTTGGTGCAGGAGTAGGAATGGCGGTGGGGCCAGAAACCATTGTTGGTCAGAATACACACAAGTTCAATATCAGTGCACAAAAATATCAAGGGCATTGGATAACGCAAGACTTTACTAAAGGTGGTATTCATGTGATGCATCGTGTAAAAACCTTTCATATGTTTTTAGATTTTATGAGAGGATGTACCGAAGTACCGTTTGGATATCCTATCCGTATGAATTTAGAAAAGGAACATTATGAAATCACACTACATAATCCAAATGTTATTCGAGAGGTAGAATACGAAGATTTTGATTATCGCATCATCAAACCCAACATCAATCCATTTGCAGACACCCTGGTGAATGAGATGTGGCCCTTCTTCAGAATGTTATGGAAAACACGTGGTGGATTCAATGCCACTGTGAAATTCAACCCAGAGATTGACATCAAAGAATTCGGATGGCAATTTGGACCTGGAATGTATAACGTTGTGTACAGGTTCTCCGTCACAGACGATGGTAAATGGATGGCAGATTTTGATATGAAGTTTGACCAAGTGGACAATCATCTGGACACCAGAGAACGTCCAGATGAATTACAATCTAATGGTCAGCCTGGTAGAAAGGGTCCATTCTACGCACAAGATTATAGTCGTATGATGTCTAATACTGCTAAAAGAGCAAGAAAATTAGCAAAACCAAGTTGGGGAGATGAGGGGCGAGGCGACTCGGATTTTGCGGTTCTTTTAGAGGAAGAAGCAATTCTTAATAAGACGATTGACTTTTCCTTCGAATATCATTATACTAATCAAGGAGATTGGGGTAGAGTAGAAGATATTAAACCAAGAGAGAAAAAACCTGTAGATTTAGGAGTTGACAATGTTTAGAAGCCTAATTGATAAATTGGTAGACAAGTTATACCGTTGGACATTAGCGTATAAAAATAAGAAAAAGATTGATGAATTACGAAAACGTGACCCTTTTATCTATAATTAATAATCATGTATTCTATTCCATTAGACAGTTTTAAAATACCAGCCCAACGATTTATAGACTGGATAAATTTAATTAGAAAGACCGAAGATTCTTCTTTACGATACGAGTTTTTGGAAGCATTTTGGGAAAGTCAAATCGTAAGTAAATACTGGATGGTAGAGGAATTAAAAAGAATAGTTGTAGAATACGAAAAAGATTGCACACCTGACCACAGAGCAAAACCCATACTATCGGGTAGTTTTGGTTATGTGTTTGGTGGGTGGCATGGTTTGGCAGCAATGTATTTAATTGATAACATACCAGAATTAAATTTAGTATATAGTATTGACAAAAATCAAAAAAATCAGTTAAATGGCGAAACACTAACTAATAATGATAGAAGAATAGCGTTTCAAACATATGATATGGAAAATTTTCCAATAAGAGGATATAATCCTATTAATACTGCATTGGTAGTAAATACTTCTTGTGAACACATTACACAAGACCAGTATAATAAATGGATTAAATCTGTTCCACCTAGAACATGGATTGTATTACAAGGTAATAACTTTGACAGTCATGAAGACCATGTTCGTAGTGCAAAAAGTTTAGAACATTTTTTGGAAATTAATCCACTAGACACTACATGGTATTCTGGGGAATTAGATTGTAAACAGTTTACTCGTTATATGGTCATCGGTTATAATATGGAAAAGTATGATGGACTTAGTAGAGATGATTCTGCTAAATTGTCAACAAAAATTAAAAATCAAATAACAAGAATATCTTATGAGTTATGAATTAGATAGAATTAAAAAAATTCTTCCCATCGTAAACGAACTGAGTCCCACGTTCTGTTTAGCTAAGTGGCACCACGTTACCATATATCTACAAACAGGAGAGACACATAGTTGTTATCATCCTGCGCCACATAAAATTCCAGTTGAGGAATTAAAAAACAATCCGTCTGCATTACATAATACACAACATAAGAAAAAAGAACGTCTACAAATGTTAAATGGAGAAAAACCAAGTGGATGTCAATATTGTTGGAATGTAGAAGCACTTGGTCCCGATTACATATCAGACAGACATATAAGAACTGCTGCAATTTATACCGATGAACGGTTTGATGAAATTCGTCAAAATCCATGGGACATGAATATCAATCCCGAATATATAGAACTTAGTTTCGGAAACGAGTGCAACTTTAAGTGTGGATATTGTCATCCAAAAGCATCATCAAGATACTATAGAGAAATACAACAACATGGTCCATACACCACAGTCAAAAATCATAGAAATGATATTGATTGGTTTACGATGTATGAGGAAGAAACAAATCCATATGTTGAAGCATGGTGGAAATGGTGGCCTGATGTTCGTAAAACCTTAAATATTCTTCGTCTCACTGGTGGAGAACCACTAATGCATAAAAGTACTTGGAGATTGTTAGAATCATTAAAACAAGACCCAATGCCTAATTTAGAATTAAACATTAACAGTAATTTAGGTGGAAAAAATGAATGGGTAGTGAGATTGTCTGAAAATGTTAAGAGTTTATTAGATACTAATTCTATACGTAAATTTAAATTATTTAGTAGTATTGATACATGGGGTAATCGTGCGGAGTACATACGTACTGGATTAGACTTAAAAGTATGGGAAAACAACTTAGATACGTATGTTCGTATGACAAATAGTCATGTAACATTTATGATAACATTTAATATATTATCGGTCACGACTTTTAAAAGTTTACTAGAAAAGATTTTAGAATGGCGTATACGATATAATGATGTAATTCCAGATGACACGATTCGTCCACTAGAACGTAAAATACGTTTTGATACACCATATCTCAAAGAACCATTACAATATGACATGAATATACTTCCTAAGGATGAGTTTATGCCATATATGTACGACACTCTTAAATTTATGGAAGAAAATACAGATGAAAATGATGTCACAAAATTCTCTGAATTAGAACTAGAACGATTTAAACGTGTAGTCAAATACATGGAAACCACAGAATATACGGAAGAAAAATTATTAGAAGGAAAGAAAGATTTTTATAACTGGTTTACAGAATATGATAAACGAAGAGGTACAAACTTTCTCGCAACCTTCCCAGAATATAAAAACTTTTTTTTGAGTGGAAAATATGACACAAACACAAACCTTATCCAACTTACTACAAACAAATAAAACGTTTTGTATGTTTCCGTGGATTCATATGTACGTAAATACAGACGGTGAAGCGTATCCGTGCTGTACTACTAAATATGAAAATCCTGTGGGTAATGTTCGTGATAGTTCGTTAACAGAACTATGGAATAATGAAAAGATGAAAGAGGTAAGAAGAAAACTTTTAGCCGGGGAATATGTAGAAGGGTGTAAGAATTGTTATAAGCACGAATCTACTGGAAATGGTGGGTTTTCGTTTAGAAACTTTGCTAATAATGAATTTGGACACCACTTTGATTTAGTACAACAAACTATGGAGGATGGTTATCTTCCTGGCATGCATTTAAAATATTTTGATGTACGGTTTAGTAACTTATGTAATTTTAAATGTAGAACGTGTGGTGATATGTTTTCTTCCACATGGGCGGCAGAATCTTATAAACAAGGGTATGGCGAAATTAATGGATTGATGCATGCATCTAATGGTGACCCTAAGTTATTAGAACAATTCAAACCACATTTGGGAAATCTGGAAATGTTGTATTTTGCGGGGGGTGAACCACTAATAACACCAGAACATTATCAAATTTTAGAATATCTTATTGACAATAATAGTACAGATGTTACATTAAGATATAATACGAATTGTAGTCGTTTAGAGTTTAAAGATAAAAATGTCATTGACTTATGGAACAAGTTTAAAAAAGTAGAAGTATATGGTAGTTTGGATAGTTTTGGCACCAGAGCAGAATACATGAGAAATGGCACAGCATGGAATACTATATTAGATAATTTAAGACGTATTAAAGCAAACTGTTCATCTGTGTCTGTTTCGTTTAATTGTGTAGTAGGCGTGTTTAATGTAATGACCCTAACAGAGTTTCTTGACCATTTAGAATACGAAGGTGTTATTGATTTAAACACAACTACTTGTTCTTTTTACAAACTAATCAATCCAGATTACTATAATCTTAATAATATACTTACTGTGGATATGAAAACTGAAGCAAAGCGTAAAATTGGTTTGTGGTTGGATACACACCCAGACGGACCAATTAGGACAGGATTAATGGACATATATCATTTTATTCAAGAAGATACACCACCTATACCAGAATGGCAGAAAAAATTTAAGCAGTTCACAGAACATTTTGATAAAATTAGAGAAGAAAGTTTGGTAATATCATTTCCAGAGTTACGAGAGTTATATGAAAGTATTGAATAATATAGAAGAAAGTAAAGGATTTTGTATTCTTCCGTGGATACACTTCCACGCATGGCCAGACAAACGAGTATTACCATGCTGTATAGCAGATTCTAATATGCCGGTATCAACTACAGAAAGTGATACAATATTGGATATGATGAATAGTGATAGATATAAACAAATACGGTTAGATATGTTGGAAGATAAAAAAATTCCAGAATGTCAACGTTGCTATTCGTTGGAAGAATATGGTGTTTGGTCCTTAAGACAATCTAATAACCGCAGACGTTTTAATACTTCTTCTGATTTAGTGCATAATACAAATCCAGACGGGTCCATCCCAGAATTTAAATTAAAATATCTGGATATACGTTTTAGTAATTTATGTAACATGAAATGCCGTACTTGTGGACCAGGATGTAGTAGTAGATGGGCAGAAGAATTTGTTAAAATGCGTGGTGAGTCTGGAAAAAAAGATTTAAAGAGTTACTTCAACATGGAAAGTACTGTTGTTAATGCTAACGATGATGGAACTCTATTAGATAAAATAAAACCATATTTACTTGATGTCGAGGAAGTATATTTTGCTGGAGGAGAATCGTTAATAACCAATGAACATTATGATATTCTGGACTATTGGTTAGAAAATAATCATACGAATGTAGAATTAACGTATACTACTAATTTTCTTACATTACGTCATAAAAATAAAAATGCACTAGACTACTGGAAACGATTTACTGATATCCGGGTTTGGGCAAGTTTGGATGGAATGGGAACTGCGTTAGAATTAATGAGACACGGTTCGGATTGGGAGGCAATACATAAAAACATTTTACGACTAAAAGAAGAAACTCCACACGTAAAGTTTGGTATAACACCAACAATTTCTATATGGAATATATTTCATTTTCCTATGTTCCATAGATTTTTGTTAGATAATAATCTAATAGGAATAGAAGATTTACGACTTAACATATTAACCTACCCAGAACATATGGGTATTGGTATACTACCTAAACATATAGCAGAAAAGGCGGAAGATTTATGGTGGGAGCATTATCATTACTTAAAGTTTAAACATCCTTATGATGAAGAACATTTAGGTCAATTACGTTCGGTATGTACTGCACTAAGTAACTCTAAGTCAAATATAGAGAGTATTCGTGAATTCTTTAATGTAAATACAAAAATAAGTAACATAAGAAACGAGAATGTATTTGAACATATTCCTGGACTTTTGGAATTAGAACAATGGATGAACGAAAACTCTTAAACATATATCCCAAAAAGAAATATCTTGCAATTACTTGGCAAGTAAGTGATAACTGTAATTTTAGGTGTCCTTATTGTAATGAGGGTAATTGGGGTGGCCACCACAAAAATGATGATAATGGTAAGGTATATCTAAAAAATATAAAAGAAATCATAGATAGATATAAAGACAAAGGATATGAAGCATTTAAAATATATTTTAGTGGCGGAGAACCTACCATTTGGAAAAATCTTATTCCTATCGCAGAATTTTTTAAGGAATATGCTCCGAATAATACCGTCGCGATAAACACCAATCTAAGTCGCTCTACTAGTTGGTGGGAAAAACATTATCATATTTTTGACGATGTGGTTGCATCATTTCACATTGAACATGCCAATAAAAAAAGATATGTTGACAATAGTTTGTTACTATGTGACAAAATAAATTATTGTTGTAACAAAATGTTAATGCACGATGAACGTTTTTGGGAAGTAGTAGAATTTGGTGAAATGCTAAAGGAAAAATTACCTGCGTATACTATCGAATGGACACCGTTATTCGACGAAATGACAGGTAATGCTAAACCTTGGGAATACAGAGATACAGCAAAAACTGAATGGTTGAACGAACATCAAAATTTGGAAATGAAACATAGTCCAAACAAACCATGGAAAGATTCTCCTGCCGTTTCACTGGCCAAATGGAATGATGGTCCAGATACATTTGTCAATAGTAATGAAATCATTTTAAAACGTCAAAACTTTTTTACTGGTTGGGAGTGTGACATTGGTGATGCGGTCTTTATTAATCCAAGAGGTATGATATCTATGGCAAGTTGCGGAATATCAGATAGTGTTGGTCATATATTACACAATATAAGTAATATACAACCACAAACAATAGTGTGTAACAAATATCACTGCGTTTGTGGTACTGATATTATTATACCAAAAAGGAGTTTATCTAATGTTTAATTTTAGTCCAAGTCACAAGTATGATGAATTATTTAATTTTGCTAAGTTTTATGGTTCGGTCGGCAGTTGTAAATTTGATGGCACTTACAGTGAACGTCAATATTTAGAATTTTTAGAAAAAATTAGAGTACTGAATATATCACCTACCGATTGGCCGTATTACGAATTAGAGAATGATTTTTATACATACAACTCTATGGGATACAGAACGTATGAGTTTTCTACTGTAGAAGATAGAAAGTTTGATATCGCCATCGGATGTTCGTTTACAGAAGGAATCGGCGTGCGCCGCACTGAAATGTGGACACATCATCTAGAAAATAAATTAAATACAAAAATACTTAATTTGGGAAAGGGTGGTTCTAGTGCAAAATATGTAAAGCATACCTTATTTTCTTGGGTCTTGTCTGGTATGCCACTGCCCGAACGAGTAATAATCCTTTGGACAGAACCTACGAGAAAAACTTTTATACGACAAGGTGGAGGTCCGCAACATTTAAATATACGATGGAAGATTGCCCCAGAGTTAGACTTACACGATAAAATAATTAATGATATTTATAGTAAAACAATACTATCAAATACCATGTGGAGTAATGATTTTATAGAGGATTACTGCTCAGTTAATATCTTGTTAAAATCTTTGAATGTAAAAACTTATAATTTTCTAATCAATAGTATGTGGAATTGTAATATAGAAGATTTTCGTCAATACACAGGAATAATTCCACATATAGTTGATTTTACAAAAGGAATACATGGGTGGTATTTTTATGGTAACGCCAATATTTTTCCAGCATATGATGGGATTCATTTTGGAGAACCACATCAAATATCTGTATCCAATCAAATATACACGGTGATAACTAATGAATAAAATCGATGTTGTTTACGAATGGATAGGTCCACAAGGACCAATATGTAATGCCAGACTACCAAACATATATGACTTAGCATTATCTATTGAAAATGTAACTATCACTGACAATAAACGGGCAACCTCTGCGTATTTTTATAAAGAAGTTTTATCAAAGTTTCCAGACAAATTTAAGTTGAAATCAGCAAGCGAAGTAAATAGAAATAATCTGTTTATCTACGATTTTCAGTACATTTATAAAAGTCCTGCGGAATCTTTATTTGTGTTTGGAATACCATCTGGTCTATTCGAAAACTCAAAAGTATCAGATAAAGTTCTTGATGGAATACGCAATGGTAATGGGTATTTCCTTTTAGATTTTTCATTAGAATCATTCATAAGTCCACAGTTTTTTCAAAATATGGAACAGTATTTTTCTAATCATAATATTCCATTGCATAAGATAATTTACATGACAGGGTGTCCAAATGGCGAAGAACTCTATCAAATATTTTGTAATCAAAGAAATATAGAACAGTCTCGCCGTATAAAAGTGTTGTTTTGGGATTCATTTGAATGGCAAATGTCAAAACGACAAAACAAAAATTACGAGGTAGATAGAAATATTAACAACATAAAAAAAACGTTTTTAAGTTTAAATTACAGATATAGACCACATAGACTTGATTTATTTTTAACGTTCTATAAAAGTAATTTATTAAATAGTTCATTGTTTACATTTTCAGAAAAAAATCCAGATAAT
>Ga0194133_10010500_pt1 | contig 10410 bp, 4 predicted proteins | sample TA2KigOf40mmetaG_FD_155448 | JGI IMG/M metagenome (GOLD analysis project Ga0194133, IMG submission 155448) | Freshwater microbial communities from Lake Tanganyika, Tanzania - TA2015055 Kigoma Offshore 40m | ecosystem: Environmental > Aquatic > Freshwater > Lake | place: Tanzania: Lake Tanganyika... | reverse complement strand
TGAGATGATGGCACGAGCTGTTTTGTGGATTTATGTGGATATTAGAAAGACCATGTATGGCTTTCTGAGAAGAGGCTGTGTGTATAAGTTCTTTAATTGTGGTGTAAATGCTTCATCAGACAAACAAACCGGAATGAAAAAGCATAATGTCCAAAATACTTTTTTAGAAAATATCAAGAAACTCTGAGAATTAGACTGTTTTCTTGGCCATGACCAATCTATTGGTTTTCTATAATTGGTTAGAGGGTAAGCAAGTTTTTCCATGCAAATGATGTCTTCCACTGAGCATAGATGGTGAACACATTTTTTCTCTACAATATCAGCTTAGATTGTAAAGTTATATAATAAGGATAAATTTACCTTCTATTAAATTTGTCAAAAAAGCTGCAATTCTGTCACAATCAAGAAACATCACGATTTACTTTTGAAATAAGTGAGAAAAGCTCTGAGGAATGGAAGACTGTTTTTAGGGAGCTGTATTTTGAATTTCTTTCGAGCTCTTCAGGAATTTTTATTTCACCTCCTCTAATTTCATTGCCTCACCATTTTACTCTCAATTACTCAATTGATCTGACTTGATGGAGTGTTTTGTCTCTAAGGTACAGTTAATTTGTCTTGTCTAATTGTGGGAAAGAGACTCACTGACTTTTTTGTTCGCTTTTGATGATACTAGCTTGTAAAAAGAGAGACAAGCTGAATGAAGCATTTATTCGCACAAAGCAGTTTTTTGAGGATTTATAACTCTAAAATTGTGATAAGAAAGCTGCTTAGTTGCATTTGTATTTCATTCAAAAGCTTCATCTTGTAATGGTTTTTACATCATTACACTCGTTAAAAGCTGAAGAGATGAATTAGTGGAACTTTTTAAAGAATAAATTTTAATTTTTTTTATTGTGGCCAGCCTTGGCAAAGTCGATGGTAATTGGGGGGTCTTTTTTTCATGCTTTGACCGGGATTGTGTTAATAATGAATTAAGAGCGAATCCAGCTTGTTTGCCATTAGGTATTTTGACGTTGAACTCGAGTGCTCCAGATCAAAGCAAACAGCTGTCTATTCCTTCGTACAGCTTTTTACTTTAAAGAAGTGGTGTAATTAAAAGTAAGGCCCTGTCCTCCCTTCTCACCCCTGAATCAATGTAGATTGGTACCTGAAAGAAGGGAACTTTTTTAAAAGTAAAATTCTACAGAATACTAAAACTTTCAGTTCTTATTAATACGACTCTGATCAATATTTCATGGTTGCGTGAAGTGAACTTGAGCCAAATATTTGAAATTCAAAGATTTTTTGTTGCATTTTTTGTTAAGAATTTGTGTGGCAGAGAACCTAAACAAAGGTTTTGTGAAATTAATTATTTACTATGAAACGAACATGATTTTGAGCAATTTCTTTTTCGTTCTAATTTGACTTCTTAGGAGAGAACACACCTTTTTCTTTTCACGTTCAGGTTGAAATGAATATTTCATTATTCTCTTCTTCCAATACTATAAAAGCACCAGCAAGTTGACGTCACATTACTACCTTTAAAAACCTTAAAAAAATTCTTTAAAACAATTTTCTGCATTGTAAGGTTTATGGGTTACACACGCTGGTTAAGGGTGAGTGCAGAAAATATATTTGAAAAAACGTGATTGAATGTTCTTTGCTCTCTTTATTTTTTACAACAAACAGAATTTTTTATCCATAGCCAAATTTAATACTTTTAAAGCAATTTTGATTTTTTAAAGTTCATACCTTATCTGCAGAAAAAAATTATGAATTTTCAAGGAATTTTTACCCTTCAATTGAACGATAGAAAAGTTTCATTTCTAATATCTAATTTCTGCAAGCGCTTGTGCACCCCCGAGCCAAAAGCCCAATCCCAAGACCAATTCCAAATATACAAATATTTGAATAAAACCACAACTAAACTAAAATAAAATAAGCAGTGTGGCACAGCACTTTCATGCCTGAGTGTGTTGGCTAGAGAAGTGCAGTGCCACATTGCTCAGTGCGATGACACACCAAGATGTTTCAGATGTAGGAAATGGTCTTGACCATTTCATCTCGTGACATCATCACATTAAAGTTGTATTTGAAACACCTTGGTGCGGCACCTCACGCCACTAGCCAGTTTTATGCAAAGCACTGACTTCTCCCCATCCCCCCTTTTTCATCCATTTTCACCTTATAAAGAGGCCATTTCGCGCGGGGGCAAAAGTCCATGGTTTCTGATAGAATGCTGGTGTTCTGTAAAACTTTATATTTAAAATTCAAAGTAAATTTAAATCAATTAAATTTGCTTGGGACGCTGTACAAACAAACAAACTGTGCGCTGACCCTTGGTGCTCATCACACTGAGGAGTGTGGCCAGACAACACAAGGATGCCAGAGAGTGGTGTGTCACACTGTGGCTTAGTACGATGGCGCACCAAAGTGTTTCTAGTGAAGCCTAGGTGGATGACGTGTGACAAAAAATGCGTAAACTTTGAACTTAATTCAGAGAGAAAAGAGCAAAAACTAAAAGCTATAGCCCCCTGGACAAAATTTCAAAAAAAAATCCTTGAGCTTTTAGGCAGTTAAATCCTCTATCCAATGCACTAAAAATTTTCTTTCTAGCATCCAAACTCAGGGAGGAGATGTATTTTGAAGTTATTAAGTCTGATGCCTATCACAAACAGACAGACATCCATCCATAATTAGTGCAAGCATTAATGAAAAAACCAAACTCTTCGCAGCTCACTTCGCTCGCTTGCGGAAATAAGGGACCAGAAACAAAAAAACAAATTAATAAATAATCATCACATGAGCACACTTGAGCCAATTTAGATACCAGAAATATTTTCCAACCAAACTTTTTAGGTATTATTTCTAAAGGTTTCATAAACTTTCATAAAAGTAAACGTTAAAAAAATTGGAATGTCTTTTCAAAACTTTCTTCAAAGAAAATTGTTCAATTATTTTGAATGAGTCTATAAAAGAATCTTATTCCATTTTTCCAATTCTAATCTTTGAGATGGTTTGGTTGAATCGTCAATGTCTCAAGCCGATCTTTTCATTTTTTAAGGACAGTTATAACGAAATTGGTTTTAAAAATCTATCTGAATAATAGAAAATATTTCTCCAAAGAAGAGTTCATATTAATTGGATTAAAAAATTGTATTGTATTGTATTGTAAACGTTTATTCATCTTGCGCCCAGTTGGGCATTCATAAGATAAATTTTAACAGACATTTAAAATAGGCATTTATGCGGTTGGACATTTATATGCTTCTTTTTTTCCAATTTTTTTACCACTTTTATTTAATTTTAGAGAAGAAATTAGTTCTGTTTTTTCTCCTTCGTTGTTACCATGCGATTTTTAAGAAAGCTTCTTTTCATCTCATCAAAAATTGATGATATACCATATTGATCAATATTAGTCCTTGATACACTAAATCCAAAAACATTTAACAAAAGATGCAGAGTGTTTTTTAAATTTTTACAATATCTTTTGCATTTTCGTATTTGGGTCGGTTAAAGTTTTTCTGAGCTACAGTCAATATAATCAAGACTGCCGAAGGATATTAGAAAGCTCATTTTTCAAGGTTGCTCATTGCAAAGACCAAAGAGAGGTCAGGGGACAAAGTTTGCCAATATTCTGAACTAACTAAAGTCTACTAAAAACATAATACATTAAAAGTAGCTATTCCTTGATGATTTAATTATATTGGAACATCATTAGATAATTGGAATGAGAAACAAGAGAATCGAAAAAAGGTTTATCATTTTTTCTATATATATTGAATAGTTTCTCAATATTTAGAGGTAAAGTTTTATGCAGTAATGATTCTCCTTCAGGGCAAATAACCTTGCAGTTAGCTTTTTCTAATCAATGATATTTTCACAAGAAATGTGTTAAAATTACCCAGGAGGTTGAATAAAAGGGCTAGTCGTTTGTTCTGGTGTAAAAAAATGTATAAAAGATAGGTGAAGAATATAATTAGGATTAAAAACTTTTATTTTAAAGTTCAGAAATTATTTTTTTAAATCCTGCCTTAAGATGCTTAGGGAATACCAACTTGTTTAGTTTAAAAGATCTCATAAAGGTTTCCACATTTTTATGAGTGCTTTGGTCTAAGGCTTAAAAGTCTTCATAACTCTTAATTTAGATCGAGACTAGGCTCGACAGATACATTTGCTTGTTGCCTGTATTAAAGAAATTCTTGTCTCAAAAAAGTAATTTATCTTTTTTTGGTCATTCTTACTTTTAAAGTCTGACGGACATAGAGTTTGTTTTTGTTCCTTTTACCAGATCTTCACTTTTGGCTTAAATTTGTTGCTCTCTCTGAGGATGAAGACTCACTAGCTTTTGTTCTGTTTTATCTGAACAAATGGTTTGTAAAAGGAATGTTTTCTTCCCAAAAAGAATGTAGTCATTATTGAGAATATCTGTTGTGTTCCATGGTTTATAGTCATTGATCTTATGAAAAGAAGGCGGTTTTGCGGACTTGGCTCTCCAATGAAAGCACATAAAGAGTCTTTCAGAGACCCATTTAGGCTTTTTACAATTTTTATCTTATGAAAGAAGTAATAATGACATATTCCTTGAATAAGAGGTAAAATTTATTGTCCCTTCTTTGAATATCATGGATCTTTTCAGGCCAAAACGGACAAAATTTGAACGTTGTTTTTCTACCTTTTAAATTCCGATAATTGTACTTCACTTCAGCATTTTTATATATAAAATTTATACATATAAAAGCCTTAACGTAACGCAAAAAAAAAACAATGCGAAAAACCCTCAAATTTGAAGGGGGGGTATTTGTGGGTGAACCCTAATTTGGTGTAGCGTTCAAAAATATATACCAATTTGTTTAGTGTAAAAAATATTTTAGCTAAGAGTAGTTTAATGAATTTTTTTTTAATAAGACCAACAACTTGGATTTGTTAATGACCAACCACAAAGTGAATGGCGATCTAGTTTTTAACATTCAAAATTCAAAACGTAAAGAGACATATAACAAATCACTTCAAAATTTCTTGAATGTCGATTGGATTAATTTGAATTTTCATCGTCAGCACATCTTAAATTTTGAAATTTATTTCTGAATTTGTGTCTTTTGAGAAAAATTACTAAAAACTATTACTATTTACAAAACACAATTAAAATTTTAGGATGTGGTCATACCTTTTTCTGATAATCTAATATTAAATCAATGCTTTTCAAATCAATAAGGATTCATAAGATACTATATTTTCAGAAAAAATAGGAGTGTTTGCCCCAAAAAGCCTCCAAAATCTTCTTCAGGCTTTACACGTCATTCTTGAAAAAGACTCTTGAAACTAAAAGATCTAGTCTTATTTTTCTTAAAGTCTAAGTGCCTTCTAACTAAAGCACTTCCACTCTAGATTTCCAGCTCCAATAAATCTAGCAATTTAATTTTTATTTTTCCTTTAATGTCAAAAGATTATCTTTGTTGTTCTCGAAATTTGTGATGTTCTCTTCAACTTAAAGTCAACCTAATATTTATCACAATCAATAGCTTAAATTTGCTAAATTAGATTATTTATCGCTTAAGAAATATTATGTTGAAAATATCAGAAAAAAATTATAAGTTTTCAGACTGAGCTTACTTCTCGTCTGGCGAAGACAGCCACTCAAATGAGAAAGTTAACAATCTAAAAACTAGGAAGGCTTTCTCCAACGATTGCTCTTTATTTTTTACAGTAAAACACTTTTTCTGGCAATCTGAAAACAAACAAAACTTTTTGCAGCTTCTTTCTTGTTGCAGCTCCATGCTCAATAAAAAACACAAAACATTCAAACAAAGGTAATGCTTATATCAAGGGGATTTAATTCTGAACTTCAGAAAAAAACTGGTAAAAGATGTATGATTTTTTATAAGTGAAACACTAAAATTTTAGAGAGCCATCCTTTATATCAGGTGAATTTCTTGAAAACCAATTATACATAGTGATTTGTAGCAAGCTGCACCTTATGTTACATAGTTTTTTCCTTCATAAAAGACAAAGCAATCTAGTTCCTCTATGTTTCACCAATTAAGGATCCGAGCTTCTTCCCACACTTTGAAAATAATATCCAAGTAAATGAATCATACTGAGGGAAATTGATTTCTAGACAAAGAAAAGATGGATGGAAGTAAGTTAGATAAAAAAAACAGTGAGGGTTTTCATTCTTTAGGATTACAAAAAGTTAATCGAAAGTTTTCTTGAAAAAGGTAAAATGTAAGTATTACACAAACAGAAAAAGGCATTAGGGCAACCAACCAACCCTACATCTATCGTAACTAGCCACCCGGGCCGTGCGCTGCCCGGGAAAATTCATTTTTTCATTTTTGTACACCCTCCCTAGCATGCACATAAACAAACAGACGCACAAAATTTGCGTTCCATTCTTATATATACTATATCCTTGATACAAGAAATCCTTAATTGCGACACAAGATAATTGTGATTGCATACATACTTTTCAAACCCAAATAAAAGGCCACCAACAAAATCAAATGTGTTAAAATGCTACATCACTTGAACTCCCAACATTCACCTGTCAGGGCAACAAAGGGTCAGGTCACAACCTCCTTTTTTAATTTTCAGTATTAGTTTATGGCTGTGAGGTCTGATTTCACAAACACTTCCATTTAAACAGAGATCCAGTTATGGCAAAGCTTTTCATTAGTTTCATCAACTCAGACCAACCAGAGACGCTCAAAGACCAACTAATGAACAAATCTTACAGTGAAAAACCCTTGGCAGACTGCTTATTTTTGACAATAGCCAAAAGCAGATTGGAAAGACATTCTTTTCCAAGCTGTGTCTCAAAACTTTCAAAATTGTTGAGGTTTCCTTAGCTTGATTGCAAGTCCGAAGATGCGCTCAGAGTGAGCTTGAAGAGATATTTTTACGTATAAAGTTTCCTAGCCTCATTAAGGTCTGAGATGAGCGATTGTGAGGTTTTTCCCCCATAGGAGCCTCAGATACTGTGAATGGTAAATTCATGAAAATCCGGGTTTTCCTCCATATCAGTGGTCCTCAGCTTTAAAGTCTCCACGGTCTCCCCACCCTTCCCTCTGCAAGATTATTGGAAATTTTGAAGTTTAAAGTTGCTGTTAGTTTCTTTTCTTAAAGTAAAATCATTTTAAAGTTTCAGGTTACAAAGTTTTTTTCACGATGTTTAAAGATCACAGATTTCAAATTCATTTCAAAGAAACTCCCGCCCGGGTTAACCAATAAAATAAAATAAAACCACCCAGTGTCCCTTAATATGTCTAACAAAGTCGCAAGGTGCACTTTAAAAAGAAACACAAGAGAAATAAATAATGCAAATACAAAATTTACAACTCTATTGATTAGATTGTAAAAAATGTGCACAATGAATATCTAAAATTTAATATTGATACATTTTGAGCCCAACCACCCCACTTACCAAAATTAAAAGTTCAAAAAATCAAGTATTAAGCCCTTTTACAATTCTCATTAAAACACTACTTTCTGCATGTTTAAAATTTTCAAAAGTCAGCTATAAGCGAAGGAGACTAAAACTCTCCCGAACTTATATGAAGTTTTATTTTCGGCATCAACAATCAATTAACTGCTTCCAAAAAATTGCTTTGTTAGAAAACTTTGTGACTAAAGTTAAGAAATTTGCTCTTTATATGCAGTATATTTCCACCTATGAAGCATAAAACCCATAAATATCTTGCTTTCAAAAGTCATAAAGGATCTCTAATTTAGATACTCTGCTTAGTAAATGAAGAGAAAAACAAAGCTTATTCTTTTAGCATACACTTCAACACCTTTGCAAGCACAAACAAACAGTTGGCAATATGACAAGCATTATGGTAAGTGAAAGAAGCAAGAAAAAATTGATGCAACAAAAACCATGATACAACAAAAGTATAACCGAACTAAAAGTTTTTTAGAAAAAGTTGAAACTTTTCAACAACACACGTTGCTCTCCAAGCCTACTACTCAGCAGATACGGTGCGGATCCTAAAAGGTATGTTATTGCTTTCCTGTTATACTCTCAAATTAATCAGTTATCCTTATCCATCACCGAAAACGTTTTACAAATTTAAAAAGGATAGCGAAAAAAATCTCACTTTGAAAACATATTTTGATACCGTACATAAATTCCTATTTGATTCAGTTTCATTTTTTATAAAGTTTTTACTTTACCCAAAACTTGTTTAATCACAATACACAGTCAATATTTCAAAAGGATCTACGGGTTTCTTTGAAATGCCTTTGCGCAGCTGAATTGGCCGTCATCAATATGCAACTGAGAGAAAGCAAGCAATTTTCACTTGATGGATGTTCCTTACACTTACAGACTGAAAGCTTTCGGACAATAAGTTGGAAAAAACTTTTGTTGGGAAATTATTCCGAAAACGTGATCAGGTTAACTAGTTTTTCCATCGTGGAGAGTCTTTGATGGTCAATCGGTTACTAAAACAACCAACAATTTTTTTTCACATTTGGGAAAAAGATGCCTTAAACAAGCAGAATCAAAATCAATTTTTGTGCCTAAAGAACTTCATTATAAAGCTCAGAATAAGGACTTTCTTTACTACTCTCTAGCAATCTATCTCATAGATAAAGGTGTGCAGCAGCCTGTCAGCCGGGTCGGGTGGGTCATCAATCTTGTCTCGGACTGATCACCCTGTACTCTCAAACCCCTGTGGAGTACAATGAACTACCTATCTGGTAGAAATGCCAAAAAAGCGAGAAGGGTCTGGGATGGGCCAGGAGTTGCCAGTAGGATAGTGGAAACCTTCACTGGCTGGAAGATGGGAAGCTCTCTTCCACTCCCAGTCATCCCCTGTCCCTTCTCGTTGTCTTGCTTCCCCTGGTAGGTCTTCTAAGCCTATTAGGTCTGATCTCAATCCCTAAATGAACGGGGGGGTGGGTCGGGCCCCCCTACTGGAAACAGTCCAAAGGGCTCTAAACCAATTTTTCAAACCTTCACTCTGAAAAATCAATCTTGAATGACCTCAGTTTGTTTACAAATCTGAGGTCTCCCTGCCTGGGACAACCCTGTGCAGCCCTCCAGGTTGTGCCATCAGCACACCTTTACCCTTTGTTCTTGTGCTAGAGAGCCATAAGAAAGTAAACTTTTTTCTTTCTATTTTGGTCTTATAAGAAAGTTTTAACTTTTCGTCACTCACCTAAAAGATTAGAAAACGGGTAAGAGTAAAAGCGAATTAAAAAATTGTAAGGTATCAGATTTTTTTCTTAAAAAAAGTTTTTAATGATGCATCGAATTTATCTTATAGCTTCACAATTATGACGTCTCTAAAGAAACATTTGCAATTTTTTGCACTCTCTGAAAGATGATAATTGCTAATAAAAGCAATTCGATTAATGAACGAAATTCCTGTTACACTTAAAATATTCCGAATATACTTCTTCTTCACACATAATCAAAAAAAGTCCATAAAATTGAGCGAGAACGTTTGGTACAATGGCCTTCATTTGTTATGCAAACCATCTTGTCGACGGTGAGGTAAATGTTTTCATTCTCATAAACGAAAAGATTGTGAAGGGAGCCAAGAATTGTTGAACAAAGTGGTGCATTTGCAGATAGGCTCGTTTGATAAAGAGAAATTTTTTCTTTCCACTTGGATGCAAACATGAGACTGAAGAGATTTTCTCTAGACTTCAACAAATGTCCAGATCCATTTTCACAGAGATGAAACAAGGAAGACAATTAAAGAGTCAAACAAAAATATTCTTTTATCAATTATGTTCAACAGTTCGAAAGTCTTAATCAAATTTGAGAACTTATTTACCGGACAACGCATTCATTTTGATGAATGAAATTCAGGCCAATTTAATTTTCCAAGCTCTTTCCTGCTCTTTTTCTTCCAATTCTTTGAAACTCAAGATTTGAAAGTTTGAAAATTTTCCATTATTTTGTCGATTTCCTCCTTTTTGAACCGTTCACAATGCAGTAATCAAGTTTAATAATGTAACCATTGATCAACCATGAATTTTGGTTTTACTATTTAATTTTCTTTCAATAGACAGATGATTTTTATTATTCATTCACGTTTTTACATTTTCGTGCTTACCAACATAGGCTGATAAAAAATATTCTTTTGAAAAACATAAAAACTGTAAATTTACTCTGTTGAGAAATTAAAACTTATTATCAAGCAGAAGTAAAGGTATTCATATTGTTGAGATTTATTTATCTTTCAAAAGGAGAAAGTATCACCCTTTATAGTCTTTAAGTTAATCTTTGCAAATTCATACTCTCTAAATTAATCTCCTATGGTATCTTTTAATTTTAGCTAACATTATTTCTACCTTTTACTATTCCTTTTGAATTGTTTTTTAATATTTTATGGGCCTTTAAAAGCCTTTGATTGATTTGCATTTGACACATTCGCTTATTTTTAATCTAAGTTTTCCCGACACCTCTCTAAAATA
>Ga0194133_10010498_pt1 | contig 10412 bp, 10 predicted proteins | sample TA2KigOf40mmetaG_FD_155448 | JGI IMG/M metagenome (GOLD analysis project Ga0194133, IMG submission 155448) | Freshwater microbial communities from Lake Tanganyika, Tanzania - TA2015055 Kigoma Offshore 40m | ecosystem: Environmental > Aquatic > Freshwater > Lake | place: Tanzania: Lake... | reverse complement strand
CCTGCGAGCTGCTCGGACTCTCCAGGGCCACCGTGTACCGGCGGATCCGCCGCTACCGCATCTCCGCAACAGGCCACGCACCTCACTGAGGCGTCTCCATCTGAGACGCAGAAGTGGGTCCGCCGGACCGCTCTGCGGCGTAGCGTCACAGGCGTGTCCGAGCACCTCGACTGCGTGATCATCGGAGCCGGCTTCTCCGGGCTCGCCATGCTGGCGCACCTGCGAGAGGCTGGCCTGCAATGCGTTGTGGTTGATCGCCAGGATGGTGTCGGCGGCACCTGGCGGGCCAATAGGTACCCCGGGGTCCGGACGGACAGCGACTACCCGATCTACTCGTTCTCCTTCTCCCCCGAGGTTCGCGATGAATGGCGCTGGACCCAGCGCTATGCACCCGGGGCGGAAGTCTTGGCATACCTGGAGTTCGTCACCGATCGACTCGACCTCCGGCGCGATATGCGGTTCGGCATGGATCTGCAACGTGCCGAGTTTCGCGATGGCACATGGCACCTCACCTTCGCCGACGGAAGCATCGTGAGCTGCAGGTACCTCATCTCGTGCATGGGCATCCTCGATCAACCCATCTGGCCCAACGTCCCGGGACTGGACACATTCGAAGGCATATTGCTTCATTCGATGCAGTGGCCCAGTGAAGGAGTGGACCTCAGAGGCAAGCGAGTGGGTCTCATCGGTCTCGGCTCTTCGGGTCTCCAAATCCTGCCTGCCATCGCACCCGAATGCGCCGAGGTCTACGTCTTCCAGCGGCAGCCCAACTACGTGGTCGACAGCACGTTCTTCCCCGTCTCCGACGAAGAGATGGAGCTGACCCGCCGGGACTACGACCGGATCTGGGAGCGCGCGAAGGCCCACCCGTTCGGCGTGGACATGGTGGTTCCGGACCACGGGGCGATGGATGTCGACGACGACGAGCGCAGGCGCATCTTCGAGTCCAAGTGGCAGGAAGGCGGCCACCACTTCGCCAACGAGACGTTCCACGACCTCGCAACGGATCCTGCGGCCAGCGAGGCTGCCTCGGACTTCATCCGGAGCAAGATCCGCGAAATCGTCACGGACCCAGTGACGGCGGCCCTCCTCTGCCCCACGGATTACTCCTTCAATGGCAAGCGCGTTCCCACCGGACACCGCTACTACGAGACCTATAACCGCCCGAACGTGCATCTCGTCGACGTCAAGTCCGTGCCCATCGCCCGCGTGACGCGCGATTCCATCGTTATCGGGGACAGCGCCTATCCCCTGGACGTGCTGATCTGTGCCACGGGTTTCGACGCGATGACAGGACCTCTCACCCGCATCGACATCGTCGGGCGCCACGGGGTCACATGCGGGAGAAATGGGCCGACGGCATCCGCACGAACCTTGGGATCTCCGTCCACGGCTTCCCGAATTTCTTCATGTCGATTGGCCCCCAGACCCCGTACAGCAACCTGCCGGTGCCCATCCAGTTGGGTGCCCAATGGGTGACTCGTGCGATCCAGTTCGCCGACCAGCACGGGATCCAGCTCGAGGCCACTCCCGAATCCGAGGAGTGGTGGGCGGCCGAGGTGGATGCTGCCGGGCGCAAGACCGTCATGTACGAGGAGGGCCTAAAGGCCAAGGCCTGGTTCTTCGGGGCCAACGTGCCGGGCAAACCCCGTGAGCTCCTGGTCTACATGGGTGGCGGCCAGAAGTACCAGGAGCTCTGCCGCGCAGCCGAGGCTGACGGCTACCGCTCGTTCCGAGCCTGATTCGCCGAGATCCTTGACGGCGGAGACCCGTGGGTTTAGTGTGCGATCAATTCCATATGGGATCGATCTCACAAGGAGGACGAATGCCCACGGTTCTAACCGACGCCCAGGTGGCCGACTACGAGCGCGACGGGTTCCTGGTGATCCCCGACGCCATCTCCCCCGAGGACATCGCCGAGCTCCAGGCGGTGACCAGCGAGTTCGTCGAGCGCTCGCGAACCGTGACCGAGCACACCGAGGTGTTCGACCTCGAGCCGGCGCACACGCCGGAGAAGCCACTGCTGCGCCGGGTCAAGACCCCCGAGAAGTGGCACCCCACGTATGCGCGCATGGTGCGCCACCCGAAGATCCTCGGCGCCCTCGAGGATCTCTGGGGTACCGGAATCCGCTACCAGACGTCGAAGCTCAATATGAAGGTCGCCGGATACGGCTCCTCGCTGGAGTGGCATCAGGATTGGGCCTTCTACCCGCACACGAATGAGGATCTCGCGGTCGTCGGCATCATGATCGACGACATCGACGAGGACAACGGCGCGATGATGATCGTGCCCGGCTCACACCGCGGTCCGATCGAGGACCATTCCTACGATGGCATCTTCACCGGTGGAATCGATCCGACCAAAGCCCAGGCTGACTTCTCCAAGGCTATTTCCGTCTGCGGGAAAGCGGGATCGATCAGCATCCATCACGTGCGCGCCATCCATGGCGGTCCCGCCAATCGCTCAGGTCGCGACCGCCGCTACTTCCTGCTGCAGTACACCGCGGCGGACGCGTGGCCACTGATGGACAAGATGGACTGGAACTCCTGGCGCGCGAACCTGCTCATAGGTGAGGAGACCTGGACCCCGCGCATGGAAGCGCTCCCCGTGCGGCTCCCGCTACCCGAGCCCACCCACGGGGGTTCGATCTATGAGAACCAGCGCGATTTGAAGTCTCGCTACTTCGAAGATGCCGTCTCCTAGTTCGACGCTGGCACCCCGGGTCACGACACTGATCGACGTGGCCCGGGATGCCGGGGTCTCGCGTGCGACTGCTTCACGCGTCCTCACCGGCTCACCTCGGGTGTCCCCGAGCGCACGTGACCGGGTGCTCGCCTCGGCGGAGCGGCTGCAGTACCAGGTCAACGCCGCTGCACGCAGCCTACGCACGGCCCGTACCGGCCTCGTCGGACTCCTGATTCCCGGCTTCCGCAACGATCTTTACGGTCCACTCGCGGATCGACTGGATGAACGGCTCCGCGAGCGAGGTCTCAGCGTCGTGATCGGGAGCTCGGGCTGGTCCGCCGACGGAGACCTGCGGGTACTCGAGTCTTTCGCTGCCCAGCGTCTCGACGCTGTGATCATCGCCCCGCGATCGGATCGTTCGAAGGCGCTCGCCACCTATCTCGGCGGCCTCGGTTGCCCCGCGGTCCTTCTTGACCGTGATTTCGTCGGATTGCAGCGCGATTCGGTTCTGACCGGTCTCGGTCAGGGCATCACCGAGGCCATGGGCGCCTTGGCGGCGCTCGGTCACCGTCGCATCGCCGTGAGCGCCTACGGTGCAGATCTGCGACCCGGGCGTGAGGTTCGCGCCGGCTTCGCCGATGCGGTCACGCGCTTCGATCTCGAGGATGACCCGTCTCTCCTTGTCGAGATGTCCGACCTCAACGCTGAAGCCGGAGATGCGGTGGCCGAGAGAGTGATCGCTGCGGATGCAACCGCTGCCGTGATCGGTGGGCCGACGTCCTTGCTCGCTCGGGCACTGCGACGGCTTCGCGAGCGCCTTGGACCCGATCCGTTTCCGGGCAGGCTGTCCGTCGTCGCGGTGGGTGACGAGGTTCTTGCCGACGTGCACGAGCCTGCGCTTGCGCTTGTGACGCGGCCGGTGGAACTCATTGCGGATGCGGTCGCAGACCAACTGCTGCGTCGACTCGAAGAGCCGTCGAGCCCGGTCCAATCGGTCACGATTCCCCTGGCGTTTCGACCGGGTCCATCGATGGGACCGCCGACCCACTACCCCGGGGGCATCGGTGGATCGCCGGCACCGGGAATGCTCTGATCGAAGTGCACGATCGACCCCGTCATCAGACCGGATTGCGGTCCAGCGAGGAAGGCGATCGCACGTGCCAACTCATCGACCTTGATGAGGCGCCCGAAGGGCTGCATCGCTTCGGCGCGCGCCAGCCAGCCAGCATCCTCGCCGTGGTGGTCGAGTCGCGTCGCATGCTCCCCCGGGGTGTCGATCCATCCGGGCCCGATGCCATTGACGCGTATGCGATCGCGAACAACTGCATACGCGGCGTTACGGGTCACGGCGTTGAGGGCAGCCTTGGACGCTGAGTAGGCGGCGAGGAAGTCGGGACCACCCGTGGCAACGACGGAGGACACGTTCACGATGCTTCCGCCGTTTCCATTCCGGCGCATCACCGCGATCGCCTCGCGCATCAACACCATGGGGCCACGCACATTAATGGCGAAGACCTCGTCGATGTCCTTCGCTGTGGAATCCACGATGGAGCCACGCTTGGTCGTGCCACCCGCATTCACCAAAACATCAACGCGTCCGAACTGCCGATCTGCCGCCGCGATCACCGCCTCGCACTCAGACTCTGATTCCAAACGCGCCTGCACGAACACGGCCGTGGCGCCAGCTGCCTCCAGGGAGCTGCGGACGGATGCGCCTCGCGCGGGATTGCGTCCACAGATGACGATCCCCGCTGCCCCGTGCATCGCGAGGTGGCGCGCGGTGGCCTCGCCAACGCCTTGGGTTCCCCCGGTGACGACGCACACCTTGCCGTCGAAGTCATGATCGGACATCTATTCCCCTTCGCTCAGGTGCGGGGAGCAAGTGCAGCGGAACCAGCGTAGGGAAGGTCATGTACCTGCTCGAGGTAAAGCAGACGATTCCATTTGGCTGTTCGCTCGGATCTCATCGTCGAGCCGACCTTGATCTGGCCCGCTCCGGTTCCCGTGGCCAAGTCCGCGAGCCAGGTCTCCTCGGTCTCCCCGGATCTCGCCGACACCACCGGGGCCCAGCCGATCGAGAGCGCCCGCTGCACCACGCGCAGGGCCTGCTCGAGGGTCCCGGCCTGGTTCGGCTTGACCAGGACGGAGTTCGCCTCGGCTCGCTCGATGCCGATGTCCAGCCGGGTCACCGTGGTGACGTATCGATCGTCGCCCAGGATTTGTGTCGAGTCCACGAGCGTCGCGATCCGAGACCACCCCTCGTCATCGTCCTCACCTGCACCGTCCTCGATCGAAACGATCGGGTACTGCCGACGCCACCCGATCACGCGGTCGACGAATTCGGCGGATGTCAGGGTTTCCCCGCCCATGCGGTAGCCGCCTGGCACCTGGCACTCGGTCGCGGCAACGTCGAGGGCGACGGACACCTGGTCTCCCGGGAGGAGACCTGCTCGTGTGATCCCGTCGACGACAGCTTCGATGGCACGTTCGTTCGCATCGAAGGGTGCGGCCAACCCGCCTTCATCGGCGACGAGAGCGGTGGTGAATCCCATGTCGTCGAGGACCGCACGTGTGCCAGCGCGCACCCGCCAGCACCACTCGATCGCTTGCGCGAATGACTCAGCCCCGAACGGAACGACGAGCACGTCCTGGATATCGATCATGCTTCCCGCGTGCGCGCCACCAGAAATGATGTTCACCATCGGAAGCGGGATGGCCGGGGTGGCCGATGTCCGGGTTGCGAGCCAGCGCCACGGCTCCTCGTGGGCCGCGTTCGCCGCGGCTAGCCACGCGGCGATGCTCACCGCGGTTCCCACATTGCCCCCGAGAGCCGCCAACTGCGGATCCGTGTCCACAGCGCGCAGGGCGCGGTCCACGTCAGCGGGATTGTCGGCGTCGCGACCGACCAACGCCTCGCGCACTCGGGTGCGCACAGTCTCGATGTGCGCACGAACGGACTTGCCGCCGTACTCGTTCGCGATCCCATCGCGGATGAAGATCGCCTCGTGCGAGCCTGCACTGGCACCCGCAGGGGCCAAGGCGTCTCCGACTCCGCTACCCGCTACGACCTGGGCCGCGACGGTGGGGTTGCCGCGGGAGTCCAGCGCCTGCCACAACTGAACGTCGGTAATCGTGAGAGTCACAGCATCCGATCGCTAGGCCATACCGATGTCTGACAGATAACGACGCGTGCTCACCGCTATCGGATAGGGACGGTCGAATGCTGTCGGGTAAAGATCCTGCTCCACGATGCCGATTCCCTCGAACCCGATGTCCTCGAGCACCTGCCGGAAAGCCACGAAGTTGATCACCCCGGCCTTGGGTTCGGTGAAGGCACCCATCTTGACCGCCTCGGCGAAAGGAATTCCTTCGGCTGCCACCTCGGCGCGGATCCCCTGATCGACGCTCTTGATGTGCAGATACGGAATCCGGTCGTGATGGTTCCGCATGAAGGTAACCGGGTCCCCTCCGCAGTAGGCGTGGTGCCCCGTGTCCAGGCACATGCTGACCAGTTCCGGATCCGTCATCGCAAGGTAGCGCTCGATCTGGTCCTCACGCTCGATGTTGGTCTGGGCGTGCGGATGGAACGCGGCCTTGAGCCCGTATCTGTCCGCCACGTACGCACCGATCCGGTTCGAGTTCTCGGTCAGGGTTGCCCACTCCGCTTCGGACAGCTCGGAGTTGGCGATCTGTTCGCCCGTGAAGAGGTCGGTGTACATGCTCTCGATCAGGACGCAGAACTCGGCTCCCAGGGCCTGGAGCAGTGGCGCCGCGCTATCGATCTCGGCCTTGCGCTCCTCGTAGGCCCCAGGCGAGTGCAGGTTGCCGAAGATGAAGCCGCCACTGAGCCGGAAGGTGTAGGCGTCGAGGAGTGAGCGAAGGGCATCGGGGTCGGTCGGTAGGTATCCGTAGGGACCCAGCTCGATGGTCCGGTACCCCGCGCGACTCGCTTCATCCAGGAATTGCTCGAAGGGGGGCTGCTGCGGATCCTCCGGGAACCAGACCCCCCAGGAGTCCGGCCCGATCCCCAACTCGAACTTCACGCGGAGCCTCCGAAAGAAATTGCCAACAGTCAGCACGAGCCTAACAGCGTCACTACACTCCCGACGGTGATTCGCCGATCCCCCGCGGAATTCAAGACCGCCGCTCAACGCGGTGAGTTCCTGCTCGGGACGTGGCTCACATCCTCTGATCCGATGGTCGCGGAAGTGGTGGCGTCAGCAGGATTCGACTTCGCCATCCTCGATGGCGAGCACGGTCCGGTGACCGCATCGTCGGCGCTCACGACACAGATCGTCGCCGACCGTGCCGGCCTGCCGCTCATCGTGCGGATTCCGTCCATCGATCCGGTCCCGATCATGGCTGCGCTGGACTTCGGAGCAGCGGGGATCCTCGTTCCCCGGGTCACCTCCGCGAATGATGCAGAGCGGGCGGCGGGACTTGCGCACTATCCACCTTCGGGCTCGCGGGGATTCGGTCCCCGCCGCGTCTCGAACTACCTACGAGACGTCGACTCCTACGTGGCGGGGGCCGCAGATTCGACCACGGTGATCATCCAGATCGAAACCCAGGGTGCCCTCGACGACCTCGACGCGATCCTGGGCCTGCCTCGCGTCGATGGAATCCTCGTGGGGCGCAACGACCTCGCCATGGAGTTGGGCCTCCCCCGTGACCCGAGCAACCCCGCACTCGCCGCACTCACCACGGACGTACTCGTGCGCGCCCGGAAGGCAGGCAAGGCCGCGGGCATCGCGAGTTCGGCAATTCCTGCAGCGGCGCGCGCGGCACGTGATCTCGGGGCGACCATGGTCGCCGCGGGCATCGACGTGGAGTTCCTCGCCCGCGCGGTCGACGGGTTCATCACCGATGCTCGCTCAACCCACGCCTAATAAGCTCAACCCACGCCTAATAAGGGAGAGACACGTGAAACTCTGGAACATCGGAGGCAAGGTCCCTGATCTCGACGCCGAGGAAGCCTTCCTCCGCGCAATGGGTGCGGACGTGTCGGGTCGTCAGCCGGTTTTCGTCAACGGGCAGGAGGGGGAACTCCTCTTCACCCAGGTCGGTGACACACGCGTCCTGATGTTCGAGGAGGTCAACTACGAACGCGAGCTCGACCATCCACTCAAGAACGGGTGGACGCACATCGTCTTCGAGGTCGACGACTTCGACGCAGCGTTCGATCGCCTCAAGAATGCGGGCGGCAAGGTGATCCAGGGTCCGGCGGTGGTGGACGCAACCTTTTCCCGCCGCAAGATCGCCTTCTTCGAATCCCCCGGTGGCTGCATCTACGAAGTCTTCAGCGAACTCCCCCGGGACTAGACAAACGATGACGACGCCCGCGGGCTCCTTCGCCTACTCCTACAACATGGTGACCTATGGGAACGAGGATCCCCGGATTGGCCTGGAACGAATCGCGCGAGCCGGCTACGAGCGCGTGGAACTCTCCGGTGATCCACCGGGCATCGCACTGGAAGAACTAAACCAAGCGATCATCGATAACGGGCTGGAAGTCAGTTCGATCTCCTCCCTCCTGGGTCCCGGACGCGATCTGAGCCACGCGGACCCAGAGATCCGCCGTAACTGCTCTGACTATCTGCTCGGATTGATCGAGATGTCGTCGGTCGTGGGATCCCCGATCATCAACGTGCACCCCAGTTCGGTCAACCGAACGGAGGTGCTCACCAGCGTCGAGCAGGAATGGGAGTGGTCGGTCGAGGGATTGCGGTCGCTCGCACTCCGAGCCGATGGCACATGCCGCTTGGCCGTAGAGCCCTGGAACCGATACGAGACGCACCTGATCAACACGCTCGGACAGGCGGTGGAGCTCGCGGTCGCCGTCGACCATCCGGCAGTGTGCGTGATGGGTGACACCTTCCACATGGGGATCGAGGAGAGCGATCCCTTCGGCGCCCTACGCCGAGCCGCCCCCCACCTGGGGCATATGCATCTCGCGGACAACACACGTGCGGCGCCGGGCACCGGCACCGTCGATTTTTCGCCGTACATGCGCACACTCATCGACATCGACTACCCGGGAACCGTCACTTTCGAGTTGTTCCCGGCCAAGGCGCGCCCGCTCGAGTCCGTGATCAGCGGCGACGCCCCGGAGTTCTTCGACGACTACACCCGGGCATCCCTGGCGCACCTGCGGGCAGTGGAGAGTTCCGTGCGTTCACAACTGGCAGCGAGTTAGGAGTCCTGGTGACCCACACTGAAACGTTCTGGTCCTGGCGGTGGGAGGACCTGCGCCGACACCTCGCCGACCTCGAGATCGATGGGTACGAAGGCGCCCACGACCGTGGGGATCGCAACGCAGTGTTCGGTAAGGCCTTCGACCTGCTGACTCCCGTGGCGCTCGATGTCCTCGAGGACTTCAACACCCACGTGCTCCTCGGAACAGGCGACATCTCGATTCATCCACTCGCCCCACGGGAGGGCCTGGGGCTCTACGGCACGTGGGAGTGCTCGTGGCCCGAACAGCGCGAGGCGCGCAGTCGCTTCGATGGCACACCGATACCACCACTGCAGTTGCAAGCCTTCTTCCCCGGTGAGTTCACCCATGGCCATCTCATGATCGGGCGCCCGTTCTACGAGGACCAACCCGTCTCCTGCTGGTTCATGCAGGTGGTCGATGAGAGGGATGCGGCAAGGCAACGTCACGCTTTAGAGTCGATCTGTGAGACACAAGTCCACGAGATGATCTTCACCGCGAACTGGCGAATCATCCCTGCACGCTGAGAACTGGGGAGACACCGTGACAGCCATCACGTTCGATGAGGCCTTCTTCTCGGAGGCGTGGATACGGGATCCGGTCGAGCCCCTGGCGCTCCTGCAAGAACAGGGCTCCGTCCATTTCAGCGAGCAGATGAAGGCATGGGTTGTCCTCGGCTGGGAAGACTCGCGAGCGGTCCTGAAGAGCCGCGCGATCGGCCAAGGTGACCGCTTGGCCGGGTACACGATGAATCTTCCCGCCGAAGATAGGGCGCAACTTCACCCGATTTCCGAGTACATGGATCGCGCGATTTCGTTCCTCGATCCACCCGAACACACTCCGGAGCGCGCGGCCGCAGCCCAGGTGCTCGATGCGGGATTGGGACGTCGAATCGAACCCCACATGCGCCAGACCCTCGCGCATCGGCTTGATGAACTCGCTACGCGTGACAGTTTCGATGCCACGGAGGACTTCGCGCTCCCCGTCACGGTGTCGATGATCAGCTCGATCCTCGGGATCCGTTACGAGGATCGCGCACACTTCGTCGAGTGGGTGGAGCGCGTGTTCGCCTACATCGGGAGCCCGATGGATGATCCCGTGTTCGCCGAGGACTGCAAGGACGCTTACCAAAGCATCGGTGCGTACGTCGGGGAACTTTTCGCGGAAGCCCGCGCGGCGGACGACCCGGAGCCGAGCACATTGATCGGCATGTTCGCCGCCCGGGGCGAAAAGTACGGACTCACCGAACGCGACATCATGGGCATGACGGTCGGAATGGTGCAAGGGGGCTTCGAGACCACCACGACCCTCATCTCCAACACCATCGCGATGCTGCTCGCGGACCCGGATCAACGTGCGCTCGTGGACACCAGTCCGGAGCTCGTTCCCTCGGGCATCGAGGAGGTCCTCCGCCTGGCCCCGTCCTTGAAGATGGATGCACGCCAGGCCAACGCGGACGTGGAGCTCAGCGATGCGACCCTTCGCGGGGGAGACACGGTCGTCGCGATCTTG
>Ga0194133_10010497_pt1 | contig 10412 bp, 6 predicted proteins | sample TA2KigOf40mmetaG_FD_155448 | JGI IMG/M metagenome (GOLD analysis project Ga0194133, IMG submission 155448) | Freshwater microbial communities from Lake Tanganyika, Tanzania - TA2015055 Kigoma Offshore 40m | ecosystem: Environmental > Aquatic > Freshwater > Lake | place: Tanzania: Lake Tanganyika... | reverse complement strand
TGTTTGTTTTAAAAAGAAATACAGTAAGAAGTGGCTTGAAATTATTCTCAGGTAGTGTCTGTTATGTCTATTTATTCATGCAAGTTCAAAACCAGTTGTATTAAAGAATGATTTAGTGCCTCTTGTTGCAAACTTTTGTTCTTGTCTTTTCCTCAAGTTGTTTATTTTTGGCTGTTTTTCTACTCTGTCAAGGGTTTAGAGTGAAGAACAGCAAAAAAACTTGAGTTAAGAAGCATGTAGTCAGTCAACTATGGGTAAACAAAATAAAGTGAGCAAGTACTCAAGGTTTGATCTCAATAGCTACTCAATGATATTAACTCTTTAGGGGACTGGAGAAAATTTTGCTGTAAATGCCCTTGGAGAGTCTTGAAAAGTTGGTCCAAATCTCTTTGAATGTCTTGTCAGCTCCGAGAATCTCTTTTTTTTTGTTCAAAAGTTTTGGAGTGAATATCAAGATCATTGCATATTCCAAGTACAGAAGAGGGAAAAATTGGACTTAAACTTGACCTTTTTAGCGTATCGAATGTCAAGTCCAAGTGTTGTGTCGAGCTTGACAGATCTAGGGTAATCTATTAAGTGGGGCTCAGATTTCATTGACATAAGCGATACGAAAATACAAAATCTGGCATCAGTAAGCCTTGAATGGAGAATCTCTTTTTTTGGCTCCATTAATGAAGTTTAAATTGAATTATGGAAAGATAAATGCCTGACATGATCGTGACCTGGAAAAAAATGAGACAATCTCGGCCTGAATCCAATCATTGCTCATATTTATCCGAATATGAAGGTCCCTGAGAAGCATAAAAATAATATTCAAGGTGTTTGGAGTTTTGTGACCAAGTAAGTCCTAACTCTGATGGAATGAAAGAAATGGCAAAGTAAACAAACTACGATTTTTCAAATATTGAAAAAATATTATATTTTACTCGGTTTTGACAAAAATCGTTTCCAAATGTGAAGTGCCTGGTAAATGCACTTTCATTTTATGATTAATTTTAAAATAGATATAAAAAATAGCTTAAAAATCAAATAATGATTTTGTTTTCCATTATTTCTGACTGCCTAAGCAATCTTGTTTTGATTTAGAATACCTTTTCAGACTACACCATGTTCTTGAATAGTAAAGTATCAAGTGTGATGTTGCTTTGCAGATGGGCCCTTGGAACAATTTTTTCGTTTGTCTTCAACTTTTAACACAGTTTTTCCCATTCTTTGCGGTTATTTTGCGGAGAAAAGAGTCTCCATCATGGTGAAAACAAGTTGAGAATGTAATTTATGACTTGCAGTATCATTTGAAATGATCAATGCATAAATGTATTTGGTTGACCTTAGAATTCATTTTAAGCTGGAAAGTTAGAGACCTGCTTTAAGTAAATAAAGCTCTTTTTTTCTCAGTTTTACAATATCATTTGATTTGAAGAAATACTGAAGGCTGTGGTCGAGTGATGTAAGCCTAAAATGAGTAAGGGAGTAGATGGCATATTTTCCAATATGTTCTGAGACATCTCTGAAAAAAGGGTTGCCAAAGGAGTGGAAGCTGGCTCGAGTCATTACTGCTCCCAAAAAGGGTGATCCCCTAGAAGTCTTGAATCTCTGTTCGCTAAGTAAAATCCACGAAAGGTGTATCTTAAACCGACTTTTGTTGCTTGAGAGTATTAGTGACCTCATCGGTACGGCTTCAGGAAATTCCATTCATCTATTACACGTGCATTGGAACTGAAGGATAAGATTTTAGAAAGGCTTGATCATAAGAAACATGGTCCAGCCTACAGTCTTGATCTTACAGCTGCATTTGACATGTTAAGACCTGCCACATTTTACTCATTGCTTAAGGAAGAGTTACCGAATGACATGATGGGAGTTTTGTGGACTTTCTCTCTGAAAAGCATTTTTTGTTGACATAAAATGCAGCAAATCCAAAGTAGTTGGGGTGGACAGAGGCTGTCCGCAAGGTTCTGTGTTGGGACCTATTTTCTTCAACCTTTATGTTCAAAAATGCATGCAGACTCTTCCATCTACTGTCAGATATTACTCCTATGCTGACGATTCGTAAGTCATTATCCTTGGCCAAGAACTTGGTCATATTGTCAATGAGCTAGAAACTGTTATCTCCAGATACATTAGCCAACTTACATCTATAGAGAGGATAGTAAACAAAAGCAAGATGGAAATAATGCAGTTCAACCCAAAAGTCAATAAATTAGTCAATGATGTCAACATAGCTGGAGAAACAGTCTCACTAGTAGACAAGATGAAGGCTCTTGGCATTTAATTCTATCAAAATCTTACATGGAGACCTCATATTGAAAACCTAAAGAAAAAGGCTATAACTGCTTATAACAGAATCAAGCTCATCCGAAGGAAATTAGATACGAAGAAATCTTTAATGGTCGTCACAGCTCAAGCCCTCTCAATCCTATACTACGGATCAGCTATGTGGCTCACACCTAAAATTTTGAAAAGTCAATTAAAGCGAGTTGAGAGTCTAAACTATAGATGTGTAAGACTTGTAATCAAGGACAACAAGCAAAATCATTGATGCCTACACTCAGAGGCTTCCCCCACGACTACAGCTGGAGTATGCAATGTGCAACCTGTATATCAAATCCAAAGTTTCTTGCCATAACCAACCAAGTTAGTAGAAGAAATGAGTGATAACCTGTACACCAGAGGGGGCAGCCAGGACTTATATTCGGCTTTGACAGTGCAGGATGCAAAACAACTAAGCAAAGAAGCAGAAGCTGGATTGGACAAGTGGACGCATATGACTCTGAGCAAGTTTGTTTTAAATATGTTAAATTTAAATTTTAAGTCTATTCGGCTATTACTAAGCTAGGTAGTACAAGAAATACAAAGCCAAGAGCAATTAAGTTAGGTCATGCAATTATTATGAATCAAGAGTGACTAAGCTAGGTCGTACAAGTTACAAGTATACTCAAATATTACTAAAATAGGTTGTACAAAAAAGTCTACCCAAATATTACTGTGCTAGGTTGTACAATAGTACAAATCAAAAGCCACTAGGCTAGGCCGTACAAGTAATATAAATCAAGAGCAACTAAGCTTGCCCATATGAGTAATAAATCTACTCAAATATTACCAAGCTAAGTCATACAAGAAATACAAAACCAAGAACAATTAAGCTAGGTCATACAATTAATACAAATCAAGAGTGACTAAGCTAGGTCATTATAATTTCTTTTAAAAATTATAAATTGCATTATATTTCAACACTACAGGTGGGATAGTTTTGGTCCAGGTTATCTGCCAGCGAGCGAAGTGAGCGGCGAGTTTAGATTTTTCACAAGGCTAGCAGTTTTTAACGGATGTCTGTCCGTCTGTGATGTCCATATTTAGGCTGAGGTGTTAACTTTAAAATACATCTCCTCCCTCATTTTTTGAGGTAAATGGAATATTTTTGGATTTTTGGATAGATAATTTTAATATCTAAAAACCATTGGATTTTTCCCAAAATTTTTACCAGGGGACCGGCTATTAACAACTCTTTAACCATGAGTGCTATTGAGTATATTTTTAAATTTTTGGAAAGGGAATTTTATTGTGCATCTTTTATGTTTTTAAATTTTTTTGATCTGATGTCTAGAAATTGAGTTGATTAAGTTGAAAGAAAAATGTGCATGACGTGTCATGCTGGCCAGGCTAGGCCATGTCAGCTTCTAGAAACTTCTCTGTGCCAGCTCGGTCCAACGAGCTTGCATATTCCGTGTTCGGTACAGCGAGGGCACACAGGCACGCTTGCGCTTGTACAACTGCTACAGTCATTCAGCCATAGACATATGCATTCAGCACAGATAAATTCGAATTTGAATTTTGTAATTTTAACTTGAATTCAATTCAATTGTTTTATAGTAAACTTGATGGGCTGTCCCCTCACAAAACACCAGTGTTTTATCTAAAACTGTTGTCTTCCATGCCCTTGCAACATGACCATTTTATAAGGTAAAAATGTTGGGCAGAAGTATTTATTTTTCAATCTGAATATTTGAATTTGAATTTAAATTTGAATTAGAATTGAAAAAAGACAGTGTCTTCACTGGGATTTGAACCCTGTTCCCCCAGCTTATCAGTCTAGTTTGCTAAGACCACACAGCCCACATCTGGTTGTGATAGTGAACCACCCATTTATTCAATTCTTGGATCATGGGTGGTTTTAAAAAGCCACTTTTCATTAAAGGGATAATATCATTCAAGTTTTGAAACAATCAATTGGTTGGATAAATATTCCTTAAATCCTCGCGAGCTGGCAGTTAGGTATTTTTTCTTGCGCAAAAAAATACCCGTTTACTTGATTTAAGAGGGGAAATAATGCTTTAAAAGAATGGTGTTTTTAATAATTTGGGGATGGTGGGTGTGGGTTGGGAGTTTAGGGGGAGATTGGTCGCTTGGGAGGGTTTGGTATTTTTCCTCGGATAAAAAATACACCTCTACTTCATTTTATTTTATTTCACCTTACTTTGCTTTATATTTTTCATCGTTTCTGATATTTATTTGTTTACTGGCTTTGCCAACAAACTGAGGCTCTTATAAAGTCAATGTTATGAGCCCGTAGTGGATGAGTCCAAATAAATATATCAGGGAGTCAGGGTGGTAGAGTGGTAGAATGCTGGATTTCCATCCCAGCAACCCGGGTTCGACTCCCGCCTGGGTAAAAAGCACCACAAAAAAAATACAAAAAATAATTATAAAAAAAATAGAAAAACCACCTAGTGTGCCTTCATGATCTCGAGTTGCTAGACGTACTTATAAAAAAAATATAATAAATGAATTTCTTAGTTGATTGATTGTACTAAACTTAAAATGAGCTTAATAAATTTCAACTTGTAAATTTTTTAAGACATATCGAACTACACTGCTTTTATTGAATTAAAGTTAACATGTTGAATGACAGCATTTTCTACATTTCAATTGTGTCATGTCTAGCATTGTGTGACAATTCAAAATTCAAATTGAAATGTTTCAAAGGAAGGCATTTGGGGAGGCGAACAACAAGCTCAGATTTATGAACAGGATTTTTGTGAGAAAAAATGCAGAGATTCAATTTTGCAGTGTAAAAAATAGGTTACTCGACTTTTGTTGACAAAAACCTTTAAAGGAATTTACAATATCGACAGGCAGTTCGACATTTGATGAAGGGTTAACTGCATTAATTTAACACAGGCTTTCTTTCTCCAATAGTTGCCACATCAGCTATATATCTTGCACCATTAATCATAAGCAAGGGTGATAAGCATCCAGAAACAATGAACACTGAAACTTGCAGGGTGAGCTCAACTTGAGAGTGTTATTCAAAAATTATAATATTGGTTTTGATTTTGAAAATCTTACATGATTATTTTTCGTTAACAATTGTTTTCCTGCAGCAGTCTTATTATTGTTTCTTAACAAATTGTAATAAAAAATCGATTGACAAACATTTCTGCATTCAACTTTGAAAAAACCCTCTTTTACACATTTCATTTTCTCACACAATTTACTATTCTGCTGAAATGGAAGCTAAAAGACTGTTAAAAGGGCTATACTGTCTTTCAGCTATTTTCGGAACAAACTTCGAATATATTATTTGTCAAAATATCTTCTTTGAATCCTGTATCAATTGACTTGCTGATTGAAAAAAAGACAAAAGATTTTAATGATTAGCCTTGATAAAGTTAATCCAAGAAACAATAAACTCTGGAAAATGTTTCAAGGCTCCTTCACAACAAAGGCTGTCATCGATTAGTATGGGTGAGATACCAAATGAAGGCCCGTGGGATCGTTAGGAAAAAAGATGAGAAGCTGATGAAAAAGTACAGACCTCAATCGAAAACGATTCAAGTTTTTTTGTGAAAAAAGAAGGCTTTAGGTAGATTAAGAAGTTTCATTGAAACAAGAATATTGTTTTAAAATGAAAAGACGTGGGTGGAAACTTTCATGAAATAATTCAAGATGAAATAAAGTTTTCATTGAGGTGACATAATTAATTGCAAGATCGAAAAGTTTTTCATTTTCACCAGTGAATGTTCTGATAGGTTTTATCTCTATTTTAATTTCACTAACATATGAAAATCGAAAAATAGTATCTAATCGTAAAGTATCACTCAAAAGATGGATACTACAATTTTTTTCAATCCTCAATACTTTTATCGTAGTATATGCTCATTTTCCCTTTTCTTCGCGCTACGGTATTTTTTGCTTTTCCAGCTCAAAGCCGTTTCAAACAGGCTGCCACAGTTTAGCTTCCTTTTCCCCTTCTGTTGTAAGTTCACCTAAACAGGCTGCCATTGTTTTCATCACCTTGGTCCGATCCCTCCCTTTAATTGTGTATTTAAAGCATCTCTTTCCCATCAATAAACAGTTCAGTATTGACTCTTTTCTTGATTGGGAAGGTCTCCACTGGGATTTTAGCTCGATGCAACTATTTCGTCTCCCGCCTCTTTTCCGCAACTCATCCATTCCGACTCCAGAGCACTGAAAGCGCTACTTTCAAGCGGTGGCATCATTGGATCAAGACCCTAGCCTACCCCCTCCCACCCTCGAAGAAGACGAAAACAAAGTTATATCAATTGTTTGTATTGGCGACTCTTAAAAATCAATTATATTTTACATGAATTGAGTATGAGTCTGAAAAAAGGCAGTGTAATGCAAATAAGATTTTTTTCTTAGGTACTCCAAGTAAAGTGTTTTAAGTCCTTCAGATTTGTAGTCCATGAAAAAACTTTTTACTTTTACATTCTTATCATTAATTTTGACCACTTAAAAAATCAATCAACAATATTAGTAGATTTTTTTTTTAAATAATATTTTTGTTGAAACCATCCTCCACGAAGTGAAATCCCGTTGGTTGGTAATTTTCGATGAGAAGAAGAAAACGTTTTGGTTGGCGCTCAACATGGTAAGATAGAAGAAGTTCCAATGGTTCTAGGATAAGAAAACAGAGGTTGTAGCATCAGTCTTAACATTTCATTTAAGGAGAAACAATATAGATATTGACATGTGGGTTTTTTTTAAAAGTGACTTTTTTGAGAAGATAGTGTCGAAAAAATTTGTTGCTGCATGAAGAATCTATGGTCTTCGTTGTATGGATAAATTTCTTTCTCAAGTTTGTATAGTAAAATAACATTTCCTTTTGTTTATTTTTTGAATGGGTGATTGATGTAACAGTCTGCTTGCCAAATTCAAGCTCTTTTGTTAATGAGTTCATTTGATTTTCAAAACAAAAGGATTTGATAGTTTAAATATCTTTGAAAAAGAACGAAGCAAAAGTGTATTTGTGGAACAAAAAATACCTTTTTTACTCTTGGAATTGTTATCGGGACATTTGTTAAATCAAGTTTGCTCTTATCTTGGAATATTTAAAGGGACTTTTTTCTCCAATAATACTACTGTAAGCCATCTCTTTAAATGTGCTCTAAGCACTGTCATGGTTGACGCTAGACTCTCTTATCTGATCAAAAAGCTCGGATTATATTTTTATTGACAAGATATTCAAAATGTACGTAGAAAATAGACTTTTTAAGACTTGAGTCGAGAAGGTAACATGTCAAAATTCAATATTTTTTCTTTACTCTTTGAAACATTACAGCTGAATATTAAAGAAAAATTCGCCAGTTAACTTTCAAAAGTGTGTGCAATTAAATCATCCAAGAGTACTCAAATCTTTCTTTTAATTTCCAATGTCCAACGAAAACTCTTGTATGTTTCACAAAGGGGACTAAAAATATGACATTTTCACTTTTAAAGATAAATAATGTCAGCAAAACTTACTCAGATAAAAAAGAAGCTTTGCATATTGTTCATCCTTTTTTGAACAAAGGATTCATTATTATTTGTGATCAGAAATCAGACGATTTGGAATGAAGGCTACTTTGTTGACTTCCTGAATGTGCTGAAAATGGCCTTGGTTACCTCCATTCAGATAGCAATCATGAAGAAACTGAACCTCACTGGTCTTCATCTAATTTTTACGTTTTCTACAATCATCCAACAATGTCATTTAAATTCGAGTTGAGAGATAATTAAATGCTTAAATTTCACAGATAAAAGTTTCTTTTCCTGACTTCCTTTTGAAGTAAAACAAACAAACAATGTGTAAGTTGCTTTTTTTGGAGTCTTAAAATGAAAAAAAGCACTTATACAGATCCTTTGTTTCTTGTTTGTTGGACCATTGAGTCCAGACTTGCTATAAAGTCTCAATTGTCAAAAAAGTTGTTCCTCAGCAAAATATTTATTTCCGTCTGATAAGTCTGTGGGAAATCCTAGATAGGGCCTTTTTCACGGACAAAGAGATCACGTTGCAAATTATTCGTCCTATTGAGTGTTACTATCTGTCTCCTTTGGTCTGAAAGGAGGTTTTGGTTTTGTGTTCAAGCCTATTGTGATTAACAGATGGATTTTTGTGTGTGTATTTGACAACTAGTTTTACTGTAATTTGTATCAAATCTCAAGCCCATAAAGTGACCTATTCAAGATGAATCAAGGCCTCTCTGCAAGATTTCGAGGGGTTAGCCAAGAGCTCTTCTACTGTTTCATGTTTGAAGTTCAATCAGTCGCCAAGTTCGTTCAGACAATCTATTAAACCGATCTTCAAGTATAATCAGTTGGGCAAAAAGCCACTTGAAAGGTCAAAACAGTTTCACAGATAAGCCAATTGATAAATCTCTCTGTATGAATTTTCTATAAATTCCTGAGAATAAAAATTTGAAATTGAAATTGAAAGATTGAAGAGAAAAACTTAGGTATATCTTGACAATATTTTAAAGAGCTGCTTTTACTTTTAAGTGATTGTTTGGTATTTCAAATGGCTTCAAACAAATTCTCTGACCTTTCCCCTCTACATATTTTCACTGTCATATTTTTCAATTTAAAAATTTTTCATCAATTTTTGAAGTTGATTCATGATAGAGGCTTGATAGATTTGAGTTTAGATTGAGACAACTTGCTCGTATTCCTTTCTTATCTCAAGTCCTTATTCTTTAAATATTTCACACGAGAATTTCCCCTTCGTGAGTTTTAAGAGGGTGAATTGTAAGGCTCCATATTGAAAGATGATCAATCAACTAAACAAGCTAAAAATATTTTCCATCGTCAATTTACCTGCTGCCTTGCCTGGTTTTTGATAAACAATTTGAATTTTTAACAGCTGCATAAATTTTTTGCCTAAAAGTATTTTGAATATATGGTATAGGAAAATCTTTGGAGTCTTTCTAAATTTTGACACAGATACAATAAACTATCAACTTAAAGAGTATTGAACTATTGAAGTTATATAAAGTATGATGCAAAAAAGGTAATCTTGAAACTGGAAGAAGAAAATCAATCAACCTCGTTCAATAGTGCTCTTCGGATATGTAATAAAGACCCTTATCAGCTTGTCTGTAGTTCGACATAAAAGAAATGACCATTGGAAAGATTTGTAAGGGAAAACAAAATGTTGAGCACATAAAGATACGAAAATATGGAAATTTATCTTCCCCATTAGAATTGTATACTTTATAAGTAAAAGTTATAAAGAAAATAAATAAAATTTAGGAACAAAAAAGATAATCATAATGAATATAAATGCATATTTTACCAAACAAATTTGACAATTTCCGCCATAAATTTTATTGAACTGGCAAAAAACCTTTTTTTGTTGTTGCTGCTTAGCTTGAAAAATAAAATTCAACGTTGAGAATATATCTGCAGTGAGGTAGAGATCACATTTAAAAATCTTTGTTAATTCATTACAACTTGAAAAAAAATTGCTGAAAAATGGGATTGAAAAATCCTTTCGTAAAAATGTGTGAACAAAGAAATTAGGTTAAAATTATTCTGATCTGTTGGTTGTTCACCTAAAACATGACGGGAATGTGGAATTCCACCTTGAGTCTCCTCTTTTCCAGACTGACAAAATATTGTTAAATTCACTACTAACCTATACCTTCTCTTTATTTGTACAGTATTTTCTAATGCTGTTTGCTTTTGATGCTTATTTCATGGTGTTTGAATGTGATTTAGGATGCCAAAAGCTCCATCTGATCGATGGTTCTGTTTCAATTTTCATGATTGTTTTTGGATAATAAATCTGATCGAACGGGGCAGTTGACAGCTAAGGAGCATTAGTCAAGTCACTCAAAACTACAACAATAGATTAAATTGCTCTAAAGTGAGTAGCCATTGTCTCGAAAGATAAATAATGAGGCGAAGAAAACGATATTTAATGCCCAAACTTTGTAGATTGAAATTTATTCTCCCTATAGCTCTTAAGATTATTAATGCTTTGAAACTCTGCTTTTGAAAGTGTGAGTTATTAAGCCAAAAATAATGTAAAAGTTTTATTTTTGAAAGTCTTTTTTTATAATCATAAGATCTGACCTTGCTCTTCTACACACGACAATCGGTGCATTGAAAAAATAGTAAAACTCTCATAAAAG
>Ga0194133_10010496_pt1 | contig 10412 bp, 10 predicted proteins | sample TA2KigOf40mmetaG_FD_155448 | JGI IMG/M metagenome (GOLD analysis project Ga0194133, IMG submission 155448) | Freshwater microbial communities from Lake Tanganyika, Tanzania - TA2015055 Kigoma Offshore 40m | ecosystem: Environmental > Aquatic > Freshwater > Lake | place: Tanzania: Lake... | reverse complement strand
GCCAACTAGCCAGGCAAGTGGCATTAGGTCTGGATGTAAATTCTCTGGGATGGTAAATGCCATTAATTCTGGCCATTCTTTAGCTCATCAATACTTTTTTTACTCCCCTTAATACCTTTAGTAATTAAATAGATTGAAAAGGTAAGTGAGATAAGAAGTAATAAAATGGTAGTGAAAATTTCCATTAGGTAAGCCTAAACCCTATTTTGGTAATAACTCCTCCATTGTTGCACTTACCCCATCTGCAATTAATACCGCATCAATTGGGGTATTTCGCTTAATAACAGCTAGTGCAATTGGACCTAACTCATAGTGGCGGGCAATAGTTCCGATATAGCCAACCTCTTTCTCGTTGTGAAAAAGCTTTGCCCCATTTTCTGGCATAGCCACCATAGAGCCATCAAGGTGCAGAAGAACTAACTTTCTTGGCGGCTGACCTAAGTTAAATACCTTAGCCACCGTCTCTTGGCCTCGGTAGCAACCCTTTCGCATATGAACTGCCTTATTTAAAAAACCTAACTCATTAGGAATAGATTTATGATCTACCTCAAATAACAATCTAGCTCTGCCTTGAAAGACTCGGAGTGCTTCAAGCGCCCAGATACCAACCTGGGTATGTGCCTTATTAAAAGCAATTACCGTATCTGCTAGCTCTGCTCTTGGAACTAAGGCGTAAGGCCCGCCAATATTATCTGCTGCCCCAGCTGCCCGTAGCACTGCGTAATTATTAGATTGATCTTTAACATCTACATCTAACATAAATTTCATTTTCTCTAAATACTCAATTAAAGGTGCACATCTTTGCGCTTCAGTATGAATCCAGGTAGTGCTGCCATCATCTACTAAAAATAATTGCTCAACAATATGACCTTGGGTATCCAGAATTAGCGCCTCTTGCCAATCACCTTGGGTGAGCTTCTCTAAATGTTGGGTAGTTAAAGCATGCAGCCAGGTAAGCCGATCCTTGCCGCTAATTGAGATGACAGCTCTGTGGGAAAGATCAGCCCAACCATTGCCACTTGCTAACTCTTTTTGCTCCTTATTTGGCTCACCAAAGTGCCAGATCGCACCCTGATCAGGACCTGATTCAACTAATACTGCACTCATTTATTATTTACATTTATCAGCTGCGTCAGCACACTTTGCACAAAGACCGTAAATAGCAAAATGGGTCACATCGGTTTTAAAACCAAAATCATCGCTCAATGTGTTTACAAAATTTGCAGCGGTCTCAATTGGCGCATCCCCAATATCTCCACAATCTGAACATACTAAATGCAGATGGGTCAGCTCCTCTGCGGCGTGATATGTCGCACCGCCATGACCTAAGTGGGTGTGAATTACTAAGCCAACATTTTCTAGCGTCTCTAGATTTCGATAAACAGTTGAAAGATTAATTCCAGGGTGAGTCTGTCTTACCTTCTCAGCTACCTCCTCAGGGGTGGCATGGCCTAGGGATCTAACTGCAGCCAGCACTAACTCTCTCTGCGGGGTAAGCCGTAATCCCTTTTGATGTAGCTCATGTTTGGTAGCCATAGAGGTAAGTCTAATGGCTACCTTCTAATTACTAAAGGTGAGTTGTATTTATGCGCGAGAAAACTTTGTTCTTATTCTGATTAGCAACAAATACATCTGGCAACCTAAGCAAAAGCCAAAGGCGGCATTTAAGAAGGCGGCAACTAAGGCAAAGCTTGTGGCAGTTAAAAATATGGCAGTATTACCAGTAACTCCACCTAGTAAGGCAACAAATGCAAAGAGTGCGCCAATTAATTGGGCAAATCTAGGCGCTGCCTCATTCTCACTTGGAACTGGCCCCGACAACCTAGGCTGAATTAGATTGCGATATACAAGGCCATAGATTGATCTTCTAAGCCCAAAAAGCACAGCAGATAAAAATACGGCAAATTGAAATCCAATTAGGTAATTAGATTCAGTAATTAAGGCAAGAGCTAAGACAGTGGTAGTGATACCAGCAGAGTATCTCGGGCCTCTGGCATCAATAAAGACAGGTGTTTTTTCTTTTACTATATTTGACATTTACTTCTCCTTAAAAAATAGTTGGGGGGTTTTAAATTTAAAAAAGATAAAGCTATTTAAATTAATACCCAACACATACAACCCTTAGCGCGGGCGTAATCAATCACACGGCGCTTAGTAAAAAACACTGGTTGTATGGAGAACATACGTGAAATTTTATACTGGGGTTGAAAATTCTTCCTGCAAGTATTTTGCAAAACATGCGCCTACTAGGCTTAAAGTGATGCCACGACCTTGATAAGTTGATCACGTTTAGGTTTTCCAGTGGCCCGGGCAATCTCAAAGCCAGAGCTATCTAAAAAAAGAGTAGTTGGAGTTGATCTAACATCAACCTTTCTTACCAATTCTAAATTACTCTCTGCATCTACTTCATAATAGGAAATATCTGCTTCATCTTTAACCACCTCTTTAATTAACGCCTTTGCTGCTCGGCAGGAGGAGCAGAAGGTGGTGGAAAATTGCAGAATGGTTGCCCGCTTGCCATAGGCCCCACCAAACTCACTTGGTAAAAGCTTGAGCCGTTTTTTGCGCTTAATAAGCCCAGTGTTTTTTCGATAGTAAAGGCCAATAACAGTTGCACTAAGCAGTAAAAAAATAAGTAGTGAGAGTGAATCCATAAGTGTATTCTTAGCACTCTTATGGCAAAAATTCTAATGCTGACTAACTCCCTCGGCGCAAGTGCTGATGTATTACCTGCCCTTGGTTTACTACAGCATGATGTTCGCATCTTGCCAGCTGAGGTTTCAGTATTAATTGATGCACCAATTGCCGATTGTATTTTTATAGATGCTAGGCGTGATCTGCCAAATACCAAGGCCTTAACTAAGTTAATTACTACTACAGGTGTTTCAACACCGATTGTAGTTATTACAACAGAGGGCGGTCTATCTGCAATAAATTCTGATTGGCAGATTGCCGATGTTATCTTAGATACGGCAGGACCTGCTGAAGTGGATGCTCGAATTAGAATTGTAATTGGCAAAGACGCAATTACTCAATTAGCAAAAAATCCATCATTAAAAGAGATCAGAAGTGGTGAGGTAGTAATTGATGAGGATTCCTATACTGCCAAAATAAAGGGGCGCACCCTTGATCTAACCTTTAAAGAGTTTGAATTACTAAAGTATCTTGCCCAGCATCCAGGAAGAGTGTTCTCTAGATCTCAATTACTGCAAGAGATTTGGGGTTATGATTACTTTGGTGGCACAAGAACAGTTGATGTTCATATTAGACGGCTTCGTTCAAAGCTAGGACCTGAGTTTGAATCAGTAATTGATACGGTGCGCAATGTTGGCTACCGCTTTACTCAAAATGGTTCCCAAACCCCAGTTGATGCCATTTAACTTATCTATTTAAATTACCCCTTTGCTACATCTACCAAAACTTACCAATACCCAACAAGAAGCGGTTCTTAAGTTAATTGCCAGCACCACCGCCTTTGATAACACGCCCCCGATAGCAGAGCACATCCTGCTCCATCTTCGCCATGGTGGGGATAAGGCAGATTCTCACCTATTGGTAGAGCAAGAAAATCAAGTAATTGGATACGCCCACCTTGATCAAACCGATCTAGTTGCTGGCCCCTCAGTTGAGTTGGTGGTTGATCCAAAGTTTCGAGGCGCAGGAGTTGGCAAACATTTATTAGCTAAAGCAATTGAGATTTGTGGCAACGGGTTGCGGCTATGGGTGCACGGTGATCAACCAGCCGCACGCGCCGTTGCTACCTCCTTTGGTTTTGAAAAAATTCGTACAGTCCTGCAGATGAGCAGAGTACTTACCGATATCCAGCAATTACCAAAGGTAAATATAAATGGAATTAATCAAGATATTGTGACTCGCAGCTTTTTACCTGGCATCGATAGTGATGCTTGGTTATCTTTAAACAATAAAGTGTTTAAAGATCACCCTGAGCAAGGAAATTGGCAATTATCTGATTTAAATATCAGGCTGGGTGAGGAGTGGTTTGATAAGCAGGGCTTTTTTTTAGCTGAAGTTAATAACAAGATAATTGGCTCAACCTGGACCAAGATTCATGGCTCTCACATTCACCAACATGAGGCAGATAAACAAAGCCATGCACATGCTGCAATAGGTGAGATCTATATAACCGCAGTAGATCAAGAGTATTCAGGCTGTGGAATTGGAAAAGCATTAACAATTACCGCACTTAATTACTTAAAGTATAAAGGATTAAGTGATGCGATGTTGTATGTTGATTTTGATAATCAAGCAGCATTAAATCTTTATCAAAGCTTAGATTTTACGAAATCTGGTATGGATATTTTATACAAGTTAAAAGCCTAACGAGCTCTTAATAATCTTCACTAAAGGTAATTAGAGTTTCGATGTAGGTATCTCCAGTTATCCCTAGATTTTGAGCATCAGGGGGTGCGGTAACTGGTTCAAAACAAATACCTTCATCATCTTGAGAGTAGATCATCAAATATGGTGAATCACACTCCAAGCTCAATCTAGCTGCCCCTGGCCAAACTATCTCTGGTGGGCTAATAACTTCAGTAAAGGTGTCATCCCAAGGAGGTTGGGTAGGTGAAATTAATTGCCCAGTTGGCAGGTAATCATCTCCTCGCTCAAACATTTTCTTTGCCTTGAAAATAATTTCAGCACTACCTCCCTTGCCAATATTTCTTGGAAACCAGGGGTGAAAACCTAGTGTTACCGGTAGATCACAACCTGCTGCTCTATAATCTAATGACCATCTGAGGGCATCATCTAGGATTTCAAATTTTTGCGTAACAGATGCGCCATTAAATGGTGATGGCAGCTCTAAGTATTGAGCGCCACCTCCAATATTCTCCCAAGAAGATGATGCGCCAAATCCAATTAAGGCATGTGGTGGATCAACATTATTTGGTAGTTGAAACCCTTCACCCCTTGAATTTCTTATAACACCATCTCTTATTCGCCCAGCAAAGGGGGCCATAGCAAACCAACCCCAGGTGTAGCTTTGTCCTCTAAAGGGTAAGACAAACTCCATATCTCGCCATTGCACTGAGGCCAGACGTGCTCCCTGATCTAGGTCTATTGCAATTGATATTTGATCACCATCAATATTAAGCACTTTGTAATACGCCCTTTTAATAAATCTCAGCTTTTGATGGTGGCAGAGCGCCTGTCCTAGATACGGTAATTGCAGCTGCCTTTGCTGCCCGATCTAGCATTACAGCCAATCTATCGCCCGTTAACTTATCTAAGCCATCTTCGATAATCGCCTCAACCAATATGGCACCTACGGTATCTCCTGCACCAACCGTATCTACCACCACTACCTTTTTAGCACCCACTGCTACCTTTTCATCTTTTCGATATCCAGTTAACCCCTTATCACCAAATGTAACTACAACTAACTCTGGCCCCATAGCAAGCCAATTGTCTGCCACCTGCCCTAAATCATCTCCTGGGTATAGCCAGTAAATATCATCATCACTTACCTTTACTGCAGATGAGATTGATACCCATCTTTCGACCTGCTTTATATACTGAGACCGATCACTCATGACCGCTGGCCTGATATTTGGATCAAATACAATCGGTGAAACCTTAGTTACCTCCTTTGCCCATTCAAATAAAACACTTGCTGCCGGCTCTATCGCAGTAACTAATGTACCAATATGAAGAAGAGATGGTTTATTTGCAACAGGGTCTGGTAACCAGGAGTTAGAGAAATCAAAGGTAGCGGTGCCATCAATTACAAATTCATAGGAAGCCCCGCCTGCCTCATTTAAAGAAACTATTGCTAAACATGTTGGCTTATCTGAGAACTTAATAAGATCAAGTAGCACACCATCTTTGTGTAATTGCTTAAGCGCCATTTGGCCATACTTATCAGTTGAGATGCCATCGATAAATTGAGTATCTATACCAAGCTTTGCTAATGCTTTAGCGGTATTAGCAGGCCCACCACCGACTACCACTTTACGCTCTGTGCCATCTGGAATTAAATCAATTAATACCTCGCCACATACCCAAACCTGATTACTCAAACGAACCTCTATCGCGATTGGTAATGATCGACTTAAACCTAAACACCTTGATGTATATCCTAATTATAAGGCATCTGACAAATCGAATCGAAAAAATGAAAACTTTTTTCTTCATTTAAGAGTCCCCGACCTGAATAAATTCTCATAGGCAACCTATCTAAAATATTAAATAACTATCTTATTGAGCTAGAGAATTCTTCAGTACTTCGATCCCTTCCTGGGAAGGATTTAATTTTATTGTCTCATTCAACCAATAATTAGCCTTATCGAGATTTTTCAAGTTGAACTCGTAAATTCCTAGTGATAATGTATAAACTGAATTAAATTTGTCGAATTCATGTGCCTTCTGCATCTCAAGCTTAGCTAATGGCAAATTCTTGATTGATTCATAATATACTGAGTTAGCATAATAAGCTTGTGAAGCAAATGAGTTTATTTTTAACAACTTTAACGCGAAAGCATGTGCAAGCTGAAATTGTTTATCTTTACCTAATTTAACCACTGTGTCTAAATAAGATTGTTGTTCGATATATTTTGCCTTGTATATTTTTTCTAAAGCCTTAGTATCGCCCTTACTTAAGAATTGATTTACATTATAACTAAAAACTATTTGATTAATTTGGAATACAAGTAAAATTAATAATATAGCTACGAAAAATAAAGGACTTCTAAGATTCAGTTTCCTCTCATTGTTAATTTTTCTTAGATGATCACTTACTATAAATCCTGCCGAAATAAAGCCAAGTAAAGTTAAAAATACATGATCAACACTGATTAATGATTGAACTACATAACCAATCCAAACAAGGATAATTCCAATATCGTTCACAGCAACGAGATCTTTGGAACTTTGTAGAATTTTTAGAAAAGCAAAAAAGCTAACTACTGCGATAAATACGAGCCAGATTACAAATGCAAACAAACCTCCATTGACAAGGTGGTCTAAAATAACATTGTGCGATCTATCTGGAATTGTCCATAACCCCTCTTGTTTAGCCAATTCAGAATCACGATAGTAGGTAGCAACCTCTCCCAGGTTGTCCAGCCCAACACCACTTAGTTTATGATCTTTCCAAATTCTAACTGAGGTTTTCCAATAGTTAATTCGAGCCTCTATATTTCCATTTATGGAGAGATAAGTCCATATCACTTTTAAATTTAAGATAACTGGCAAAAAGATAATGGATATGATTGTAAGGTAAATAAATTTTAATTTAGTTTTAATTTCAGCACGCGTAACTCTATATAGATAGCCAATCATTATTATAATATTAATTAAAAGGATTAACCAACCTTGTATTGAATTAGTTTGATATAATACAAAAAGACCTGCTATCAAGATACAGAATTGAATAAGAAAATTCTTATATATTTTGCGCAATATAAAAAATAAGTGCACAGAGAGTGTTATCCCCATGAATGCACTTGCAATATTTGGATTTCCAAAAGTTAAGCTTAAATCACCTGATGATTTTACAATTCGTTCATTAGCATCAAAATAATAATTGCCTGATAAAAGTCCAACATATGTCAAAATTCCCTGTGCTATCATCAACAAATATGTGATAAAAAAAGTTTTGTTAAAAGCCGGTATGGCTTTATTACCTAAGTTGGCGACTAAAATAAAGTAGACAGTCAAACAAATTAATGTTATCAAACCTCCAAAACGGTTATATTTACCTAATAGAAATGATGTTATGTCATTGCCTAAGATGATTTGATTTACTAGATATACAAAAATTAGTAATAAAGGGATTAGATTAATCTTATTTTTTAACTTAAAATTATTTCGAAAAAAGATCAAAGTGACGAGCGTATATAGTGTGAAAATAAAGAGCCTAAATAAATCTGAACCGTATGTGATGTTTGAAACTTGAATTAAACTTAATATTGGTAATATAGCAAATGGAATTAAAAATTTTGTATCTGTTCTTTCAATTTGCAAGTTAACTCCAAATTACACAGGTTGTTTGAGACCGCTAATTACATGTGTTAAATAGTAGTGCATAAATTCGTTTAGAAAATAAATCTAGCCCTCTCTGCATTTTTAGTGCCGAGAGGGCTAGATCTTTTAGGATTTAACTCTTAAAGGATAAATTATCTCTTTAGAATTAATTTTTGTAGAGCTTGAATTTGCTTGTTGATTGATGCAATCAAAGCAACAATTGACTTCAAGACATCTGCATTTGTGGTAACTGCTGTTGCTGGTGCAATCGCAACTGTACCAGTTACTGGGGATTGTGAGCTACCTGAGGTTAATGCAACAGAGAATGCATATGATCCAGCTGTATTACCAACTGAGTATGTACATACTCTTTGACCACCAGCTAAGTTGACTGCTCTTGTATCTACACAAGTTGTACCCACTGAAGGCATCTCTGTTGTGTTAGTAATAACAGTTAGACCGGTGAACACAGTTCCCTTTGCCATTCCATTACCATATGCATCAGTAGCGGTAAGTGTTAACTTAGCAATATCTCCTGGGTTGTAAGTTGCTTTATCCCAAGAGGCTTTGAAGGTATAGGTAGAGCCACGTGAGACTGTAGCCTTTGCAAATTGAGACTTAATAGTTGCTCCTTGAGCATTTGTAAGTTTCAATTGATAGGTTGCAGCACCACTTAGCGCATTATTTGGAATGACTAACATTGAGTAACCATATCCTGCTGCTGGGGTCTGCAGAGCTGCATAAGTCGCAACAGTTGTGGTAGACAACGTAGAGTCTACTAATGCACCAGTTGCATCAGAGACTGATGGTTGTACTGAAAGAGGTACAACGTTGCCAGCTGCATCCTTTGCTACATATATAACACCAGCTGCACCAATGTTGTTTGTGTTATCACCTTGGTTGGTTGAGAATGAAGGATTTGAATTCGCTTCATCAATTACTAATGTTGTTATATCTCCAGCCCAGGTTACTGTTTTGGTAGCTACAACTGAACCGTTTACCGTAATTGTTACAACCGATGAGCCAGCTGTATGCGCTGTTGGCTGCTTAATCAAGAACCAAGCAGCACCTGTAGTAGTTGCTGGGGTGATAGCACCAGAGGCAGATGAGGTAGCGCCATTAACTGCTGAACCTGTTGGGGCTGTATTTACACCATAAACCAAAGCTCCATTTGTTGCTGTTGCTTGAATGGTTGCAGAAGTCATCGCTGCTGCGTATGCATCCTTTGTGACTGTATAGATGGCAGCAGCAGTTCCATTTCCACAACGTGTTGTCACGTCGTATGAAACTGTTCCAGCAGTATCACCCGATGCTAAACATGCCTGTTGTTTCTGAGAACTGTAATCAGTACTGTAGGTACCAGCAGCGCTCGTTGCTGAAACAGTGAACTGATATTGAGCACGCAAGGTTCCGGTGGTTGCTGTTGCAATTGAACCAGTAATTAAGGCTCCTGAGTAAACAGAAATCGTAGCTGTGGACCCTACTGCCGCATTAATGGTAAAAATACCATTAATTATATCCTGACCAGCAGCATCTGAGAATACAGCGGTTGAGTTACCATTAAAATTTGTACCAGCAAGCGTCACAGCTGCCGTAGCTGTAGCTCCAACAGATGAAAGTGTTCCACCAGTAACAACCACTGATAAACCATCAGTATCATCGCTACCAAGAGCACCAGCTCCTACAGCGACGAATGGTAATTGTGCGCCAGGAAATACAAGTGCGGTATTAATTTTAGTAGCATCGCTGGATGCATTTAGATACAAGTTAGTATTACTGGTAGCAGCCGTAGTTGAGGTTGCTGTGATATAACCTACCTGGGTATTTGTATCAATGTCTCCAGCACCGTGGGCGGCAAAAGCAGCCAGGCTAGCAGTACCAGTGATAGATTTTGCAGTTGCTATGTACAGTGTATTCTGCTGTAACGTAGCGTATGTAGGAGCAGCACTAGCTTGAGGCGCCACTATAAGTGACATACCCGTTGCTGATACTGCTGATATAGCGATAATCGCTATACGTTTACGAATTGTCTTTGTAGACATTTATTTCCTTTCGTTAGTCGAGATTGAGGATTTCCCATTCCCGGCTCGAAGATCTTTCGATCCTCTAATTCCATCTCCTATGGCACACACGTGTAATGCCAAACGAAGTTGGAAACTTAGTTTTAATCAGTAGGCGATGGCCCACCATTTGCTTGATCAAGCACAGCTAGCATTAATGTTATGGTCTCAAGTTGAGCAACTGATAGCTCCATATGATCTGCGAACTCAGATTTGGTGATAATCTGCCTTTCTTTGACCGCTAATTTAATCACTGGGGCAGACTCTGGAGTAACTTCGGTAACTATTATAGGAAGATCTTGGTTACTTGAAAGCTGAGATGAGGTGGTGATAGGGAGATTTGACTCATTCCCTGTTAAAGAATTAAAG
>Ga0194133_10010494_pt1 | contig 10412 bp, 7 predicted proteins | sample TA2KigOf40mmetaG_FD_155448 | JGI IMG/M metagenome (GOLD analysis project Ga0194133, IMG submission 155448) | Freshwater microbial communities from Lake Tanganyika, Tanzania - TA2015055 Kigoma Offshore 40m | ecosystem: Environmental > Aquatic > Freshwater > Lake | place: Tanzania: Lake Tanganyika... | reverse complement strand
CGACTTCCGACCCTTGCACCCAGAACAACTGACTGGCTCCGGCAACCACGATCAGCAACACGAGAACTGCTCCGGCAAGCCGCTCGATGGCGTCGCTTAGCGCCCACCACTTCGGCAGCACCACGCTCGCAGCCCAGCCACGTTCTGCCTGCTCGAGGACTGCCTCCGTCTCAGCCTCGAGTCGTTCTTGCAATGAAGACCCCTCCTTGGTTGGATCAGGATCTGGGTTCGGCGGATTCCACGTGGGGTCACGCTCTTCAAATCGGGCATTACTCGGCATGTGTCATTGATACCAGAGTTGGAGCAGCTCAACAAAATTTTGTTGCGCTTACGCGAGCTCGCTATAGAAGGTCTCACCGAGTACTTCTACGGATTCTGACTGCCCAAGAAAAGCCTCCCACAATTCACCCGACTTGTCGGGCTCAGCGTTACGTGCTGACAAACGGATCTTTCTACCGCGAATCGATTCAGCCCTGAGCAACCACTCACTGAAGACGAAGTCCGCCTGTCGTCCGTCGATCTCGTCGTGATGACCCCCGATTGAACTAACTGATGGACATTCCGTCGAGCCGTCACTCTCGAATCTCAGCTAACCAAGATCGACAAGTGAGCCTCCAACGGTGATTCTGGAGGAACTCACGGCTCTTCCAATTGTGGCAATTACGTTGCCAAAGACGGCGTCGAAGCTGGCGCCACTAGCTCCAGCACGGCCAGCTCTTCCGACTCTGCCTGATGTTCAACCGGTAACGCTTTTCACGACATGGCCACACTGCCGAATTCCGCCGCCGATGATAGTTACGCCTCGAGGCGACCTGGTCGGAAACTCCAGGCCCTTGCAAACATTGCTGTCGGCATTGTCGAAGTCGCATTCACCGACTGTCTGATACATCCAGTTGAGTCGGTTGATCGAGAACTTCTCCTTACGGTTTTGAGGCCGGGAGTCTCAGATCCCTACCGTGCAACTCTTACTGCAGATGAAAGTACGTCCTTAATCGACAAATTTGATGAATCTTGGCACACGAGTACTACAAATCAACTCTAAGAGCTCTCGCATCGCACTTGACAGTGCGGGCCAGCACCTCTCAGCTCTGTCGCTTCTCGGCGCATCTGACTGATGCGCTGGGTTGGAGTGCCCCTCAAACCCCAACGGTTTGGTCTTTGATTGCGATGCTACAGATAAAAGGTCGCACACTCCAAAGTTTTGTCTGACTGCTTTGGACCTCACTCAATAATTTCATCATCGTCCAGCGATGACGATAGTCGCCTCGAGTGAATCTCGACCGTTAGTTGATAGCCAACTACGGTCAGTAGGAAAGTGGCGAAGAGCGAGATGATTCCACGTGTGATGCCGCGCGCAACGTTCTCCAATGGTTCGATCAAGAATGTAATTCCAATAATGGCGGCGCCACCAATGCTCCCGTACTTTCGTCTAACTCGCCCGTCAAAGTGGCTAAGCGCAAGAGCCACAAGTGTCGTAGCTGCAATGGGAGTAATGACCTGCATGAACGGCCGTGAAACGAGCGACAGCATGAACCCGGAAACCGCTCCAGCTAGTCCTATGCGACTGAGGCCAAGCATGGAGGTCCAGAGTCTCTCGTCGCTACATGAACCGCGCGAAAGCCACTATCAGAAGCAGCGCTAGACCGAGTCCACCAGCCCTCATTAACCACACTGCTGGGTTGGACTCACATGAGCCAGCACAGAGTGGGTCGCCACACTCTGAACATGGAGCGCTCTCATGTGGAGTATCTATGGGGCTTGCGAAAGGCACTTGCCAAGTTTGCCCCGCCAGGCGAAGATTTACAAGGGGCTCTTTGGCAAGACGCTATTGTTCTGTAGGGCAAACGAGGCTAGGCAAAGATGAGAGATACTAGAGAGAAGCTTCTGGTGATCGTCGCTGTCCTCGTATTGGGCTTTAGCTGTTTTGTTGGTGTTGTCTCGACTGTCCAAGCAGACGCGATTTCTAGCGACAACATTGACATTTATGTTTTGGTTGATGAGTCAAGCAGCCTGTCAGAGCGCGACATTCAGCTGGAGCGTGAAGCAGTTGAAGGCATCGTCTCACTTCAAACGATTAAGAAGCGAGGTATCCGAGTTGGAATAGTTCCATTTAGTAGTGGTCCAAGCTCACCACGTCGGCTCGCTGGCTGTGAGTTGCTGCCTGTGGATGACGGAAACGATTTGGTCCTTGCCGAGTGTGCTCGACGAATTCGTCGTCAGTTTGGCGAAGCTGGCAACACGGACTTTGCCACGGCGTTTAGCGATGTAGCGGATCGAGTTGAAAGTTCTGGAGACGAGGGTCGCCTTCCAGTCATTGTCTTACTTACGGATGGAATATTTGATCCGGACGGGGATCAGGTGACATCGGCAGACGAGCTGACCGCACTAGACGCGTCAATCGCAAGATTGAAAGATCATGAGATTTCTATCTGGGGTCTCGGTTTTGGGAATGCGAATATTACTGCACTCGAGTCGTATTCGTTAGCGACGAGGAAGCCTCGTGGCAACTGTGACACAGAAGCGAACTCAAGGATTGTTGAGAAATCTAATCTGGCTATCCAACTGAAAGTCATTATCGGAGAAGCCACGTGTACTGATGTGACACCCCCGGAGCCGACACCCAGCATCAGATTCGTACATCCCTTGATTGACACAGTCGTCGTCACGGTGGTGGCTCGCGACTCGACCAAGCCGACTCTGAAGGGCCCAAATGGTACGGACCTCTGTCCAGCAACATTTGTCGAGATATCACCGAGGACGTTTCAATGCATTGTCACAGAGGATGGCTCTAATTCTGGTCGTTGGACAGCCGCTGCCGGACCAGGCGCGTCGGCCTCGTGGGAATTTTTCGGAAACGTTTTACTTGAGTTCGATCAATGTCCAAGCCCTTCGTCATTGCTTGTAAGTCGTCTGGATGGCAAGCCAATCAACTTCGCTGCAGCAGTGCTCTGGCCGAACGTTGAGCTAGCCATCGGGGATCGCTCCGTAGGTCGAGCAACGCTCCAGCAAGAGTCGGTATCGCTGGCGACATCGTTCGGATCACTGCCAAAAGTCGGACTTCTCAATGCGCGAAGCTCGGATGTCGCGAAACGTGACGGTCTCCCACGTTTGAACATTCGTCCAGCGACATGCGACTTGGCCCTCCCGCCTCCACCGACAACGTCATTGCCGCCAACGACAACGACGCCCCCAACGACGACCGTTCCACCGCCGCCGTGTGATGTTACTGATACATGTCCACCACCGCCCCCGCCATATTGGTTGTTCGCCACCATCATCTTCGCGGTAGCGGCGTTGTCTTACGCGTTAGCTCGATGGCGAAAGAGTCGCATGTTCCCACCAGGAACTAGCATTCTGCAACGGTCGCCGGTCAATGACCGTGCATGGATTGATCCAATCGGTGAGATTGGAAGTGATATCGGAGATCAGAAGAAAGTTTCTGTGGTAGTTGACCGAGTCAATAAGAAGATTTCCGTTGATGCTTATGGCAGTGCGTGTGACTATGTCATCTCAACCGCTGGTGGTCAGTTGTTAATCGAAGCAGGAGTTGAAGAGAGCGAAGAGTCGGACGATGAGACAAAAGCATCACCTTCCAAAATTCCGGCGCGTCTAGAACCATTCGGTCTACCAATAGTGCTCGAGCAAGGAATCGTAATTCGTGTTGAAAGACCTGATACAGATTCAGAAGAAGATGAAATCACAACCTAGTTACAAAGAGGGAGAAAAAAGCCATGATTAGACAACGCATTCTCTACGTGGGAATTGGTGGAAGCGGACTTGATCTTGGAATCAAGTTAGACGAAGCACTACGTCGTGAAATTTGTGGATTGGACGGCAGAGCGTTGATAAAGAGCGGTTCGTTCCCTGGGTATCGTCCCAATCAGCTTCCTTCGTTTGTTCAGTCGCTGTATATCGACTTTGCTGCCGAATCGCTAGCGCACGTTACGAAGAACATACGTGGTGGTAATGCCGTGGCAGCAAGCAATCTGATTCCGACGATTGACAATTACTCTGCTGTCGCTACGGCACTGCGACTCCACAGTGGGTCCGACTTCCCGTGGATTCCGCCGGCGGCTGGTGAACCCAACATAAAGCCATTAAACGGTGGTGCAGGTCAGTTCCCAACTGTTGGACGTGCAGCCTTCTTTGAATCAATCAAGAGTCAGACATACAAGAAGGCGATTGGTGTCGATATTTCACGCGTCATAAACCTTCTTGATGAATCGATTGGCGAGCTCTCCGAATACACCGGACAGAACTGTGTGTCCGATGTTGCGGTTTATGTTGGGTTTTCAATGTCTGGCGGAACGGGATGTGGCATTTTCCTCGATGTCATCCAGTTACTGATGCACGAGTTTCATAACACACTTCCTAAAGTCGGCGTAACAATCCTTCCGATCGTGCTTTTGCCTAGTACTTTCGACGGATTGTTGCCAGCCGACAACGAGCGCCGGGCGAAGCTCAATGCCGCTCGCGCTCTCTTGGACTTGACCGAGACAATCGAACAACTGCAAAGTCCGAACACTTCTAGACGGGCTGACTTCAGAATCAAATACCCAGACTCCACTGTTGGGTCTAATGGTGTCGTGGGAGTCGAGTTCTTGGGTCGGGCTCCAATGATTCCAGTGGCAACGCTCGTGGAGAAGCCGGGGATTATGGCACGTGACGACGTCGCTCGCTCTGTAGCAGCGTCGATTGTTGCGCAATCGAGCACCGTGCGAGAAGTTAAAGGCGCAGCAGCTGCGGTCGGGGCGTCTCCTGAGAACAAAAACTCCTTTATCGAAGATCTCATCAACCTGATTCCGCAGATCCAGACCCCTCACAAATTTGGGTTAGGAACTCATCCGTTGATGCCCATGGTTTCAGCATCATTGACGCTTCCATCTAGGAAGATTGCGGACATTGTGGCCAAGCAGATTATTGCGGAAGGACTTGAAGACATTGAGCGTCAACAGCGAACGCAGGGGACTCAGGCAACGACATCTGCGAACTGGAAAGATGTGCTTCCACACTGGCGATTGGATGATCTAACTCGCCCTGAGACGTTCGATGCAGATACGCATCTCCGGTTCGCACCGAGGACTCAGCCGAAGTCAGCGAGCGAACTCGAAGAGCAGCTAAACAGGTTGCGAGGTCAAGTCAGTGCCGCTATTCCAGTGATTGAGACTTCAATTAAGCAGAGAATCGCACAGCGATCTGTCTTCCAGGTTCTTGAGGGTCTCAGGAAGTATCTGGTCGCTGAAGGTCTTAAGTCAGGACTAGATCTTCCCACGGCGATCATCGTTGCCGGGCGCGCCTTGAGCGAGTTGGAAACAAAGCGCAGCGTGACCTCCGATGCAGCTGCAACTAGAACACCAAAAAAGAAGAAGGGTCTCTCTCTGTTGCCCCGAAAATTGGATCCAGCGACTATCAAGTCGTCTTTCGAAAATGCTCGAAAGAGCTTTGAAGCCGATGTGGAGTCGAGATGGTGGATTCAGTGGTCAAGTCAGACAGCTGCATGGTCGAACAGCGTCGAGACCGGTAAGTCACAGCTTCTCGATTTGCAACGAATTCTTGAGTCCTTGCGCGATGAGTTCAAGAAGCAGGTTATTTCTGATCAGTCAGAACTTGGGCAAGCACGAGTTGGAATTGTAAATTTTGTGCCTACTAATGGCCGATCTGTCGGTGATGCTTTAGCTCAGCTCACAATAGGTACAGCAACTCAGATTCGTCGCAACATTCAGTTAGAAGATCAGTCTCCGGCTGCGTTGCTTCGTGCACTGGCGTGTCGGGAGAACTACAACGCCTGGTCTGAGATGGTTGATCGTCATGCGAAGAAACAGAATCTCACGCAAGTCTTTGATGCCCTAGTCGATCCGGTGAGAGATGCAGTCGAGATTGCGATGACTGGCACCGAAGCGGTGCCTGGAACCTTGCCCCGCCTCGGGCAATTGCTGACTAACGTTGCTAATTCGTCGACATCGCCTGAGGGTTCAGCGTTGCGGCTGGCACTAAGCGAACTAATGCCAGATGGGTTGATTCCTGGAGGTGCTTTTAAGACTGGTCGTGTGCTGATCAGTTACCCCGGATCTAAAAATGAAGATGTCCAGAAGATGATCAAGGACTGCTTGAGTCTTGGTGGTAAGTACCGAGATCTTCTGTCAAAGGACACTCGAGAGGAATGGACTGCAACTGGCGATAGTGACGTGCTAACCGTCAACGTCAATCTCATTGGCCAGGGACTTCTTGACAATCGGGAGACCCGTGAGATTCTCCTTCGATGGAGAGAGGCAATCACTTCACCAATTGACGACAAACTGAAGTGGCGTCAACGACGCAACTTTAAAAACATCGATCAAATTTTCACCGGTCGCACGCAGGACCACCTATTGAGCGCACTGGTTTCCGCGCTATTCAGCGGCAACCTTGAGGTGACAGCCGGAACGCTCGAGGAGCCTGCTCGTCTGCTTTTGAAGGATGCCTCTGGACAGGTCGCTGATCTCGCTCGCGTAGAGATTGACGTTCCGCATCTACGCGGATTCTCATCGTGGCCGAATGTGCTTTATGCCTTTGAGCGCATGGTGTTAGAAATCGATACGGCGGCTGACTTCAGGGGGACTGTAGTGGGGCAGATGTTTGAAACACGTCCACCGATTCTCCAGGGAGACGTAAATGCAACAATTCCTCCTGTCGTCAGAACAATATTGCAGATTCGGTCTGCGGAACTTGAAAAGTTGCGAGTTGCCGCATCTGGGTCAAACTACGGAGAGGGAGCTCTTCGAATGATAAATAACGCTCTTGAGTTCTGGGAGCGAGGCTTGGTTAATGCCATTGACTTCGAGATACCAGGTGCGTTTTATAAGTCTCTTGGCGCTGCAATCAGCGAAAGGGAGCCGGGCTTCGTGTGGCGGTAATTCGTGAAGCCTCCGTTTTGGTCCTAGATCTTGGGGAGGTTAATGACGCTCCAAAGTCATATGACGAGCTAGTCAAAATTCACAAACCAGACTTTGTATCTGAGGGTGTAGTTCGACCGTGGAATCTCCTGATAATCGACAAGTCTGAATCTTTTTCGGCCCACTTGCAGCTTTACGAATCGATACTTCAGAGCCCGACGCGGCCTCGGCTCATACTTTTGCTCGACGGTCAGCTCTTTGACAAAGCGACATCTGCGCCATCCGTGCAGCTTCCAGAGGTGTTTCAGGATCATCGGTCTCAGGTAAGACTGATTTCGATTACCGATCGAGCTGGATGTGAGTGGGCGGTAGGTGAGCCGTTGCCATCTGGAATCGCATATTGGTCTCACGATCCCGACGGTGAGACAACTATCGATGTTCTCTGCGAGCCGCTCGCAATAGAGCCTGTATTTAATGCAATGTTCGAAGCTACAGAGACAGGTGGCTACGACGCCTGGTCACTTGGAACCAGACAAGTTTGGTTCGGACGTCTCCCTCAGAAGGCAACGGCTGACTCACTTTATGAGACTGGTCAGGCTTTGGTAGGCGATGACGGGGATGCGACTCTCTTGCCTCGGAGCGCAGATTGGGAGATACCGCAAGCCCTTAGCGGAGGTGCAACGGAAGATGACCTGCTGACATTGTCTGATGGGTCGATTCTCGACTCGTACCAATCAATACGAAGACAGATCTCTAGCGAGAAACCAAGATTTGGAATTACTGGACGAAAACAGGTACTGAAACGAGTTTCAAGCTTTCCTGAGCATCATCTTCGCATAATCAAGCAAGTCGAAGAGAAGAGTTTGACGGCGAATACAAATGTCTCAGTGCTGCTCTCATCAATTGACGCACGCGATGGATTTAATGAGGAAGAGAACAGAAGGTTTGATCGACTTGGAATAGTGATTAAAAGATCAGACGATCGTCGATCAATCTATAGAGATGTGGCGACTCAGTTAAATGATCGAATAGTCGATGGCGTCAGAGACTGGATTCGCACTGGTCACAGCATCGCTCCACTTATTATCACCGTCGACGACACCATCGAGAAGGTCGTACCGCGAGAACCGCAGGAGATAGTGGATGACTTCTCTTCGGTTTCTATGGAACCGAGTATTGAGCAATTAGACAAATCCCGAACCAACCTTCCCAAGGGACCGTTGATGAAGATTGGGAAACTCGTTGCAAAGGCGCTCGAGCCGGTTTGGGCCAGATTCACATTTGCTGTTCTCTTTTCGTGGGTGGTTGCAACGGGTATGTTTGAGGCTTTTGATCAAGGCCGCACTCCAGGCTTTCTTCCCGTGCCTGAGTCGATTCGCGCTGTAACTGCGGACATTTTTGTCATTGTCGCGATTGTCCTCGCGCTTGTTGTGCTGGCGCTTGGAGGTCTGCTTCTCCACGTTGACTCGAGAATTCGTTCATGGGGTAAGCGAGTCGGATTCCTTGAACTTGAGCGCGTGATTGATCAGCAGCAGGAATTTCTTGAGAGCGTCGTACTAAATGAGTGGGTATTGAACAAGACGCGCAGACGAACAGCTGCATCTTTGAAGTTTTTAAACGAGACGCTAAGGGGTTTGTCAGAAGTGATCCGCTCTCGCCTTATCGACAACCACGAGAGTCTCGCCAAACAGCCAGATGCTCAACTGTCGCCAAATCCCGCGATTCGACGTGACCTGAATGATGTGGCTGCAGCTGGGACATTCATGCAGCTTGATCAAGTGATTGCAATTCTGCGAACTGATATCAGCACCTTGATCGACGAAGTTTTGAGTCTTCGAATTCATGAGTTTAAGGGAATTGGTGCTGGTGCCGTTCCGAAGCAGATCTGTGATTCCATTGAACAGAAGATCGATCTGTTTGTTGGCCATCTGATGGAAGAGGGCCCATTGAATCTTGATGTGTCGCGAAGTCGAGAATCGGCGTTTCTTCGGAAGCGCTTGATAGAGACATACTGGAAGAATGTCAGCTTGGTCAGTTCCGCAGTTCATGATTCAGCATTGACATCGCGAGACGCACGTCTTCTTCAGTTCATCAATGCCGACGACTTACTGCACCTCGATCAACAGCCAAGCGCGACTGCAGTAGTTCGCTTTGCGCCGGAGCCGAGTCGTGAAGAGATTCAAAAACTTGCTGCACACACTGATATGAACATCATTTTTACAGAAACCACGTCATGTGCCGGCATACTGCGGGCTACGGGATTTAGGAATTCACTTGTAGCGGCACAAATCACGGTGCCCTAGGTCATTCGCTTTCGTCACCACCTGAACGCCAGTAGAGATACCAGCCAGTCAGTATGAATGGCAAGATCATGAGGGCGTGACGTAAGACAGTACTCATCAGCAATACGAGTAGTAAAGCAATGAGTAAAGTCAGGACGGTGCTTGTGTTCACTTGCTGACTTCAGTCTGTGAACCCAGGAGTGATTATCTGATGGTCAGGCTCATCGTGATTCGCTCTCCAGAGTGACCAAGAGACCAATGCGCTCGCTATCGTCGCAACAATTGCTGCCACCAGTAGAAATTGCCAGGTTCTTGAGAGGCTTGGTTGGATATTTTCAGATATCGATTCGCCGAGGTTTGCTAGTACTCTCCCGACGCCCTCCAACAGAGTGTCTTCAAACCATCGTTCAGGCGCTCGAGCCTTCGACTTTATGTCGGCTGCAATCTGGCGAGTTCGGAAGCCGACCACGATGGTGATTATGAGCGAGGAGATTGAAGCAGAGAGACCGAGGAGAGACGTCAATCTTGCGTTAGTGCCAGACAGACGATCAGTAAGACCGATTGCACCCACAGCAGCAATGAGAATTCCGGCAAGCATTACGACTCGGCCATACCAGTCATCGGTGCCGCGATAGTCCACCCATGCAACTTCAACCCATGTTGTTCTCGAAAGTAGAGCTATCGAAAGTCCAAGAACTATCTGTGCAGAGTAAGTGGCACGCATGGGCATGTGGGATGAATCATCATCGGTATCAAACTCCACGATTTACAGGATAGCCAATAGCCATCCAGAGGTCTGGAGCATATATGTGACGTAGGCAGTGTTTCGGCTAGCTACAGATTGATGAAAAGCTGAAAGTTGGGTCGCATAGACGAATAATTTTGTCGATGAGAGCCTCGGCTGTGGCGTCTAGCGTTTCGGCGGAAAGCGCCTGCAGCGAACGCCGCGAGAGGGCAATGGTGTCAGCGCGACGTATCGTCGTTCTTCCCGTCGTCTTCGATGTCGCCCATCAGGTTGTCGAAGATGAACTGGGCGAACTCGTCGAGCTCTTCATCGGTCATCTTGTCGACCGGCTTCTTCGGCTTGAAGTACTTCTTCTTGGGGTTCTTCTCGGTCATGATGTCTCCTTGGTGTTGTTGGAGACGCGACGAGCACCATTGGTTTTGCGCTCGTAGCGCCGCATCCCCCTTGCGGGAGGCACCGTGGCTTGGTTGCTCGGTTGCCGACACCTCTATTGAGATGTCTCTTGATGCACTT
>Ga0194133_10010493_pt1 | contig 10413 bp, 10 predicted proteins | sample TA2KigOf40mmetaG_FD_155448 | JGI IMG/M metagenome (GOLD analysis project Ga0194133, IMG submission 155448) | Freshwater microbial communities from Lake Tanganyika, Tanzania - TA2015055 Kigoma Offshore 40m | ecosystem: Environmental > Aquatic > Freshwater > Lake | place: Tanzania: Lake... | reverse complement strand
CCAGACGAGCAGGCCCTCCGGACGCGCCAGCGCGGCGAGGGCGCCGACGAGCGCGGGCGACCAGCGACGGCGTCGCGCGATGAGGGCGAGCGCCCACCCGGTGACGACGCAAGTGAACATCGCGGCCTCGAGGCCCGAGCTCGTCCAGGTGAGGAACGTCCGATTGGTGACGAGCCCAAGCGCCGCGAGCGCGACGAGGCCGACCCTGCCCCTCGCGCCGAGCCGCGTGTCGTGGCGCCCCTCGAGCCCGCGCCCCACGAGCTTCCACGCGAGCGCGAGGAAGAGCGGCCACGTGATCAGCGTCAAGCCCAGCGTCAGCGGGTGGCAGACGTCCGGGGGCATCCGTCCCGTGACCTTCGAGGCGGCGGCGAGCAAGACGACCCAGCCGAAGCTCGTGTAGCCGTCGACGCGATGGAATGGTGCCGGGTTCCACACGAGGCCGTGCCCGTCGAGCAGGTTCCGCACGTAGCGGAACGAGATGTATGCGTCGTCCGTCGAGAACAGGAACTCGCGGTAGCCGAGCACGATCGCCGCGAAGCCCACGAGCGCGAGCGTGCCCCACAGCCCCGCGAGCGCCACGCGTGAGCGCACGGACGCAGGAGGCGCGGCGGGATCCTCGGACACGGCGAGGCCGAGGCTAGTCGAAGTGACGCCGCCATCGCGAGGCTGACGTGCGAACGTCTACGACACACGATCGTTTCCGCGGGGAGCGACCACTCGCGCTACACCCGTGCGCATGAGCTTCATCCTCCCGCGCGCGCTGGCGCTGTCGCTCGCCGTCTGGTCCGTCGCGTGCGCGCCGCACGAGTCCCCGTCGAGTCCCGCCGCCTCGCACCCGAGCGCGCCGCCGTCGGCCCCGCCTGCGCCGCGCCTCGTCGTCGCGCTCGTCGTCGATCAGCTGCCGCTGTGGCTCCTCCTCGAGCGCGCGCCCACGCTTCCGCGAACGGGCGGCTTCGCGCGGCTCCTCGACGAGGCGGACGCGGCCGTCGAGCTCCGCTTTCGCCACGCCCACAACGCGACCGCGCCCGGGCACGCGGCGCTCTTCTCGGGCGCCTCGCCCCACGACTCGGGCGTGACCTCGAACGGGCGGCTCGCCAAGGGCGGCGCCTTCGAGAGCTCGCTCAACGATCCGTCGGCGCGCTTGCTCGGCCCGTCACCGGTCGAGGGAGCGAGCGCGCCGAGCCTCGCCTCGCTGCGCGTCCCCACCCTCGCGGACGCGCTCCGAGCCCGTCACCCGACGGCGTTCGTCGCCGCGCTCTCACTAAAGGATCGCGGCGCGCTCTTCGGCGGTGGCCGCTCGCCGACCGCGACGCTCTGGTTCGACTCGGCGCGCGACGCCTTCGTCTCGTCGTCGGCGCTCGTCGCCGCGGTGCCGCCGTGGGCGCGACCGTTCTGCGAGCCCGGGGCCGGAGCGGCGTATCGACGCGCGCCGTGGGTCCCCGCCGACCCGCGCTGGCTCGCGGACCGCCTCGGCGGCGCCGCGTTGGAGGTTGATCTTGGTCAAGGCGACTTCCACGGGCTCGGGCGCTTCTTCCCGCACGACGTGGCCGCTGCCGCGCGCCCGTCGAAGGCCTTCGTCGCGACGCCGTTCTCGGAGACCATGCTGGTCGCGCTCGCGCACGCGGCCATCGACGAGGCGGCGCGGACCGTAGGCCCGCGTCTCCTCTCGCTGTCGCTCTCGACGCACGACTACGTCGCGCACGTCTTCGGGCCCGACGCGCCGGAGGCCTGGGACGAGCTCTTTCGCCTCGACGCGGCGCTCGCGGGGCTCCTCGAGCACCTCGAGCGCGCGGTTGGCCCGGAGGGCTACGCGGTGGTGCTCTCCGCCGATCACGGCGGCCCACGCACGCCCGAGGCCGTTGCCGCCCGCCCGTGCGCCGGCGCCGTCGATCGCTTCGAGCGCCCCTGTCGACCTGGCTCGCGCCTCGTCGACCGCGAGCTCGCGGCGTCGCTCGACCGCGCGGTCGACCGCGCCGTCGGCGAGGGGCGCTGGATCGAGGGCGTGCTCGAGCCCTTCGTGCTCCTCAGCGCCGAGGCGCGCCACCGACCCGAGCTCCTCGAGCGCGTGCTCGTGACGACGGTCGCTGCGCTCCGCGCGACCCCGGGGATCGCTTTTGCAGAGGACGTACGGCGTATGCCGACAACTTGTCCCGCTGCGCACGACGAGTCGCTCGCCGCGCTCGCGTGTCGTTCGATCGCGGGCACCGAGGGCGGGGACGTGTTCTTCGCGCCCGCGGCCGGGAGCTTCGTCGACACCGGCTACGTCGAGGGCGACGGCTGCAATCACGGCGGGCCCTGGCTCTACGACCGCGCCGTGCCGCTCATCGTACGGAGCCGCCGTGGCACGAGGCCCCGCGCCGCGCCGTTCGCCCCCGAGAGACGCGTCGACGAGCGTGCGTTCGCCGCGACGGTCGCCGCGCTGCTCGGGGTCGAGCCGCCGCCCGCGGCGCGCGGGGGCGCCGTCCTCGCACCCTGAGCCGGGCGCTGCGCGAACGGAGCGCCAGCTCGCCTTTCCGGCCGGCGCTCCACTACCATGACCGACGTCATGCCGCGTCCGAACGGCCTCTACCCCCGCGAGCTGCCGCGCAGCACCGAGAGCCGCGCGGAGCGCTCGCTCCACGACGCGCTGAAGCGCGACCTTCCCGAGGGTTGGGTCGCCTGGCACTCGCTCAGGATTCGCGGCGAGGGACGCGAGGGCGAGGGCGACTTCGTCTTCGCCGTGCCCGGCAAGGGGATCCTCGTCCTCGAGGTGAAGAGCGGCCTCGTGCAGCAGCGCGACGGCCGCTGGTACCAGGGTGGGCGAGCGCTCAAGGATGCGCCACGCGAGCAAGCCCACCGCTTTCGCCACAAGCTGCGCGAGCGGCTCGAGCGCGCCCTCGGCGGACGCGGGCCGTACATCGAGATCGGCACCTGCTTTCCCGAGACCGCGTTTCGCGACGAGCCGACCGCCGACGACGTTCGAGGCGCGCTCCTCGGCAAGCAGGACATGCCTCGGGTGGGTGCGGCACTCTCCGCGCTCGCCGCGCGCAGCTTCCGCGGCGCCGAGGTGCCGAGCGCCGAGGTGCCATGGGTCGAGGTGCTCCACGAGCTGTGGGGCGAGACCTGGACGCCGCGCCTCGCGCTCGGCGCGCGCGCGGCGCTGTCGCTCGACGAGCTCGTGCGGCTCGAGGACGAGCAGCTGGAGCTCGTCGATGGCCTCGAGGCGAACCCGCGCCTGCACGTGAGCGGAGGTCCCGGCACCGGCAAGACGCTGCTCGCGCGCGAGCGCTTCACGAGGTGGCGCCGGACGGGCTTGAACCCGGTGTACCTCTGCTCGACGAGCGCGCTCGCCGCGGGGCTTCGGCGCGAGGGCCTCGCCTCGGTGCACACCGTCAAGGAGTACGCGGCGGCCTTGCTCGACGCGGCGAACCTCGATCTCCAAGACGGCGCGAGCCCGGCCGAGTGGACCCCCGAACACTGGGAGCTCGCCTCGCTCCGCGCCGCCCACGAGGCGCTGCCGACCCTCGGCCGCTCGCACGACGCGGTCGTCGTCGACGAGGGTCAGGACTTCACCGCCAACGACTGGCGGCTCGTCGAGGCGCTCGCAGGCCGGGGCCACCTGTGGATCTTCTCGGACGAGGGACAGAGCTTCTGGAGCGACCGCGGCGTGCCGTCCCACCTCGCCCAGCCGAGCTACCGCTTGCGCAAGGCCTACCGCTGCCCGACCGCACTCGCCGAGTTCGCGGCCCGCTATCGCCTCGACGCGCCGCGCGAGGCCGCTTCGCCGATCGAGGGCCTGCGCGAGGCTGCCGCGCTCGTGGCGCTCCCCGACGACGCGCCGCTCGAGGTCGGCGTCGCGGCGGTGCTGTCTTCGTTGCTCGAGCTCGGCGCCGCGCCCTCCGACATCGCCGTGCTCACCCTCGCCGGGCAGACGCGCACCGCGCTCGGCGTCGCCGAGGTCGTCGGCGAGCAACGCGTCGTGCGCGCCGACCACCCCGAGCGCGAGGCCCACGTCGTCGCGGACACCTTCCTGCGCTTCAAGGGCCTCGAGCGTCCTTACGTCCTCGTCGTCGAGCTCGAGCACGGCGAGCGACGCTACGACGTCCGCATGCACGTGGCCCTGTCACGCGCGCTCGTGCAGGCGTTCGTCGTCGCGCACGCGAGCGTGGTGGCACGCGATCCGCGGCTCGCGGTGCTCGCCGCTCCTTGAGGCGGCGCCACTTGGCTTGACGGATCGCAATCGCCGCGGCCTCGCAGGCACGCCCTCCGACCGGCCTGGACCGGGTCTCAGCCCGGCGGCACGAGCGGCTTCACCACGCAGCGCCCCATCTCGCACGCCGCTATCACGTTGTTGGGAGGCGAAGGCGCGCACTCGGCGCAGACCTCGTCCTGCTTGCAGAGCAGCGCCTGCAGGTCGGTGCGACGCGCGGTCGCGACGGCGACCCACTCGCCCGCCTGCATGCACTCGCAGCAGCTGAGGCCGAGGCGCATCGAGCAGTCCGCGTCCTCCTTACAGGCGGCGTACTCGGTGAGCGGCAGATCGGCCTCGACGCAGCTCTTGGCCGCGAGATCGCAATACGCGAACAGGTTCGGGTTCGCCTGCGTCGCACACGCCGGGCACGGGCTCGTCGGATCTGGGCAGACGGCCTTCCGGTGCGCGTCGACGGCGCTCTCGCCGATCGCGTCGAAGTCGTCGAGCGTCGGCACGCCACACGTGCCGCAGCACGAGTCCGAGGCGAGCACGCATGTGCCGGGCGCCGAGCACGCGTCGAAGTTCGCGCCGCCGCTCCCCGTCCCGGTCGTCGTCGGGCCCGTCGCGGTCGTCGTCGTGGTCGTCGTCGTGGTCGTCGTCGTGGTCGTCGTCGCGGTCGCGCCGCCCGCGCCATCGTCGACCACGGTCTTGCCTCCGCAGAACGCCGTGAGCAGGACGAGCGGGAGGGCGAGGAGCGAGACGCGGAAGGGTAAGAAGGCGCGCATCGCGACAGCACACCAAAGGTGCGCCCTCTCTGCAACTTTAGGCGAGCGATCAGGCGTAGCGGACGCGGACGGTGTCGAGCACGAGCTTCACGGCCGCCTCGAGGACGCGCTGGTCCGGGTGGCGCAGGATCACGTAGCCGTCGCCCTCGTAGCCGTCGGCCTTCGTCGCGCCGAGCCTCGGCAAGCGCACCTCCTCGACGAGCTGGCCGATCGCGCGCTGCGCCTCGTCGAGGCCGTCGATCCGCGCGACGCGCCCGCGCCCCATGCCGCGCAGGAACACGGTCGCCGCCGCGTGGCGGCGGACCCACGGCGCCTCGAGCCGACCGTCGACGACCGCGCGCGCCCAGGCCTTGTAGATGTCGATGTCGTGGACGAGCCCGGTCATGCTGGTGAGCTGGCCGCCGGGCGGACGCGCGGCGATCTCGCCGACCGCGAGCGTGCCGTCGGCGCGGCGGAACCACTCCATGTGCGCCATTCCGTCCTCGAGCCCGAGCGCCTTCACGGTTCGCGCCGCGACCTCGCGCACGTCGTCGTACTCGGCGATCGAGATGTCGCGGGGCAACAGGCACACCCACTGGATCCAGGGGTTCTCGACGACCTCCAGCGGGTTCGGCAGGTAGTGGCTGACGCTGTGGGCGAGGATCTCGCCGTGCGCCACGATCGCCTCGAAGCTTCGCTCGGTTCCGCGCAGGAACTCCTCGCACAGGACGGGCGCATCAGGTCGAGGTGCGAGGCCGGCGACGAGCTCGCGCAGCTCGTCCTCGCGCTCGACGCGGAAGGTCGCGCGGCAGCCGGCCCCCGCGGGCGGCTTCACGACGAGGGGGAAGCCCACCTCGGCCGCGAAGGCGAGCGCCTCCTCGGCGCGGTGGGCGAGCTTGTGCCGCGCGCACGGGAGCCCGGCGGCCCGCAGCGTGTCCTTCATCAGCGCCTTGTCGCGAAAGCGCTCGGCCACCTCGGGCGACGGCCCCGCGATCCCGAGCCGCGTGCGCGCCACCGCGAGCGGCGTCTGCAGCGGCTCGAGCACTCCGGTGAGGCGATGGATCGGGCCGTGCGCCGCCTCGATCTCGCGCGCGGCCGCGACGAGCTGGTCGGGATCGAGGGCGTCTCGCACCGCGACGAGGCCGTCGAAGGTGCGACCGCGCTCCGAGCGAGGGAGCTCCTGAAACACGCCGAAGAGCCGCACCCCTTCGAGCCGAGCGAAGCCGCGCGCGAAGCGCAGCGTGGCGTCCATCGGGAACGGTGCGACGAAGACGACGTTGCGCATCGACGGTGCCCGCTCAGCCGAGCCCGGCGAGGGCGCTCTCGAGTTCCCCGGCGGCGTGCTCGTTGCCTGCGGCGCGCGCCTTCTCGAGGCCGACCGTCAGCCAGTCACGCGCTTCGCTGGCCCTCCCGAGCTTGGCGAGGTACTGCCCGCACATCAGGTACGCGGGGACATAGCTGGGATCGCGCTCGCGGAGCTTCGAGTAGGTGGCGAGGGCGTCGTCGTGGCGCTCGAAGCTCGCGTACTCCATCGCGAGCCCATACCAGACGAACGAGTCCGTCGAGCCGTCCGCGACCATCTTCTCGAGCAGCGCGAGGCGCTTCTCGCTCGCCATCAGGCGTGCTCCACGATGCCGATGAACGGCAGGTTGCGGTAGCGCTGCGCGAAGTCGAGGCCGTAGCCAACGACGAATTTGTCTTCGATGGTGAAGCCCAAGTAGTCGATGGGCACCTCGATGCGCGTGCGAGAGGGCTTGTGCAACAGGGCGCACACCTTGAGGCTCGCGGGCTTGCGCGTTCGGAACAGGTCGAGCAGGTGCGCGATCGTGAGCCCGGTGTCGACGATGTCCTCGACGAGCAGCACGTGCTCTCCCTCGATCGGCCGCGTGAGATCTTGCGTGATCTGGACCTGACCGCTCGTCTCGGTGCCCTCGCCGTAGCTCTGCACGCCGAGAAACTCGATGCGGACGTTGCCGTCGATGGCGCGGCAGAGGTCGGCCGTGAAGACGAAGCTGCCCTTCAGCACGCACACGAGCACCACCGGCTGACCCGCGTAGTCCCGCGCGATCTGTGCCCCGAGCTCCGCAACGCGCGCCGCGATCTGTTCCGCCGAATAAAACACGCTGAATCGTTCGCTCACGCGCCGAGGGCTACGAGGGGCACCCCGCGCCGTCAAGCGCGTCCGCGCGCGGCGGCTCGAACGTGCTACACCGCAGGCCGTGCGGCCCTCGATCGATCGCCTCGGCGAGCTCCTCCGCGCGACCCCACCGAAGCAGGTCGAACGCGGCCCCGCGACCCGCGTCGCGGCAGTGGCCGCGGTGCTGCGCGAGCGCGCCGAGCCCGAGATCCTGCTCATCAAGCGCGCGGTGCACCCCCGCGATCCGTGGTCGGGGCACATGGCGTTTCCGGGCGGGCGACAGGATCCGGCGGACGTCGACAGCGTCGCGACGGCGATCCGCGAGACGCGCGAGGAGGTCGGCATCGATCTCGCCGCGCACGGCAGGCTCCTCGGGACGCTCGATGACATCCAGGCCGTCTGGCGCGCGCAGCGGGTCGACATCGTCATCGTGCCGCACGTCTTTCGCCTCGACGCCGAGGTGACGCCGGCGCCCGACCCGTCGGAGGTCGACGCAGCGCTCTGGACGCCACTCGGGCCGATGCTGCGCGACGAGACGCGCACCTCGTTCGCCTACCGCCACGAGGGCCAAGACCTCGAGCTGCCTGCCTGGCGCGTCGGCGAGGAGGTCGTCTGGGGCCTCACGCAGCGCATGCTCGAGGGGCTCTTCGGGCTGCTCCGACGCGAAGGGGTGGGCACGTGACCGCGACGCGACAGCGCGGCCGTCGTCTTGGCGCGGGGCAGCGAGAGGCTCCGGCTCCCGGCGAGACTTCTCCACAGGCTTTCCCGCCGCGCGCGCTTCTCCACAGGATGGGCCCAGGGCTCGTGGCCTCGCGCGGTCGTGGGGCCACGCGCCTCGCCCCGGATCCCTCCTCGCTCCCGCGGCCGACAGGGCTCGCTCGAAAGCTGGTGTGCAAGTGAACGAATTCCATCGTATTTTTGACCTGGTGGCGGGCCTTGCGCGGGCAGTCGCCGAGCCCGCTCCCGCGCCGAACGCCGACGCCGCGCGCGGTCGGCATGCGGCCCGCTTCTCCCCACAGCCGGTGGAGAAACTGTGGCGCGAGCGCCGAATCGGCAGGTTCTCCACAGGGCTCGCGGTCACGGCGGCGGCGTGCGCCCTCCTCGTCGGCGTCGAGGCTCGCGCAGCGGAATCCGACCCCAACGCTGCGCCCCCCCGGCGCACGCGACGCGGGGGGTTCACCGCAGGCCTTGCGCTCGGACCGCTCGGCGGCGCGGCCGTCGGCTACCCCAACGACCTGAAGCAGATCGGCCGCCCCGAGTTCCGCTCCGATACCGGGTTCTCCGGCGGTGGCGCCGGCACGGCCTGGATCGGCGTCACCTTCAACGACTACCTCGCCTTTGGCCTCGCGGGCTACGGCGGCGCGATGGTCGGCGCCCAGCACCTCACCACGTTCAACGCCTTCGCCTTCCGACTCGAGGGCTACCCGGCGTTCGGGCTCGGCGGGCCGCTCCGCGATTTCGGCTTGAGCCTCGAGTCCGGCCTCGGTGTCGCGACCACGAAGCCCGTCGATTCCGACGCCAAGGTGATCGAGTCGGGCGCCGCCTCGCGCGTCGCGCTCGGGACCTTCTTCGAGGGGCTGCGCGTCGGGAAGTTCGCGATGGGCCCGTTCGCCGCGGTCGATCTCAGCTGGAGCCCGTCGTCCTTTCGCCACACCACCTGGATTGGCTGGCGCACCAACTTCAACGTCGGGCCGTGAGCGACGACGCGCTCGACCTCTCCCCGCGGGGCGACGGCGTGCGCCTGCCGCTGCACGTCCGGCCGCGCGACTCGCGCTCGGCCATCGTCGGCGTCAGGCAAGGAGCGCTCGTCGTGGCGGTTCGCGCGGCCCCGGGCGAGGGCGCGGCCAACGATGAGCTCGTCCGCGTGCTGGTCGAGGCTCTCGGCGTGAGGCGCGGCGACGTGTCGGTCGTCGCGGGGGCGACCGGGCGGCGTAAGATCGTCGAGGTGGCCGCCCTCTCGGTCGACGAGGCGCGTCATCGCGTTGCGAGGTCGGGAGGCGCCACGTGAGCGCGCTCGCCTTCGAGAAGTGGCAGGGGCTTGGCAACGATTTCTTGGTCGTCTGCGGAGACGATCCCGGCCCGGAGCTCGCCATGCGCCTCTGCGATCGACGCCGTGGCGTCGGCGGAGATGGCGTCCTCGCGATCACGGAGGAGCCGACCGGGGTGCGCATGATCGTGCGCAACGCCGACGGCTCGCGCCCGGAGATGTGCGGCAACGGCGTGCGGTGCGTCGTGGGTTCGGTCGCGCGCGCGCGTGGCCTCGAGCGGGGCGACCTCGTCGTGCTCTCGGACGCGGGGCCACGACGCTGCGCCTTCGAGCGCGCGGCGGACGGGAGCTACCGCGTCTCGGTGTCGATGGGCACGGCGCGCCTCGAGGGCCCGATCCTTCTTCCCGAAGCCGAGGGGCGCGACTTCGTGCGCGTCGACATGGGCAATCCCCACGCGGTCAGCTTCGCGCCCTTCGTCGACGCCGACCTCGACCGCGTCGGGCCAGCGCTCGAGCGCGCGACGCCTGGCGGCATCAACGTCGAGCTCTGTCGGTTCGTCCGCCCGCGCCACATCGAGGTCGTGGTGTGGGAGCGTGGCTGCGGTCGCACGCAGGCCTGCGGCACTGGCGCATGCGCGGTCGTGGCGGCCGCGATCGACGCCGGCCTCGTCGCCGCAGGCGAGTCGGTCGAGGTCTCGTTGCCGGGCGGCAAGCTCGCGATCGTCGTCTCGCCCCGATCGTTCGAGGTGACGATGTCCGGCCCCGCCGCGCTCGCGTTCGTCGGTGAGGCGCCGTCGACTCCCGCGCGGGCGTGGACGAGACAGCCCTGAGGAGAAGCGGTATACGAGCCGCGATGCCGGCCCTCCACCTCTCGCAGCGCGGGGCGAACGCCCCGGCCTCGCCCATTCGCCGCCTCGCCCCACTCGCCGACGCCGCGCGCGAGCGAGGGCTTGTCGTGCACTCGCTCAACATCGGCCAGCCCGACATCGCCACGCCGCCGGGGATGATCGAGGCCTACCGCCGCTACGACGAGCGCGTGCTCGCGTACTCGCCGAGCGACGGCTTCCGCCCCTACCGAGAGAAGCTCGCCGCCTACTACACGGACGTCTCGCGCGAGGGTGGCGGCGCGCCCGTCGGGGCAGGCGACATCGTCGTGACGGTAGGTGGCTCCGAGGCGCTCCTCTTCGCGATCGCGGCCACCTGCGATCCGGGCGACGAGCTGCTCGTGTGCGAGCCGTTTTACACGAACTACGCGGGCTTCGCGCACATGCTCGGCGTCTCGGTGCGCGCCGTCACGACCCACGCGAAGGACGGATTCCGCCTCGACCCGGAGGCCGTTCGCCACGCGATCGGG
>Ga0194133_10010492_pt1 | contig 10413 bp, 5 predicted proteins | sample TA2KigOf40mmetaG_FD_155448 | JGI IMG/M metagenome (GOLD analysis project Ga0194133, IMG submission 155448) | Freshwater microbial communities from Lake Tanganyika, Tanzania - TA2015055 Kigoma Offshore 40m | ecosystem: Environmental > Aquatic > Freshwater > Lake | place: Tanzania: Lake Tanganyika... | reverse complement strand
CTCCATAATTGTTGGCTTCAAGAGTAGGCCCAAGGTTATTGACAACAAACTCCCTCTGAGATGATGCATTCCAACCCATGCAATTGAAAGTAAATCCTATAAATTGATATCAAAATTGGGCACTAACAGTTTTTTCCGAACGAGTTAGAAAACATTTTCCCACACACAGTTTTTCCGGAAAGCTATTTTTAACCTAACCTTCTAGGCCCAACCCTGCAGGTCTTATCACCCAGGCATAACACTGCGAGGCTAGGGGCTTATCATCTCGACCTAGTAATGGGTCCAAGAAAAATTTTTTTGACCCGGGTTCGGTCAGCCATTTATGGTTTGGGTTTGAATTTGGAAAATTTCCCCTAAAAACATCAAATTTTTCAATTTTTCCCTTTGGGTCAAAAAAAATCTCTTCTGGTTGGGTCAAAAAGTACCAGGGTCAAAGGCGGGTCAGCCTCATATTTACTACGGGTCAAAAGTAAGCTCGGGTCGGGTCGGGACAGGGCCCATCTCTATCCAGACCTAACCTAGATGATTTCTTTAGAGAAAAAAGCATTCAGGAAAATGGGTTCGGGAAAAACTCGAAGTGCCAAAATCTGTATTAAATAAAGGGTACCAACAGACCTATACCGACTTTTACTTTTCAACTCAAAGGGGCGTGGCATGGAGCTGCCCGGGGAAAAAAGGAAAAATTGGGCAAAAGAAATTTTTTCCAAATCAGTTGGAAAACATTTTCCCAAACACATTTTCTCCGGAAAGCTATTTTTAATCAAACCTAACCTCAGCTTCCAGGCCTAACCCTGCAAGGCTTATCACCTAATCCTAACCCTATGGGGCTCAGGGGTTACCATCTGGACCTAACTTAGATGATTTCTTTTGAGAAAAACCATTCAGGAAAATGTGTTCGGGAAAAGTGCATTCGTGTAAAACTTGAAGTGCCAAAATTTGCTCTACAATTAAGAGATAAAATACACTGTTTCAGGGCAGTATAAAATTTTGAAACTTTGAAAATTCAAAAAACCTGGCATATTTCCATTTGTTGGCTCATTTTGGGCTGTTACACCCCAAAACTCAATTCCAAGGGATTTGTATTCATCAAAGAATCTACAAAATCCAAGATTTGAACTGAAGCTTGAAAAACTGAGTGGGACTTTTTTTACCTGACAAAATAATCTGCCCAAACTTGATAATATTCTGGAAGTAAATATCCTTGTCCAATATAGTCATTGTTAGATTTCATCCACTTTGGAGCTGTCCATGGGCTTGCAAAAAGATGGATTGGTTCTGATCTCATTCCCTGAGCCATCTGAACATATGGAATCTGCAAAAGTACAACCAACATATTATTTGTTTATTCTTTTCATTAGCAATATTCTTTTGTTTGTTGATTGTAAATCATTCAATGCACTCAATTCAAGTTCTTTTCTTTACGTAGTTTTTCACAATGCGTTGGTGCTTCATGACATTCCTGTTCCACTCACTTCAAGATTGGTTGACACCTCATCTTTCATTCCCACACCTTTTATGATTAGAGAGCATTTCTTTGCAAAGTACAATCGCTCCTCCAATCAGCTAATGCCAACTTGCTGATCCCCCTCATGCATTGGTCATAGCACTGATCCGAGCCTCTCTTTTATAAAGGGTTCCCGTTCTACCAACAAGCAGTTCAATATTGATACTTTTCTTGATTGGGATAGGTCTTTACTGGGTTTTCACACATTCGCTTGCATCATCTCTCATGCACAGACTTTCCAGAGCACAGCACTGCTTTAGTCAATGAGCGTAACTTGTGTATTTGGAAACACCTACCTTATATTTTGTGTCTTCTACTTGCAAGCTGAAAAATTTGAGTTCTACATCACCCTCTGTGTCAGCATAAGTATATCCTCTGTCTGAAAAGTCACATCCACCCATGTTGATTCGTCCAACATTATAGTCTAAGCCTTCTTTTCCATAATAGGATCTGTTTTAAATAGTAGACATTAGAAGTAAAATTTTTATTCTATTTGCTGGAATCCTGTAGTTTGTAAAAGGGTCTAGGAAGCTAAGACCAAGCACAATGCTATCTAATTGTTTGATCAAGCATTTTTTAGTGTAAATAAAGTTAACTATCCTTAATTTATCACTATCCCGTTTGACGTTTGCAATATATTTCACAATAGGTTGATGCAAAATGCCTGGCATATGTCTGGATTAATTATCATTCATGATCATCCTCCCAGTCTTCACCAGGACTAGCTAGCCTGGAGAAGTCAAACCTTGCTTGCAAATTTTACTAATTGTATGCCTATTCAACTTCATGTATTGGGTATTTGACACAATCTCCCTGTTGGTATCATCACTCATCCATTTATTAAAATTGTAAGATTTTACCTTATTATTTGTTCCTGAGCCTCACTGCTTAATTTTGCAATGTTTATTCCTGCAGAATCAGTAAATGCTCCTCCCCAGCCAAAAATGGTTTGATAAGTTGTTGCTTTAATGATAAAGAGATCTAAGTCATAAATGCTACTATTTATGACAAGTTTTTCTAATCTGTACTTGGGTCCAGAAATATTCTGATCCTTGAGATATTGATGTTTGGATTGTAAGACACAAATTCTAACTCCTTGGTGTGAAGTCTGTGTTCCAATGCAGTAGAAATAACAGCATAAGATTGACCTTTGGGCAGAGGGTCAAATTGATCCAAACTGTCACAGTAGGTTCTAAATTTTCATATGAAGCTATGTTTGTTTTCTGATCAAAATTAGTTATAAATAAGTGATTTACCCATTGCAAACACAAACAAAGCTTGTTTTTCCAAAATCTTTCTTTATGCATGCATTTGAACTATTGGAATCTTGCCACAAGATGCAGAAGACTGCTAAAGCCAATATGTGAAACTTCATCTTTGTTACTGAGAAAATAGAGGCAGAGAAAATTTATCAAGAACATGAAGTAAATAAAATCAGCTGTGCAAATAGCAATTATCTTATCTTAAAGTGACCAAGTTTTTTAGTTGATCTTGTTCTTTTTTTGTTTCAAAATTGTCAAATGAGTTTCAAAAATTCTCCACTTATTATTGGCAACCAAATCCATCCATCTTCTGGACAGTCTCAACTCAACCCACTTCTATTCCCTCATTTCAGATCTGCTTCTCACATTTCCTGGGATTGTTTCATACATTAAGATCCACCCATCTCCTTCACGTTTTGATCTAACTGAAAAACAGACAGAGAGAGAGAGATGATTGACATATCTAGAAAACAAATAGGCGGGTGAAGAAGCATGAAACTGTTAATTAGGAAAACTTGAATTTCTTCCAAAGTTTGCTATTTCAATGATAAAGGCAACAAAAATTTGGATCACTCAATTTTGATGCTTGGTGATCATTAAAAGTTGAATTAGCAAATGACAATTTATAGCAATAATAATCCATTTTTATTTAATTTTTATAATAAGCCTTGCAAATTGTGATCATTTAAGGCACAATTTTTCAATAAGCTCTAGCTTATTCATAACTGACCTGTCAAGCATGGGTTAGGTGACCACCTGAAACCTGTGCCAAATGTTGCTCTTTTCAGCCATCCAAGCCCTTGAAACAAAGGTGAAAAAGTCACTTTTGAGGCCAATAAGATGTGTCGTTTCATCGCTATTTTTTGTAAAAGGCAAAAATAGCGACATTTTACCCACTTATTTTCGGTCGGGTTTCCACCAATTTTGTGGATCTGCCTCAATGTCGCATCAAATAAGTAGTTATGTAAGTACTAATTCATTTTTGAATTTTAATAATTTCAATAGAACTTAGTTTACCTCCTACATTTCTTTGTTAATTAATTTGTAGATTAAGGGTTTTATTTGACTTAAAAGACAACAACTGTCAAATGTTTCTTTGGAATGTCAAACAGAAAAAAATATATTGAAAACTTTGCACAGTAAGGCTTCTGTTTCTTGGTAAGAATGAGTTAGTGTGGTCAAGCAGGTTACGCTTAGTGATGGGTCCGGGTCAAAAATTTTTCACCTAGATCGGGTTGGGTCAATTTTTTGTTGCTTGGGTTGGGTCGGGTAAGCCATCTTTGGTTTGGGATTGGATTTGGAAAATTTCCTCTAAAAATCACAAAATGTTCAATTTTTTCCTTCGGGTCAAAAAAAATTTCTTCGGATCCGGTCAAAAAGTACACATGTCAAAGGCGTGTTGGCCTCTTATTTACTGTGGGTCAAAAGTGTGCTTGAGTTGGGTTGGCTCAAAGCCCATCTTTAGTTACGCTCCTGATATCCATCCCAGCAGTTCATATTTTTCCAACCATAAGCTTTTCCCGGCCAACAAAGTCCAACATGCATTTTTTCCAAGCCTTTTTTTAAAAACTATTTCATTGCTGTTACCTAACCTTTCTGGGCCTAACCCTACAGGTCTTATCATCCCTGGATTAGGCCTGGAGCTCAGCGGCGGGACTAACCAGGCTTAGGAAAATGCAGTCTGATTGAGATTGGTGTTTTCATTTTTTTGCTTGATCATTTACAAGTTAGATTAAATGTAAAAAGTCATGATTTTCGTATCAATAACAAATTACAATTTTTTCAATTTGTATTTAAAAAAAATCTCATGAATAACTAAGCCTTTTCACTTAAAGGAGATTCAGCCTAAACTTGTGGGTATGAGAAATTTTTAGCAGCACAAAGTTTTCGTCTTTCTTTCTCAGTGGCAATTGGAATATTTTATGATGGAGGTGTTGCTATAAAAATCATCTTTTAGAAACATAGAAAATGCAATTTAAGGTCTTGCAAAAGATAGGGGGATGGAAATAATCTTCGGTTTTACGATTCAATGATCACTTAAGACTCCTACAACTATAAATAACATTTTACTGAACAAAGGAATCAGGAAAAAATATTTACCAGAATGAGTAAACATTTTTTCAGTCAATTTTTACATTTATTTAGAATATTAGAGAGAAATCATGAAGAATTCGTGACATACGATCTTGCATTTTTACACTTCGTTAAAAAAGATTTAGGTCACACTCGGCGTTGGAAATTGAATTCTATTTGAAGGAATTAGCACCCCAAAAATAAATCTTGTTGAAAATCATGTACTGAATGAGAAGACAAATAGCAGAAACGTTTCATTAAAATACCTTTTTTAATTATGCCATTTATTTGCAGCACCGTTTCAAAGTTCTTCAATTAAAATTCTCAAAAACTTCATAAATTTCATACCGGTTTTTGCAAGCTTAATCTCTTGTCTTTTTCTAATAAAACTTTATTTTACAGCTTTTTAATCTCACAATGACAGCCCAAGAACATATTTCATGGACTTTTTCTTCCCTCTAGAGTTTCCACCTTCTTTTAGTTTTAGTTCAGTTGATTCTAAGATTTTGGTCATAGAATATAGATCAGTTTGTGATGAAAGGAGCAAATCAACAAGCTTTGGAATTTTGGTACAAGCAAAAACTCAATTACTTGCAACGATGTTCTAATATTCTTGGAAAGGAATTTTTTTTGAGATCGAGGGTGCAACAATCATAGAAATATATACTAACTAATTACTAAAAAGAAAAATCTTGTTTCTGCTAATTTAACTACCTTTGGAATGTCATTTGAAGTATAAACATATTGATTTGAGTCTTTCTAATGTCTGAAAACTCAAGATAAAATCTTTATATATCTGTGCCTTTAGCTATCTGAAACCACACGTTTTTGGTCCACCCTTCTCACCTTTTTTCCCCAACATCTTAATTCAAAATGTGGAATTTCTTGTGCCCTTTCAAACTTTGTGTGAGGAAGGGTCAATTTTATTTTATCTCTCAATGCAATTTTCATCTCATTTCTTGCATCAAATAGAAAGTAAATTATTTCTTGTGGTTTTCATCTCAAAAAGGTCAGCAGAGTTTTGATGGACCTACATAAACTGAATGTTTTGTAGCATTTTTAGTCTGGAAAAAGTTACCTTCTCCTTTTAAACTTGAAATGTTTCAGATTCTGATTCTTGTAAATTAAGAATTTGATCAATAAATTTGTTTTTAAGGCTTCAGTTGTGTAGTAGATGCCATGATGGAAAATAAAAATGGTTTTTTTCTGTACGGATTCTTGATCTAATTTTCCCAATGAAGGCATTGATTTTTGTTTTATTCAGCATGGAAAAACTTCCTCACACAATAGTTGTAAAATTACTTTGCAGAAACATTGATTTTCAATCACAAATATTGTTCTGAGCTTTATTACTACTTGAAGATTTTTCTCCAAACTAACCTATTGTTTATTGATGTGAAAAGATTGAGAAAAGAATGGAATATAAAAGTTAACCTTTTATTCTCCAGCGAGCGAAGCGAGCGGCGAGTTAAGAAATTTCACTAGGCTAGCGGTTTTTAGTGGTATCGTAAATATACTCTTGATAAGGTTAGTTCTATTCTATTTTGTATATCCATGGGATGATGGATTTAAACTTCTCCTCTCTTCTTTCGGTTTCCAATTTGTAATGATGTATGTATGGTAAATCGTTTTGAGTAGTTAGTAATAAAGTTATCCTCAAACTAAGAAGTCTTTTATTTGAGCGAACAGATTTACAATAGTGGATGTCTGTCTGTCTGTGATGTCCATTTATGGATGGGACTTAGTCACTTTGAATTATATCTCCTCCCTGGGTTTTGATGCTAGATGGAATATTTTAAGGTTTTTGGAAAGAGGATTTGATTGTCTAAAAATACAAGCATTTTTTCTTTAAATTGTCCAGGGGGCAAGCTATAATTTTTGCCGTTTTCTCCCTTAATTTTGATGCTAGAAAGCATATTTTTAGTGTTTTGGAAAGATAAATCCATTGTGCATATTTTATGTTTTATAAGTTTGTTGATATTATGTCTAGAAGTTGAGATAATTAAGTGATAATCAACTGAATGAACTTGCATGAACGTAACGGCACCAGTTGTGGAGCCATTTAAAAATGGCAAAACACAATGAAAACATCTAAAATGGTAAAAACAACCAAAAAAAAGCAAAAAATGGCAAATTCAAGTGGCGCAGACAGGAAACAACCTTTTGGTTGGCTAAATATCCCTTAAATCATTATTCCACATATCATCGCGAGCTGGCAGTTAGGTGTTTTTTCTTGCATAAAAAACGCCCATCTACTTAATTTGACCTCATAACTAGTCTTTGACTAGAATCAATGTGATTTAAGAAGCAATACATTTCTAACAAGTTCAGTATAAATTTGAGGATTGTAATGTTTCATCAGGATGATGTTGATTTCATCATTTGTCTTCAGCATATATCGAGTGATTTGATATTGATAAGGGCAACTCTTAAGGGGTTTGACTGTTGGGATCTTTGGGTTTTACCAACGTGACTGTTTTGGTTATTATCTCTAAGTCTGAATTGGCATTTTTTAATACATTAAGTCAAGTTTCATCAAAGATTTGCTTAAATATCTAAAGTGCAGGGGAACCATCCAAGGGCTGTAGTAGCCTGATGGCGATAATGCTTGGATGGAGATTTGAGGGTTCAAACCCCGGCTGAAACCTTACTTTTGACCCGCAGTAAATAAGAGGCCGACCAGCCTTTGACACGGGTACTTTTCGGCCTGACCCAAAGAGATTTTTTTTGACCCGATGGGAAAAAAATTGAAAAATTTGACATTTTTAGGGGAAATTTTTCAATTTCAACCCCAAACCATTTTTGGCTGACCTTACCCTACCAGATCCACAAAAAATTGACCTGACACGACCCGGGTCAAAAACTTTTTACTCAGACCCAACACTAATTTGAGGCTTAAATAAATGAAGTGTTGTTAACACGACCTTTTGGTTATAAGCATAATAATTTCCCCCATTTAGTTAAGTTCACAGCGAGAGGCAGTTTTTTCGTTTTTGTTTATGATTGTCTAAAAATAATAGAGTAAACATTGACAATCTCACATGATGTTGTTTGCTAAGGTAGTTTTAGCCCACAGACCTGTCAAAGTCAAAGGTAAAAAGAAATATGAAACCTATTGACATAACTGATCGACTGCAAGTTATCAGTCTTTTGTGCCATGTCACATTTCACCATAATATCCAGGATAGTTGACCAAAAAAATGTATTGTAGGGTCAATTGAGCCACCATAAATCTTATGAACGGTATATTTACCAAGCAAAAGTGGGAAAAAATTTCAGGGAATTTTCAAAAATACCTGCTTGTGTGAAAAATAGAATTTGTGGGTAATTTTCCTATAGAAAAATATGTCTAAATGGTGTTTCTTTCTTCTCTCCCTGAATAAGGCAAAGCCATTAACGTGAAATGTTTTTGTGAAATTAATCTTGGATTATTCGTTAGGCCAACATTATTTGAGAGGGTCAGTTTAGTACAGATAACAACATACCATGCAGCTTCAACTGCCAAAGTAATCTATGGATTTGGTGCCATCTGACCCTACCTCATTAGAATGATAGGAGGAAAAAAATGATTTACATTTTCATGGGGGGAAGGAAAAAGAATTGTCCAATAAGTCCTGTGAGGACCAAAAAAATAACACTGTAAAATTTTTTAATGTAAGCCTCTCTAAAATTTTACTTGTTGAATAGATATTTTTCAAAAGATGATTTGAAAAGTTTTCTTTTAAGTTTTTTTTCACATGTCCTCAGGTCATGAATGAAAACTATGGCAATTTAGTTAGACTGTTATCTTTAAGATCAAGAAGTTATGCTAATCCAGGACTGAAGTCATTTTTTCTCATGAGCAACATTCCATTGCATAAATCTGTGTCAGTTTTGTTTAGACAATTTCTTTGGGAAAAAAAAGTTTCTTTGCAATACTGTTAATTTCAAGTGTAAATCTTTAAGAGTAATTGAATAGTGATAAGTTTTGGCCTTTTTTTGCTAATGTTTCATAAAGTTTTTTTCTTTAACTATGATCAGGCCAAGGTGTTTGTCCAGTCATTTCTCAACTATTTGTAGAATTTTTATCTCCCCTATACTTTCCAAAAAGCAATAATTGATTGGGGTGGAGGCTGGGTAAGGAAGAGAAAGGTGGGGAAGAATGACAACAAAGTTAGTCACAAATTTTTTGACCATCGAAAATTAAGTTCTAGACTTAATCCTAACAATGTTTTCAACATTCCTTAGGTACAAAAAAGTGACTACCCTAATTTATATTATTGTTTTTCTTTATGGAGTATCTTGAAATAGTATCAAAAATGAAGTAAATTGGTGAATGGATGAATGTAATATTTAAGAATAAAAAATAATCAAACTAAAACAAGTGCAAAGTCTAAAAAGTTGTGATCGGTGAATGGATGAATGAAATATCTAAGAGTAAAAAATCAAACTAAAAAAAACAAGCTGTGAAAGTGACTTTTTTCTATTCATTTCCCCTTTTTTCATGACAGCTTAAATTTATATGTCAAGTTTTGAAGGTTCTTTTAGTTGCACAAATTCATCTTTAAATACACATTTTGTTAAAAAGTTTATTTAGTGTCAAAAAATAATGATTTCACTCTAGAGATGGGCCCTGACCCAACCCGACTCGAGCTTAATTTAGACCCGCAGTAAATAAGAGGCTGACCCGCTTTTGACCCCTGTACTTTTTGACCCAGCTCGAAGAGATTTTTTTGATCCAAAGGGACAAAAATTGAAAAAATTGACATTTTTAGGGGAAATTTTCCAAATTTAAACAAAAACCATAGATGGCTGACCCGATCCGACCTGGGTCAAAAAATTTTTAATCAGAACCCATCACTATTTCACTCTGTTTTGATCAACAAATGCAATAGTCTACTAACCAAATTACCCTTGAAATTTAAACTTTTTTAGGCCTGGCACCTCCATGCAACCTTTGACTTCAGATGGCAACAAATTACATGAAAAAATAATAAGTGATTCTCAGCCAGAAACAACTGTATCTTAATGATGATGATTATAATAAATTTTAAAAATTTTTCTAGTGAAAATTTAAATATTTCCTCAAGGAAATCAGGAAGATAAATTTTTAACCAGTGACCCCCAATTTGACAATGAAAGTTCAAACTTTTTTCCTCTTCAATGCAGTATTTTGCTGAACAAGTTTCCCTTTTTGTGACATTGAAAATTTCATATTTATATTGGGATTATCAAGGAACTTCGCGAAAAATGCTTCAAATATAATAGTTGGCAAACTACTTTTTATCTCTAGCAAAAAATATTTCCTGTCAATATCAAAAATTGTAACGTCCTTAATCCATCTAGATCATACAAACCAAAATAAGATTTTTTTCTTCATTACAAGACTGATTATTAAGTCTTGAATAAACGTTTTATACCTGATTGTAAAAGTCATTTCAACATTTTCTGTTATTTTTCCCAACGACATTGATATCGTGCGAATCGAAAAGGGTTTTGTTCCTGGCATGTTTGCACGTCCCATGGCAAAGACATTGCAGCTTTCTAATGTCACAAAAATAGTTTTAAAACAAAGGATACTTAAAAAATGGACAA
>Ga0194133_10010489_pt1 | contig 10415 bp, 3 predicted proteins | sample TA2KigOf40mmetaG_FD_155448 | JGI IMG/M metagenome (GOLD analysis project Ga0194133, IMG submission 155448) | Freshwater microbial communities from Lake Tanganyika, Tanzania - TA2015055 Kigoma Offshore 40m | ecosystem: Environmental > Aquatic > Freshwater > Lake | place: Tanzania: Lake Tanganyika... | reverse complement strand
GGCTATGGCAATAAAAAAAAGGCCCTCTCTCCATCTTGGCCAATCTGACCCCAGAGAGCATATCCTTTGTTTAATTCTTATAAAAATCTGTTATTCTTTCATTATAATGTTGAAAAAAACATTTTAAGATGAAACGGTTATTAGAAAATATAAAAAAAGAGATAATTTTGGAAGTGAAGAGCATTTTCAAACACCTTTATGGACGAGCTCCTGATAAGTTAGAAATGAGTCTAGTTATATGAGGTTCTTTTTTAATTTCTCATGATAAAACCCTGATCTGTTACAGGAGATTTTGGACACGTTTTACTAAAACTATTTTCTATTCCACAATTAAAATTTACGGGTTATTAGCGTAAGTTTGATATGCTCTCATCCAAATTGTAAAAAAATATAGTAGTTTGGATAGTCCTTGAAAAAAAATAAAACTAGCAATCGACCCTAATAGAAGTGCTCAGGACACTTTTATAAACATGAACCAAATCCCAATTGACATGGGGCGTTTTGTTTACTTAAGCTGATTCAGGGCAAAGACAACTTCCTCTCCACTAATGGATTTCCGGTTTTCTTGGCTAGGATTTCAAGAAGTTGCTTGTCAAACTATCTGCGTCTGAAAAATTTTATAGTTAAAGTCTTGTAATGCATAATGCGAAAGACAATAAATCCTTTCATTCATTCATTCATTCATTCAATATAGTTTTGGCTTTTATGTCAAACATACATTGAATGTCCTGAGTATATTAAGATGTTGTTCTGTGCCACTAAAGCTATATTGAAACAGGTTTTAATTGGATCTGAATTTTTCTCTAACCAATTTATAAAATATCAACTTCACTTTTTTCGATTTTATTTGTAATACTTAAAAGAAGAAATGAGAGCAATTTTCTACGCATTGATGTGTGATTTAGCCTGAGAAAGATGTAGACCAACTATTTTGCTTTTACTTGTACATCGGTAATTTTCACACAATGGTTCTTAATAACATCCATGTCTCTCATCCCAAATTTGATTTTAAAGTGAAAAATATCTTAACTTGGATTTATATCTTTAGATTTTTTACAATCAAATGGCAAACTGTTTTTATTTCTGTGATCGCAATCAGTATAAACCGAGCAAAAGAATCAGAAAACTTTAAACTTTCTCTTCTGGAGCAAAGTTTGTAACTTGCTATTTCGGAAAAGTTCGAAGATTCGTTATCAAAATCTTTCTGCTCAGCATTTTAAATACATCGACAAAAAGATAAGGTATTAGCAATATGACTGCTCCCTCTTCTTGAATTGGAATAGTTAGAACTGACTTGCATTGGCTTTGCCAGTGTTCGTTTATAGTCAAACCTTATTTTTAATTTGGAACTTTATAAAAGTGTTTGTAGATTAACTGATAGGACAATTAAGATACTTTCAGGACATTTTCCCCTTAGTGATCAAGCAGAAATCCCCTCAGCCCCACGTTGTGGGTGTCTGATCAAGGCCAGACTTTTATAAAGTACAATTTCATGTAAACGTGTACGCAGAAGTCGAAATAAAGGATAATAATAAGATACTATGTCGTTTCGCCCAATCTAAGTTCGCCCAATGCAAGTTCGCCCAAAAAAAATATTGCTAAACTAACCTAAGCTAACCTGGGCTCGTCGACGCGGTTTTTTTTGGCGAACTTGGATTGGGCGAAAGATCATAGACCCTAATAATAATAATAATGAACAGACATTTGATTTTTAGCAGAGTCTGGTGAGTAACTCTAAGAGAATCTCACCTGAGTTGACAAAATCTATGTTGAGTCAAGAATTACTCAACTCTTTAGACTTTTGTGAATCCCCTTCTATTCCATGGCAGAAACCGACTCTCAATTGTTACCTTTTGAACTCAAGCTCGATAGGTGTAATAAATCTGAACTTTTTCAAAGACAAAAATGACTTTAGTGACAAAATAAAATTTTGGAGTCATGATAAGTTTTTTAAAGTTTTAATTTGATGAATGCGAGGTCAGCATTAATACAATCTGGTAAAAATTAAACTTAATACGTTAGGAAAAGTATAACTTTTTGAAAGTAACTGGGTCTGAGATACAGGTGACAGAATTACGTTAAATGAAAAAAGTTTTGAACTTGGGGTTTTAAAACGGCAAATCTTTATTCTTTTCAAAAATGGCCTCTGATGCACCATAAAATGGTGTTCTGGCTTTCACAGAATAAAAAAGGTAACATCTTTATAATCAAAATTAATGACCCACTAAATTGTGACACGATTCCTGGAAACGCAGTATTGACATCACAATTGGTTTGGCTTTTCATAATATTTGTATAAGTCTGTTTCAAAAATAAACCATTCGAAATTTTATAGATTTTCATCAAAAAGTAAATTTAACTTGGTTTTCAATCTGATTTCCTTTATCCTGGAATAAATAAAAGTTTTCAACAATTCTTCCAACTCTTTTGATTTACATCGACTTTTAATGAGATTCAGAGCCAAGGAAGACTTCCTTAATCTACAAGGATAATAACTAAAAATGAACTTTTGGATGTCATAAAAGTTTCAGATATCCAAAAGAATAAGTGTTTGGATATGTACATTCTGCTATCTTGCCATTTCGGGCAAACTTTTTATGTTGTCTTCAAATGATACTATTTCACCACTAACATAAAAGAATCAGAAAATACAAAAATACTTGATGATTTTTAAAATACAAACCCTTTGTTCACATTGGTTTAACGATGTTATTCTCGTCCTGTGGTTTGAGCTATTAATATGTGAAAAAAGCATCTTTGTTTGTAAAGCCGAAGTACTCTTCTTTTTTAATTTACAATAAAAATTTGTCGATTGTGTTAATATTTTGAAAAAAATAACGAATGACAATGCCCGTGACAAAGTTTTGAGGCTGAAAAGAGGGATTTTGAGCAAAGTTAAAGGAACACGTTTACTTATAAAGTTAATTAAATAACTTCTTTTCCCCCGCTGCTGAGGAAGATAGAATTTTTTCACTTTGTGCTGTTGGATTTTGTTTTGTCTCGGTACAATATGTATGTAAGATTTTACTTTATTGTTACATATTATGAGTTTAATAAAGGATGAATGAATTAATCTTACTTAGTCTTTGACTTAAGAGCCAAGCCCATTAGCATAAAAATTTCTTTAAGAAACACATAAAGAAAAATTGCTGTGAACTGGCCTCAATTTTAATTTCAGTAAACTTGAAAGTTTTTCCATTTCTTTTTGATGAGTTCACCTTTTTTAAAAAACTAATATCGTGTTTAAAAAAAGGAATATTTAAAGTAAACTTAAAAACTTTGTTGATCTGTGGATACTAATGCTCATTTCATTTAAATTTTAGAATATCTCTGTGTCACATTATCACCTTCATCAACTTTTTCCCCAACAAGCTTTGTAAACATTGTGTTTGTGATCGATGGAGCTTCGAAAAATATAAATGTGGAAAAATACTTTCCAAAATTAAATTCAATCCAGAGATTTTTTCATGTTTCATTCTTTGCTTCATAGTCAGCAGAATAAAATATGGAGCTAAAAGTAGGATAATCCGGAATCTAGATTATACGTCAAAATGAGCAAGAAAAGCCAAATGTCAACTTTTTATAAAGCTAATTAAAAAAGTATCTCCTCCGTTTAACATATACCTACTCTTTTTGTTTTCAATCAGCGCGTTTTATTTACGACCTCAACCGACAGACCTACTAAGACGCAGAGGATTCGGAAGAACGATTTATCGCCTTGAGACCCTTTCAATAACTTATGTACAATTGAGATTCCATGGTTCAAAAAGTCTTACAGAGTAGATGTTTCGCTTTCACTATTAATAAAACTTTTTTTGAAATAGAGTAACAAAGAATGTCGTATGTGGTTTTGAATTTTGACCTTGATTTTCTAAATAGAGCATTATTTTATCTCATCAATCTAATTTTTCTTTTGAAAGCTGATTTTCAGCGAATGGTCCCTGAAGAAAAAAGTCCAAGGTCAAAAAGCAAAGCTAAGAACAAGGTTTCCCTAAACGGTATTTTTTCTTGGTCAATCCCCTCATGCTCTTGAATGGAACCAGAAAATGCAAATATTTTTTACTTCTTTAAATGAGCCAATTTACTTACATATTTGCTACTTTTATGCACGTTTAATAACAAGGATAGCATATTTATAAATAATAGCTTGAAATAAAAGAACTTATCCAGAAGAAATAACCGAACTTAATGTCATAAGGAGTGGCCATTGCTGACTAGGAAGCAAGATATATTTTCGATCCCCAGTCAACCCCAGATTGCGAAAAAAATCAAAAAGTCATATCCTTGGACAAGGCAATAATCTGCAGTGACCGAATAGACATATATTCTATGCTTATGGATGTACTCTTATAAAGATGGTGATCAAGCATCAATCAGATGAGTCTACACTGCACAATATTGTTTTTATTATTGTGTCAACAGTCTTCATAATAAATTTTCACGATCAGAAAGAACTTTTATTAATAAGTAGTTTCAAGTTTTCGGGAATATTATACTACAAGGTGCTGAGGACAGTCTTCAATAAAAAGCCAAAGGAGGAGTTAGATGAAATGACAGCCCCTCCTGATAAAATAGCTCTCTTTTTCCCAGCCAAGCAATTGATTAACATAATGAACAAAAAATTGCCACTCGCTCTTTTCAACTGTCTAGACAAATAGTGCTTCATCGAAAGAAGAGCCCCATGGCAATTCCAATTCCATGAAACCTACAGCAGACAAATTGGGAAACAATGTCTAGAAAACCTAGTCACCCAGATATCAAGACACCTAAAATTTGACTGGGCCATCATGAATAGCCAAGATGTGATCAAAGCCAACCTCAAGAAGACTTTTTTCTAAATCAAACAATGCTACCAAACATTCTTCTAATGACCAGTGCGCTCATTGTGAGGTTTCCCCCCGCCCCCGGTGGAGCAAAATAAGACGAATGTTAAGGTTAGAGATAAAGTGAAAATCCAGGTTTTTGGTTTTTCCCTCAAATCTTCTAGTATCAGCCCACCACCTATCATGAAAAATATACCCTTATAAATTGGATGTTAGAAAATAACCTGGTGCAACTCGTCAAAGAGAATACAAGACACAGAGTTGTAAACACCAGAAATGTGGAAAGATTAGAAACATCGTTGATTGATCACATATATACTAACGACAAAAATAGAATTCAAAAGGTCTGTCAAACTGAGACAGTGACCATGAGCTGATCAGTTTCAAATTCAAGCTTGACAATAAGGTTGAGCCTTTGGTCAAAACTAAAGTAAGAGACTGGAGAAAATACACAAAAGAAAGATTGATTAAGTGGACTACTAAATACAGTCAGATTCAAGGAGTTGGCCCCTTGGATGTCATAATTCAAGTCCTGGAGAAGCTTGCTCCCTATCGGGTGATTCGATTCAGGGACAACATGGGTCAACTAGTAAATACTAGAATAGAGAAAAAGAAAAAGCGGAGGAATAGGCTCTTCATCAGATATAAGAAGACAGGAAACATTGATGACCTTAAGAGCTCGAAGGCAATCTCTAAGGAAATCAAAAAATTGGTTAAAAAAGAGAAAGAAAGATCTGTAAAGCTTAAAGCAGAAACTCCTAACGTCAAGACCATCTGGAACATGGTAAACAAAATCCTGGGAAAATCATACGGGAAGAGTACAAAACTAATGATAAATGGTAATATAGAGGTTGATCCTCTAACCATAAGAAAAAATTTCAGAGATTTCTTCATTGGCAAAGTCCTAAAATTAGCCAACCTGGAAAGTAAACCAATAATGCTGGGGAGCATAGAGGAGAACCAAAACCCCTTAGTCTTTACGATGGACGAACTGAGGGACGCCTTGAGGAAACTTAAGAATAAAAAATGCTATGGTGTAGATAATTTGCATAAGAAGGGAGACAAATTAGAAGTTGAAAATTACAGGCCCATCTCCAACCTGGTGTCCTTCAGCAAAATATATGAGAAGATCATACTGTCAAGGCTTGAACTAGAAACCAAGGGATTGGAGGGCCCATGGCAGCATGGTTTCAGAAATGGGCACTCAACGGTGACAGCAGCACTAGAGTTACAGTCCATAATCTCCCACATAGTGGATCGGGGAAAAATGGCATATGTTTACTCAGTTGATCTGAGCGCCGCTTTCGATCTTTTGCGTGTGGATACCCTCCTAGAAATGATCTCAAGTCGTACCACAATCTCCAGTGGATTAAAACACATCCTAATTGACTTCCTAACAGAGAGAAAAATGCTAGTTGAAGTAGAAAACATCCGAACAGACGCAATTGATTTGCCTATAGGCTGCGTACAAGGTTCTATTTTAGGACCGAGACTCTTTACAATTTATTGCGGGGGCCTCAAGGATGCTATTGGAGCTGAAAATTTTGTATGTTACGCTGATGACAGTTACATAGTTATTGAAGGATCAGGAGTGGATGAAATTAAAACAAAAACAGAGTTGATCTCTTAAAAAACATGTGGCAGAACTGCAAAAATTGGGTATGGTAGTTAACACCAGTAAATCAGAGGTGGTAATCTTCAGCAAGAAACCCATTATCACCGATGTCATCATTGGAGATACACTTGTAAAAACAAAAACTGACATGAAAGTACTCCGGATCATTTTCGATGCCCAATTGAAATGGGAAACTCATGTTAAGGCGGTGATATCTAAATGCAATTCCAAGCTATCAGTGCTGAGAAAGATCAGGGGAAAGTTTAAAATGGATCAATTCCTCAAGATAATCACCACACAATTTTTCACCCACCTTTACTATTGTTCAACAGTCTGGCTATCGAGCGAAACAAGGTGGAACCTTAAAAAGCTCATCAATACAGCCCATAACAAAGCTCTGCGAATAACACTTAGAGATAACAAAAACAGAATAAATCAAGATAGGATTAATAAGATGACAAAGAGATGCACACCTAAAGAATGGGGACTGTATACGTCAGCCAGTGTTGCAATGAAAGTAATAAGAGACCAACAGCCAAAGCACCTACATCAAAGGCTACTGGATACGCTCTATACATGTAGAAGAACACCATTGATTGGTCACTTCTATAATAATGCGAAAGGAAAGATTGGAAAGCAATCTTTGGAAAATAGATTAGCCCACATGGACTCACTGAAGACTGACTGGCTCGGACTTGCCTGGAATGATGATGGGATTCGAATAAATCTTAAGAAAACCTTTTTCACCTCTTACATTGTACATGAATGACTTCAACAAGATTGTGACTAATTTTAATTGTTTATTTTTATTGACAAGTCTAGTAACAATGTAAAATTTCTCTCTTAAAAAGTTTTACCAATTTTTGTAAAAAGAATGAGGGAAATAAAAGTGCTATGAATGAATATCACCAACTAAGGATTAATTTTTTAGAAATCTCCTCCTACAGTTTTGAAGCTAAGGAGTTGAAATTTGGCATGAAGACTCATTAAATTGATGTGGTGAAATTGCTTGACCAAATTTTTGAATTTTTGTTTAGGAGCTTAATTGCAAATAGCTATGTGGACATTTTGCCCAACTTATTTCAACATTTCGTCCAACATATTTTTATACATGTTTCTTTGAGAACAAAGTGTAGTAAAAAGAAGATTTTTGCTTAGGAACATCAGGGACACCGCATGTTTTTGTCTAGGAGCTGAAAGGGCTATTGTCTTAAGAGACATTTATCCCAGTATATTTTTATACATGTTTCTTTGGACCCTGCATCCTAACATCCTGGGCATTTTTTTCCATTTTTTGTCTAGGAGCTGAGATATTTGAGCTCAAAGTGCAAAGAGCTATTGTCATAAGAGACGTTTCATCGAATGTATTTTTATACATGTAGAGATGTTTTTATGAGAACAATCTCTTACCCTGATACTCAGAGACGTCTGACTGTATTCTGAGTCTTTATCCCACCCGTTGAAGTAAGACAAAGAAGTAATATAAAAATGCTTTATTATTACCTTACTTGACAATGATGGTAGATTAAAAACAATAGGTGAACAGACAACAGAAAATGGAAAAGCAGTCAAACAGTGAACACATGGTATACTTGGTGTTAACTCAACAAAGGTTGGAATGGAACTCTCATAACCAGTCTAGAAGAGTGCCTTCTTTTATACCCTTTAGTATCCAGGCAGTCTGCTTGCTGGTTAAGGATCATTATTGAACAAAGGCTTTTTGTAAAAAATAATAAGGCCATTAGCAAAGAAAAATAAGGCAGGAATGCCTTTGTCAAATGCCTGCTTTCGGTAAATGAAAAGGGAGGCTCTGCCCCTTAGGTTTCACTAATGGTTTGTTTTTGAAAAGAGGGGAAGGCTTTTGCCTGTCCTTGCTTGACTGTCGGTATGCTTTTGCTGGTGTCCTTTGAGGAGGACAAAAAAAAGGATAGCACCTGTTCAAGTTTTTAGGAAGGTTTAATTGGATTTTGGGACTGAAGGTTTTTGTCGAATGTATTTCACCTACTGGTATTTTTGGATTGTTTGTGCCATCTACATACATGTTTCTTTGAGAACAAAGTGTCACAAAAAGAAGAATTTTGAAAGGAACATCGGGGACACTGCATCCTAAGCATTTTTTTCCATTTTTTGTCTAGGAGTTGAGATATTTCAGCTCAAAGCTCAAAGAGCTATTGTCCTATTGTTGTAAGAGAAATTTCGCATAATGAATTTTTATACATTTCTCCTTGAGAAACATGTGTCATGAAAAGAAGAGTTTTGCTAAGGAACATCAGGGACACTGCATCCTGAAACCCTGGGATGTTTTTTTCAACCTGACATCCCCTCCCACAATTGGACGGTGGGGTCCACCCTGAGGGTCTTGGAATTGTGATGGACAAAAAATTGCTAAATGATGGAGCAGATTTCAATAAAATCTGATCAAATTAGTTGTTGCATCTCAAATTATGAGATGAAGTAGCTTGACAACATTTTAGGTGAAAGGGTCCACCCAGTTTGTGATTTCCAGACAAAATCATTGGTTATTTGAGAACCAAGTGAACTGAAAAGCAGATTTTATCTTAACAACATCAGGCACACTGCATCCTGAGACCCTGGGATTTTTTTTCAACCTACATTGCCCTTCCATTATTAGACCCCTTTTTTGGACACAGGGTCAACCTTGAGGATCTTGGAATTGTGGTGTATAAAAATTGCTAAATAATTAATGTTAGGAAGATAAGATGGGGTTGCCATGGCCTAATGGTAATGGCATCTGACTGTGGACTGGGAGGCTGGGGTTCAATCCCCAGTCGGGGCAAATATTTGACCTCAGGTTTTTTCTTTAAATAACCATCCAATATGATGGTTACCACAGTCAGGATTGATGGTTGTACAGACCAATATCCAACCTCCAGTCTATCAGCAAGTTATATGAAAAACTGGTCTTAAATAAAATTGATGAGCTTATACCCAATGAAGAAGGCAATCACCAACACGGTTTCAGAAAAAATCGTGGAACTACCACGGCACTCCTGGAAATCCAAGATGAAATATCGAAAGGCACTGACTCAGGATCAATGGTAGCATGCTATTCAATCGATATGTCCGCAGCTTTTGACCTTCTACGACCGCACATCTTCCACACCCTTGACTTCATTCCGCAACCTATAATGAACATACTCATGGATTTCCTAACTGGAAGGAAGATGTTTGTTCAATACAAAGGGGGACAATCAATAATAAATAGCATGAACGTAGGGTGCGTACAAAGGAGTGTTCGGGGGCCCAAGCTTTTCGCCCTATACACCAGAACCTTGCCACATAAGTTACCTGATTTCTGTCATATAACCTCCTATGCCGACGATACCTATGTATGCGTCAGGGAAACATCATGCGATAGCCTTAAGGAAAAACTGGAACTCTCGCTTTCGCTACATGAGGACTACCTCACGTACATCGGGATGGTAGTGAACAAGACCAAAACAGAACTCGTCGTTTTCGGAAGAAACAACCTACCCATCATAGAACTGGCAAATGGCATTAAATCATTAAAAGAAATTAAAGCATTAGGTATCACTCTCAGTCATGATCTTACCTGGGAAAAACACGTGGAAAAAACAATATCAAAAACCTCTAAGATAATAGGCGGTATCAGATTTCTTAGAAGATGGATATCCACTGACAATGCACTAAAAGTAGTAACCTCCCAATACTACGGCACGTGTTATTACGCCAGCCCCGTCTGGCTAAATGACAACCTTAGTTACCGTTCCTGGAAAAAACTATCAAATCAACACTACCGCGCAATAAGAGCTGCTGTTGGTGACAACCGAAGAAAGCTACCTAGAGGAGTACTGGATGTTATATCGAAGAGGGCCCCCCCAAGGCAATGGGCAAATTACACTAATGCAAGCACTGCAATCAAGCTCATAAATACCTCCAACACCAGAATTGCAGATTCCCTCAGAGAAAACATTTACATAAATGACAGAAAGCCA